>ERZ808278.1250-NODE-1250-length-11473-cov-3.297775_pt1 | contig 11473 bp, 29 predicted proteins | sample MGYA00521239_ERZ808278 | MGnify/ENA primary metagenome ERZ808278 (study PRJEB31516, sample SAMN03275600) | gut metagenome | biome: mammalia-associated habitat; material: feces | host: Papio cynocephalus | place: Kenya | collected 2012-07-17 ... | reverse complement strand
AGAGCAGGAAATTGGAGAGATTAAAAATGCTCTTGGTAGTTCATTTACATTCTGTGGAAAAGAATATATAGCTATTGATCCTACTCTGATTCACGTTCCTGATTGGCAGAGAGACACTGATATGGCAAAGGCAATGGAAATTGCAGAAAACTATGATGACAAAAAGTTTGATCCAATTAAAATTTACATAGATGAAACCAGTAAGGCAATTGGAGCCGACGGTGTTCATAGAGCTGTTGCCAGAATTATGTTAAACGCCAAAGTAAAAAATGCGTATGACAGAAAGAAAGTTATTGTTGAAGTTCTTCCTTGTACAGAGCAGGAGGCAGTAATTACATTCTTAACTCAGCAGTCTGGAAGAAAAACAATGTCAGTAAATGATACATATAGAGCAGGTATTAAGGCAAACATAGCTGAATATGTTATCTTCAAAGAGATTTTTGTAAGAAACAATGTACAGATTAGTGCAGAATACGACAAGCTTGAAAGCCCTATTGGAACTGTTAGACCTTCAACCGAAATTATTAGAATGGCAAGAAGTAATTATAAGATGTTGGAAACAATTATCAATTTAATTAAGAAGCTTAATTGGTGTGGTTCTAATTGCAAGGGAGTTTTCACAATGAGAATTATTGGCACTCTTAATAAGATCCTGGCAATGTACGGCAATGATGCAGTTAATGTTCTGGTAAAAAATTGCAAGGGAGCCACATATTACGACAGTGATATTTCTCCAGTTGGAACCAGGTCATTATTATTTGATAAACTTGCTGAGATAGTTGGTAAAGAAATCAATCCAGTTGAAATTCATAATGAGCAGTTACCTCAGATAAGCGAAACAACAGTTCGTAAATTTGCATAATAGTTCCAAGGTAAACCGAGAAGTAAAGAGGGTAGCAAGCGAAATTGCTGCCCTCGAATTTTATAGAAAGGGAGAATGAAATAATGATTAATCAACTAAGAATGAAAGAAATTGCAGAAAAAGCTATTGATATACTCGTTGAGTGCGATCCAGAAACAGCAGCAGATTTAGTATTTGATGATTTGGATATGAACGAAGAAGAAATAAATTACTTCAACGTTGAAGCTTTAAAAGAATGCAGATAAAATTATAGATTTATGGAGGTATAAGAGATATGAAAAAGAATAAGCCAAGATGGAAAGATCTTCCATTCTATGAGCGAATTGCCAGGGCGTGCAAGCGAAATGGTTCAGCTGATTGGATGGTTGAACATATTAGAGAACGTGGAAAACAGAAAGAGGATGTGAAGCAAAATGCAGAGCGGTGAGATTTGTTATTTTGTAAATGATTGGCCATTAAAGCCATATATTACTTTTGGTCTATATGAGTACAAGGGAATGTGTGCTCATACCGTATCAAAATTAAGGACACCAGAAGTTCGGTTGATCAATGGAGTTCCATTTGATGATTTTGAGTCAGAAACGGAATTTAAAAAGCTACCAAAAGGATGGGCTTACAATACACCACTTTGGGAAGAATCAGTTGACCAAGTGAAATATAGGGAATATAAATTTTTGTTTGGATCTGTAAAAGTTACGGATAGACTTACAATACAGAAATTATATGATAATGGTTTACTCGTAAAAGCACCGGTTGTGGATTTGTTCATTGAAGCAGAAATTGATCATGATAAATACAGAATTGCAAAGAAAGCGCATGGTTGGCCAATCTGTTACGGTGAAAGTAATACATATCATCCAGACGAAGTATTTGAAAGTTACGAAAAAGCTTCAATGTATCTTAATGAGCTAAAGGCAAAGCGGTACCAAGATGGGATGTACTGTGATTTACTTGATGCTTTTGAGAATATTGATTGGGTTTTAGAAAAGTATGAAATAGATCACGGTGGTAGAGAAATTGAAACTATAAGGCAAAAACTATTATCTTCTCCAAGAATCTGGGAATATATGTTGAGATATTACAACGGTCAGATTCTCAAAGGCAAGCGAGATGAGAAAAATAAAACCTGGGAGGTGGTCGCTTAATGCAGACAGTTAAATTTGTAACTACTGATGATAAAAAGGTTCTTGTCTGGTGTGAGACAAATAAATTGTCCATGTTTCGTGATTTTCTTCAATACATTCTTGATAGTTGTAAAGATCCAGAAAATTTTATGATAATAGATACAAAAAACGATCTTGTATATGATGCTTACAGGATCGCAACGGAAATGTATCAGATGAAAAAAAGGACGTTTGAAGAGAGAATGAACAATGTACAGACTGGTAAATGGGCAAAATTTACAGACGGTCAGATAAAAGAATTGGAGAGTAAGTATGATTGATACATCCAAACTCAAACGCCTTGGCGATTACTTTAAGTATGAATATGCAGATAATGCGGATGCAATAATCGTCAACGGAAAAGAATATCCATATGAGATGACATTATCATTTGATTATCCAGATGATATGTGTTGTAGAACAATAATTGACGGTGAGTTTTACTATTTTGGTGACTAAGGTAAAACGGAAATTTTACAGAGAAATTTAAACTATATATAGTATGCGATACAAAATAATAACACAATATATAGTACGTAAAACAAAATAAAATCCGCATTTAGTGAGAGAGGGAAAAATATGACATTTGAGGAAGCGAAACAGAGGTTGGATTACAGTTTTTCATTAAATGGAATCGAAAAGGATATTGATGATATCCGAAATAATTACATGAAAGGATTATATGAGAATGGTGATCCAGAAAGAGGAATTGCTATTCTTGAAATTGGCTATGTAGATGTTGAAGTAAATTTAATAACATATGAACAGGTTGGAGAACATCCTGGAGATAAACGTCCAATTATTGATTATTTCACTTGTTTGAAAAAAGGAGATGACGATCTACATGATTGGCGTTCTGATGATTATATTGATCACGATATAAAGGTAGACTGGAGTGCCGATAACTGGGCAGAACAGCTTGAAAGAGATATGTTTGAAGCTTTGGATGAATATGTAACCGAAAATGGTTATAGTTACGATCATGCAAACTAAATAAAATTCGTATTTGGTGAGGTAAGTGAAATGAGATATTTTTCGTATTATCAGGAATATCCGATTTATGAACCGTCAGAGGGAGGATATTATTACGCCGGTAATCATTTGGTAAGTACTGAACGTTTATCTAAACGTCAGTGCAAAAAGAAACTGGAACAGATTTGGAAAGAGTGCAATCAAGAAAATAGAAAGAATGGTTTTCTTGATTCTGACGATCCTAATTATATAGATTGGAGTCAAGTAAGAAGAATGACAGGAATATGTCCTTGGTACCGAGCTGTAAATGAAATTTATCAATATGGTATTTATATTGGTGAAGGGAAAAGTGTTGTAATTGAGCATCACAAGGGAAGTCAAGAACGAGGGTATGAGCCTTATTGTTAAAGTAAAAATTATATTCTACGGAGGTGTGATACCGATGACTAAATTAGACAACGAGGCAGCAAATGAATTTAAAAAGCTGCCGAAAAAGAAACAAAAAGAAATCAACAAGGCAAAGCGAATTCCAATCGCACCACCAGGACATGAATTTAACAAGAGTAAAGTCCGGTGTAAGCGCTGGGACGTAGATGAGTGAGGTAACTGTATGACTGAAAGACAGAAAAATTTAATTGAAAAGAACCTGAAAGCTTTTGTACATAACTTCGGATCAATCCGTATTGAGAAAGAAGATTACGGCAGAGGCTTTTATGTATTTTGGCCAGCAGAAAGTGATTCATATATTCAGTATTGTTACAGTATTGAGTATCTGGATGGTTGGCTCTATGGATGCGTCCAAGGCAAATTAAGGATGAAATTTACAGAAAAAAGAGAGTGTGAATTATATGGCTAAAAGATTTAGAAGTCCAGAGATGATCGAAGCTTATAACGAAGCTGGATTTCGTGAAAAATATGCAATGGAAAACGGAAATAAAATTATAGTATATGTAAATGGACATAAATGTTATAAATTTACATATTCTCCGTATGTTGAATATCAAGATGCCAACGGAGCTTTATATGACACCATTGAGAAAAGATGGAGGGCGTGAAGATGCTGAAAGATATCAAAGACGCAAAGCAAATCAGTTGCTATGATGCGTTAGAAAGAAGATATATTTGCGAAGAGGATGGATGGCAGAAATGGAAAGACATGGACGACGATACAAGCTATGAACTCTTCTGTTTATGTCGTGATTTTGTAGCAAAGACAGCAAGAGGAAACAGAAGAATAAGAATTCAAAATAAGGGCATGAACTACATTGAACATTGTGGAATTCTTAGAAGACTTACATACAACTTCAAATTAGGTGAAGTCGAGTATATAGCTGGACAAGACTATAACGAAGAAATGAAAACATTGAGAGAAATTTTTGATTAAGGGAGGAAGTGAAAATGAAAGTAATTGAAAAAGCAAAAACTCCAGAAGGGATTGATATTCAGCTTGAGGATTGGACAGAAAATTATCCTAATCATTATGATATTGCAGCGTATCCAACTGCAAAGAGAGATGGAAAATATTTTATTCATTTAGGCGAAAGATTTAGACTACAGATTTCAACAAACAAATATCAGAGGTATATGGCACAAACTCTTTTCCGTGATTTTGAATGCTTAAAGTCTGGTGAAAAGAAATTAGAAGATCTAGCTGAACATTATTATAATGGTGATAACGACAAATGGTATATGGGATTATTGGATGAACGTCCAGAAGATTGTTGATTGGTAAAAGGGAGGTTTTACGATGGAAAAAGAGTACAGATATTATAAAAATTCCGAAGGGAAAATTGTTCGGTTATACATAGAGGAAGACACCTGTCCTCTTAATCCAAGAACAGATTTTGATGGTCACATAGGTAAAATGATGTGTTGGCATAGAGAATATAGTCTTGGCGATTACGAAGAAAATAGTTATAGTGATCCAGATCAGTTCCTGTCAAATTTATTACATGAGAATGTAAGTGAAAAGTCAATTATTAATTTTGTTCGGAATGGAAAAGCTTCAAACGGAACAAAGCTGATTTATAACAGAAGCTCAAAAATGTGGGAATTGTGGGCGTTATATTATTTAACACTTCAGTCTCCAAAGGAAGCAAAATTTCAGATATATGAAGAGAACGAGGATGTTACCTGGTTAGTGGATGATATTATTGATTGCCTTTCAGATAAAGATAAATGGTATTTATTAGAGAAACATGCAAATATTATTGCCCTTCCATTATACGTTTATGAACATGGTGGAATTACAATGAATTGCTGTGGATTTTCTGATCAGTGGGACACTAGCTACGTCGGATGGATTTATACTGATAGAGATACAGTATTAGGAACTGGCGGTAGCCTCAAGAGAAATAGAAAATATGTAAAAATCACCAAGCGAAACTGGAAAGAAGCTGCTTATGAGTGGATGAATGGTGAAGTTAAAGAATATGATATGTATCTTCAGGGAGAAATATACGGAATTACTACTGAAGAATATGATGGAGAAGGAGATCCCGAATATGATAGTAGTTGGACCGATGAGGAATCTTGTTGGGGATTCTACAGTGAAAAATGGGGTAATGATCTGATTGAAGAAGTCGCTAATGAATATGGAATTAGTGAACAGCTGTTTGAGAATTTTGAGAATGTAGCATAAGGCAACTGGGAAGTATATAGTACCAGTTGTCTTTTTTAGCACAGAAAATGGAGGTAAGGTAAATGATTAAAGTTCTTATAAGATTAAATTTTTTCTATGAAAATGAAGATGAAATTGATCATTTTGTATTAATGGTAAAAAATGGTACATCATTTGATGATGTAGAGGATGAGTTGTTGAAGGCTCATAAATATCTTTGCGAAGATAATGATACTGATTTGTATAGAAGATTTGGAAGGACTCCACTTACACTAATTGAATATGTTTGTAAAAAGAATGGATGGAAATATTATGATTTAGAATATGATATTGATTTAAATTTTGATTGAATGGAGGAACAGAAATGGAAAATATTAATAAGAGAATAGAAGAACTGCTTAGTAAGCTTGGCAAGACAAAAGAGGACCTGGCAAGAGAATTGGAAAATCTAAATCAATATATAGAATCACAGGATCACGGATATCTTGATCAGCTCTCATTGGAAAGAATGTTTTCAGTAAAACAGGATTTTGAGAATAAAATGGAAGATGCAAGATGTCATGCAGAATATCTTGGTTATCAGCTTTCTGATGATGAACTTGCAAGAATAGTTCGGAGATTCGAAGCGAAATACGATTGTGATATTGATGAGAATAGCCAGTGGGATATCTTAATTAATATCTATGTAAATACTATAGGCAATTTCAAAAATATTAATAAAGCAGATAAATATAAACTTGTGTCTTATATAAGTGTATATGAAGACGAGAGTAATAATTATATAGTGAATGATTCTATTATATGTAAGACAGGAATTACAATTTGCGATGATGTAACAGACGAAGAGATCATCGGCTATTTAAAGAAAATTGATTTTTTAAATGAAAAGGCAACAACTGAGAATATAAAGCTCGATGGAGATGATTATTTTATTGAAATTGAAGAAAGGAAAAATGGATACCCATTAGGCAAATTAGTAAGAGAATAAAATGTAGATTTGGTGGAGGTAAAATATGATTACTAAGGTTGAATTTTACAATAATGAAAATGGAATAAGAATTGTTATTCCAATGGAATTTGATATAGATACTGATAGTTTAAATATAGATCAAAGATGTCTTGCATACGAAGAGTTATCAAAATATGTAAGTGATGATTTTATACACAATACTGTAATTGCAAGTGCAGAATAACGGAGGAAGAGAAAATGACAAACACATTTAAGTATAACGGCTTCACGTTTAAACCAGTGAGAAAATTAAAAATTACGGAAATCGGGTATAGAGATTTCTCATCACATATTGATTCAGCAATTCGGCTTCCATTGGATAAACCATACGATTACAATCTGTTTTACAAGGCAGCTGAAAATTCTCCAATGGATGTGTTTCAATGTCTGGAGAATGGAAAATATTATGTACCTTGCGACAATGGTCTGATGGGATTTAGGGAAGGGAAATGAGCATGGCAAAAGAAATTAAATGGACATTCTTTGTTCTTGATTTTGATGACACCTTTGATAATGAATTAATTGGAGAATTTGATGTAGAAGATTCTGACGAATTTGGAACACGGCCTGTAGTATATATGGTACCAGAAGAGAAAATTGAAAAAGTAGAAGAAATTGCTTATGAAGCTCACGATGCTTTTCATGCAGATGAAGAAGGAAACATATGTATAGGCGATTATTTTGAAGAGTTTTTAAAGGACAATCATATCCCATACAAAGTGGTTGGAAATGTGAATTTAACAATTTCTGAGCGATGCTGCAATTGGTTGTCAGATGAAATACATACGGCATCTATATAATAGGAGTTAATAATGGAAAGGGAAACATTAAAAATACTTGAGTTATTTGGTGGTATTGGAGCACCACGCAAGGCACTTGAAAATCTTGGGTTTGATATTAAAAGCATTGATTATGTGGAAATTTTACCATTTGCAGTCCAGGCATACAATTCAATATTTAATATTGAGTATAAACCGCAAAGTGTAGTGGGATGGAACTTAAACCCAGACATTCTTATACATGGATCTCCATGCCAGGATTTCAGTAAAAATGGTAGAAATAATATTAATACCGGAAGATCAATTCTTTTTGAAGAAACGCTTGCAATCATAGATCATAAACTTCCAAAGCGTCCAACAGTAGTAATTTGGGAGAATGTGCCAAATCTTCTTTCTGAAGGTAAAAAGGTAAATCATAGAGTCCATCATTATCATTATCTAAATGAAATGGAAAAGATGGGTTATAAAAATTATTATCAAATCTTAAATGCAGCTGATTATAATATCCCACAGGCAAGAGAAAGATTATATACAGTAAGTATCTTAAAAGATGTACTTGGTGATAAAGAATTTGAATTTCCTAAACCTGTGACGTTAAGAAAAGATATTAGATATTATCTTGAGAAAAATGTTGATTGGGACAAATATGCTTTAGGACCTGCCGAGAAGAATATTTTTTTCACAAGAGAAGATGGTCAGATGTGTGTAAGGGAAGCCACAAAGCTTGGATATAAAGAGGTAAATGAATACGATGTAATTAATGTAGAATTTCCAAGCAGCAAGACAAGAAGAGGAAGAGTTGGGCATGGCGTTTGTAAAACTTTAACCACGGCTCCAAGGCAAGCTATTTATTATGATGGAAAACTTAGAATGCTTACTGCAAGAGAGCATTTACGTCTTATGGGGTTTAAAGATATTGACTATAATCACATGAGCAAATGTGGGCTGACTGATCAGCAGATTAGCTACTTGGCAGGAAATAGTATTTGTATTCCTGTATTAATGGAGTTATATAGGGAGCTAATGAAATTAAATTTAATTTGAGAGGTTATATATGAGTGAAACAAGTGAACAGTATAAAAGAAAAACAGAGGAATGGTTGGATGAAAGATGGCGAATCGTAAACATGACGAATCCACCAAGACAAGCAGATTTAAGTTATTATGAAGGTGCGTTAAAGGCAATTGAGTTTCTAGGATACGATTGGGAAAGAACTGGTGAAGGCAAACACATAATTTATAAAAGAAAGTAATCTGATAAAAGAGATATTTTGTGGAGGTAGAACGATGGCAAAAGAATTTGTATATGAAAAGAAACAGGATCTCGGTAAGATTGGAGATAAAACAATTGAGATTGGGCACTACATTGTTGATGGTAAGGTAATGCCAGACAAGGTTTATATGGTCAATTATTTTACTAGAAAAAAATGGAACTGAGGACAGTAAGGCAACGGCGATTTGTTCTGTAGCTGACGCAAAGGAAATTGGAAAAATCCTTGTGGAGGTGGGTAAATAAAATAGCAATTTGGTTCGGAAGGGAGATTGAAAACTATGACGGTAAAAGAACTTTGTGAATTATGCAAAAAGGAAATTGAAAACGGAAATGGAGACAGAGATATTGTTTTATGTGTAAATGAAAATGAATTTCATTCGTTAGATAATAAATTTTCTTCACCGGTGTATAACGATTCTGCTATTTATGATTTTCTTGAAGAATGGGAAGCTGATGAAGATGATGTGATCGTACTGAATTAAGGTAACCATAGAACAAGAATTTTACAAGAGAATTGAGGTGAGATTGTGACAAAACAATTTGCAAGAGAAATAGCAGATAAATTAATAAAGGAGCATAATCCGGATTTGTGGGACGGATTAGGCAATATGCCTTCAAGTTTTTCAAACGAAATAGAGGTATATAATATATTTAATAAAGAAGTATATATGACAATTCAGTTTGAAATTGATGCAGACGAGGGCGGATGTTGGGCACATATTGTAAAATTATACAGTAATAAAGATGGCTGCAATGATGAATTAATTGATGGTTATTTTGGAAACGGTATTAATTCAGTGACTTCTTTAGTAGAAACAATTATGGATCTATGTGATGATTATAAAGAATTTTACGAATAAAGGAGTTTGTTATGTTTGAGAGTTATGAAGAGTATTTAAAACGGACAAATCAAGAAGACACTCGAACTGCCTGGAAATGGTGGAAAATCGAAGTATGTGGAATGAGTGAAAAAGAGGCGATAAAGGCAAGTATTACAGAATATGAACCGATAAAACGATGATTTGAAGGGAGAAAATAATATGGATAAAAGCTATGAGATAACAGAAAAAGTTTTAGAGTTTTGCAAAAGCTATTTCAAAGAATATGGCTATGCCCCAACAGTAAGAGAAATTGGAAAAGGTGTTGGTATTAGCAGTACATCTGGAGTACATAGACATATGCAGCGCTTATTCAAAGAAGGGAAACTTGCAACAGACCATCCAGGGCAGTCAAGAGCTTTTCGGATTACGGTTTAAAATGGAGGGAATAGAATATGCAGATTAAAAAGATTGAAGTTTACATAGCAAATGATGGTACGGAGTTTAAAACTAAAGAAGAATGTGTGAATTATGAGTGCAAGGCAATTGATTCTGCGATCAATTATTATTCAGATAAGGAATTACAAGACATTCAACCAATTGATTTTGATAATATGGTTGGAGATCCTGGAATTCATAATTTTTTCTGGTTTAGAATTAATTCAGAAAGAAGTTTAAAAGATATCCTTGGTGCTTTTAATTTAAATGCTCAGATACCTAGAATTTCAATTCCAGATATAATCTGTATTGAAACAGTTGATGATTACCATAGAGAAAGAGATGGATATCTGTACTCAATGAATGAAATTATAAGCGAGACTGAAAAGTTTTATGAGAAGTTCGGATATAATATTGAAGTTGTAAAACATTGATAAAAGTCTTATTTGATTGGAGGATAAATTATATGACTAAAGCAGAATTAAGAAAAGAATTAGAAGCTGGTGTGAAACTTGAAGATATTTTTGAATTTACAAATGGACAGGATTGCTTAATTTATAAGGGAAATTTCAATACATTGTGTACAAGAGAAAACCCTAAGAATTTAGACATAATTTATATCCCAGATATCTATCTAAATAATATTCCGATTGATCGATCTGTAAATAAAGATGAAATAGATGGTATTATTCATTGCTGTTATACATCGTCAGATTTTATATTTGAGTGTGGAGGTCACTCAATTTTAGCGGAGGATTTATTTAATTTTGTTGATTGGCAGCATCCAGATATTCAAGATTTTCTTGACGGTTACGATGATAAGGAACAGTTTTTTAAAGAATATGGATTTCCTATGGATGATTTGTTTGTTACAAATGAAATGAAAAATTTATTATCTAAGATTGCAGATTTAGCATCACAGGCTTCAGATGAAGTTTATGACGACGATGACGAGAAGGGAACTGCTGGAATTCTTTCTCTTTGTGATCAGTTGTGTGATAAAATTGATAAGTATTTAGAAGGTGATGAAAATGACTAAATATCAGCAAGCGAAAAATAAAATACGTAATATGGCTGTGGATTGGCAGTTAGATTTTGATAAACATAATTACTCCTGGTTGGAATTATCCCAATGGCAGGAGTTTTTTGTTACTAAGGCAAAGAAGTATGGATTAACAAGAGAATTTCGTGAGAACGGAATTATTTGAAATGGAGAAGTAAAGGTAAGGAGGAATGGACAATGGAAATTAGTAGAATGTGGACACTGAGTACAGCGCATATTACAAGAGAAACTGATAAATGGCTTACAGAACAATTAAAGGAACCAACAGAAGGACTTACTGTATATGAAAAAACCGGTGGGTATTTTATTTACGTACCAAAAGATCTTGATTATGAAGAAATGAATCTTCCGGAAGACATTGAAACAATTATTGCTTTCTCAATTGGATGTGAAATGGATTGGATTTGTTTGGATTCAGACGGCCCAGTTGAAAAGATGTTCCCAACTTATGAATGGTGAGGTGTGATCGTATGACAG
>ERZ808278.1249-NODE-1249-length-11499-cov-2.914803_pt1 | contig 11499 bp, 8 predicted proteins | sample MGYA00521239_ERZ808278 | MGnify/ENA primary metagenome ERZ808278 (study PRJEB31516, sample SAMN03275600) | gut metagenome | biome: mammalia-associated habitat; material: feces | host: Papio cynocephalus | place: Kenya | collected 2012-07-17 ... | reverse complement strand
ATTTTGGAGATATAAATCAAGATGGAAAAATTGAAAATATAAAAACAGAGTTAACAACAGGAAAAGGATTTTTTCCTATAGGAATATTGGAAACTAATGTATCTAAACCATTTGAAGGAAACTTTGATGGAAAAAATAATACTCTAAAAAATATAAATGTAAATAGAGACAATTATGCTGGATTATTTGGATTTGTCGGAACATACGAAGTGAATCCATTAATAAAAAATTTAAAAATAACAGGAAAGATAAATTCAAAAGATGGAACAGCTGGAGGAATAGTTGCTAGAAGTGCAGGAGTAATCTTGGAAAATTGTGAAAATAATGTAGAAGTATCTGGAAAAACAGTTGGTGGACTAATAGGATATAAGAGATATGGAAGTCTTGCAATTAGAAAATGTAAAAATTATGGAATTGTTACTGGTACAGGAGAGATAGGCGGAATTGCAGGATATATATATGATGCAGGAACAATAGAAAACTGCAATAACTTAGGCACTATAAGCGGAAAAAATGTACGGTGGAATTATAGGAAAGCATGAATGTGGAAATATGCAGGTTACAAAGTGTGGTAATGACAAAGATATAGAAGGTACAGATTATGTAGGTGGAATAACGGGATATGAATATATAGGAGAGATAATAATAACAGATTGCTATAATATAAAAACTATAAAATCTATTTCTAAATATTCTGGAGGAATACTTGGTGCAAAAACAAATTATTCGAATATATATATAAATAATAGTTATAATAAAGGAAAAGTAATATCATCGCAGTATGCAGGAGGAATTACGGGGTATGTAACAAAAGGTTCACACGAAGGAAAAGCGACAATAACCAATACATATAATGTAGGAATTGTAGAAGGAAATAGTAGCAAAGGTGGAATTATTGGTTTTAATAGAAGCAATACAGAATGTATATTTTTGAATTGTTATTACTTAGATGAATGTGACAAGGAAATTGGGAATTTAGAGTCTAGTGAAGCAACGAGTATGTCGGTTTCAGAAATGAAAAATATAGCTTTTACTAATCAAATGAATGCAAATATAGAAAATATAGAGAACACTGGGAATTGGACTAGGTGGAAACAAGGAGAAGATGGCTATCCAGAGCTTGAATGATAAAAATATACAAAAGAAAGGAGAAAAGTATAATTTAACCTAAGAAATTATACGAGAAATGAATATGAAAAAACGAAAGAAAATAAATATGAAAATGAATAATGGAATTACAATAGTAGCTTTAGTTATAACGATAATAATAATGCTTATCTTAGCAGGAGTGACAATAAAAGGAATAACAGCAGATAATGGATTAATAGGAAGAACAAAAGAGTCAAAAAAATTAGCAGAAATAGATAGTGAAAAAGAAGAGATAAACTTAGCAACGGTGAATGCAATGAATAAAGGAAAATATGGTAGTTTAGAAGAGAAAAATTTAGAAGAAGCATTGAAAAATAAGATAGGAGAAGGACAAACAGAAGTAATAAAAGATGATAAAAATTTTGTAGTAAAAATAGAAAAAAGTAAGAGATATTATAGAATAGATGAAGTAGGAAATGTAGATGGACCAATAGAAATAATAATAGATGAAATGCCAGGAGACATAACCAAAGGAAATAAAGAAGCAGGAAAAACAGAAGAAAATCCATATATAATAAATTGTATAGAAGATTTAGTAGCAGTATCAATAGCAACAAATGGAGGAAACACAGAACTAGAAATAGAAATGAAAAATGGCGACAAAATGAAAGGAATACAACGCTCTAATTATAACGGAAAATATATAGTGCTAAATAGAACATTAGATTTTAATTCAGAATTATCATATACAAACCCAGAAAGGACAGATTTTGGAGATATAAATCAAGATGGAAAAATTGAAAATATAAAAACAGAGTTAACGAGTAAAGAAGGAAGAGGTTTTATACCAATTCAAAGTTTTTGTGGAACATTTGATGGAAAAGAAAATGAGATAAGAAATCTATATGAAGATACAACTAATTTAGAAGGTTCAGTACAAGCTGGCTTGTTTGGAGGAACTGGAAAAACTGTTATAAAAAATGTCGGTATAACAGGAAAAATAACAGGAAAATGGTTTGCGGGAGGAGTGATTGCAAATGCATATGGGGAAACTATTATTGAAAACTGTTATAATAAAGCGGACATTACTGGAGCAACCATGGTTGGAGGAGTAGTTGGTTATAGTGGAGGTCAATTTAAAATTATAAAGTGTAGAAATTATGGAAATGTTACAATAACAGGTTCTTCTTGGAGTGCAGCAGGAGCAGGAGGAATTTCAGGCTCTGGAAAAGGAAGACAAAATAATATCGGAACTGTTGAGAAATGTGAAAACTATGGAGATGTTAAAGGAAATTATTTTTGTGCAGGAATACTCGGAACGGCAGAATATATGAATATTAGTGGGTGCAAGAATTATGGAAATATTACAACAACTAACAAAAACAAAAGTGCAGGAGGTATAATTGGTTGGCATAATTATGCACCAGTGGATATAATAAATTGTGCTAATAATAAAAAAATTTTTTCAGATTTAAGTGCAGGAGGCATTGTTGGTCATTCAGCAGGAGCAAGCGTAGATAATGATTTGCTATTAAATATAAAAAATTGTTATAATGCTGGCGAATTAGCATCAAGTAATCAGTGCGGAGGGATAATAGGAAATCAAGGAACAACATGTAAAACAAATTATATCAATATAGAAAATTGTTATAATATTGGAAAAAGCAATTCTACTAAATATGGTGGAATTATAGGCAACGTTTATACAAGTACTAGGACAGAAACAAAAACAAATATAACCAATGCATATTATTTATCAACAATAGCTAACTCTGGAATTATAAATGGAACATATACAGGTGAAATAGAAAGTAAAGATGAAACATATATGAAGAGTAAAACATTTGTAGATTTATTAAATCAAAATATAGGAGAAAATTCAGAATGGAAAAGATGGAAACAAGGAGAAAATGGATATCCTGAGTTTGAATAGGGAATAATGAATATAGTTAGTATTCAAAATAGAAAATATATAAGGAGGAAACTTATGAAAAACAAATCACAAAAAAACAAAGGAATTACATTAATAGCTTTAATAATAACGATAATAATATTGTTAATTCTAGCAGGAGTTACTATGAGCTTAGTTATAGGAGATAATGGTCTTATAAATAATTCAAAGAATTCAAAAACAAAAAGTGAAATTTCTCAAGAGAAAGAAACTATACAATTAGCAATAAATGCATTAAAAATGAACAAGGAAGTTGATAAAATTATGGCTACTAATATAGCTGAAGAAATAAATAAAGAAGGCAAAAGAGTTTCGGCACAGGGAGATTATATAACATTTATAAAAAGTAAGAGGGAATATGTAATAACACAGGATGATGGGGAAATAGGGATAAATGAAACCCAATCAACAAAAGTAAATGATCCAACTCCAGGGGAACTTGACTATGATAGTAATACTAACTCATATACTATTTATAGTATAGAAGATTTAGTAGAATTTGCAAATAAAGTAAATAGTGGAGAAAACTTTGAAAATGCAACAATATATCTTGGATGTAGTTTAGACTTCTATTCTAGATATTCCTATGCATTAGAGTCAAGTCTAAAACCAGGAGGATTAATGGAACAAGTAACTTCAGGAGAGGGTTTTCCAACTTTAGGAGATTATTGGTATAGAGTGAGAGATTTAACAGATTACTCTTTTAAAGATACATTTCCTATTACTTTCAAAGGAACTTTTAATGGGAAAAATAACACTATTTCTAATATGTATATAAATAGAGAAATGAGGGTAGTACGTTCAAATTTAGATGAAAATAAACTATTATATGAATATTATAATACTTGTTTGTCATTTATGGGATTAAATGAAGGAACAATCGAAAATTTAAAAATGAATTCTAGTCATATTAGCGGATCTGGAAATGCAACAGCAATTGCAATAAATAATAATGGAAGAATAAAAAATATTGAGATAAGTAGTTTAGATATAGATACCAAAAATTATGCAGCGGGGTGTTCAATGCAAAATGTTTCAAACACATCAACAATAGACTCAGTAACAGTAAAAAAGGGTTCTAAGATAAAGAGTAACTCAGGAATAGCATGTATTGTCAATTATAATCTTGGAACATTAAGCAATTCAAATAATTATGCTGATATAACTCAAGAAAACAGTATTACCTATGTGGCTGGAATAGTGAGTTACAATTACCCAACAGGAACAGTTATAAAATGTTCAAATTATGGAAATATAATAGGAGAAAAGTTTTCAAATGCATTTTTAGGAGGTATTTCTAATATAAATGATGGAACAATTACACAATGTTCTAATGTAGGAAATCTAGTACAAAAAGGAATTAGAAGTTACACGGGAGGATTGGCTAGTAGAGGTTCAGGAACAATAGAGTTGAGCAACAATAAGGGAGATATAATAGCAGCAGGTAGTTATTGCCCAAGAGTAGGAGGCCTTGTAGGCCAAGGAGAAGGTGTAAATCTTATAAATTCATATAATATAGGAAATGTAGATATAGTTGTTCCATCAACGTACACAAAAGTTGGAGGAATGATAGGTGAAAGCAATGATGAAGATAAAATAACTAATTGTTATAATAAAGGGAAAATAACAGCAATAGGAAGTGGATATTGTTTTGCAGGAGGACTTGCAGGAACATGTACAACAACAACGCCAACAATAACTAATTCATATTATCTAGATACATCAGCAGAAAAATTAAACGGAAATTCTACACCACCAATAACAAATTCAAAATCAAAAACTCAAGAAGAAATGACATCTAAAAATAGTGCAGACTTTTTAGATGGAATTAATGGAGATGGAGCCTTTAAAATAGATGAAAAAAATATAAACGAAGGATATCCAATTTTAGTTTGGGAAAGTGAGGAAAAGGATGAAAAATAGTTTAAAGATTATAATAGTATTAGTTGTAGTGGTAGTAATAGTTATAGGAATATTTGCAATAAAAAACAATACAGCAAAAAATGTTGAAAATAGTGGTGGAGAAAGCAAGATAGAAAAAGAAGTAGTAATAAATAGAACAGGTGAAAACAGTATAAAAGATGAAAATATAACAAATAAGAATAAAACAAATGAAGTTGTATTAGAATATCAAAAAGTAGAAACAGAAGAAGGAACAAAGATGGTAGATCAATTTGGAGATGAAATGAAACCATACTCAAAATAGAAAATGTGTCAAAATGAAAAAATAGAATTATTGCAATAAAAGGCTTGCTGTGATATAATATGCAAAAATAATTAAGTAGTGTAAAGGAGAACGGAATGATTAATTATAAAGAATATATAGGAAGCAAAATAGCAGAAACAATTAATATAGAAGCGGAAAAAATATCTATGTATATAGAAATACCAAAAGACAAAAATATGGGAGATTATGCATTCCCTTGCTTTAAATTAGCAAAAGAGCTAAGAAAATCTCCACAATTAATAGCAAGCGATATAAAAGAAAGAATAAAAGTAGATGATAGCATAATAGAAAAAATAGAAATAGTAGGAGGATACTTGAATTTCTATTCAAATAAAATTACTCTTGTAAAAAATGTACTATCAGAAATAGAAAACAAAAAAGAAGAATATGGAAAAAGTGACATTGGAGAAGGAAAAACAGTATTAATAGATTATTCAGCTCCAAATATAGCGAAGCCATTTCATGTTGGTCATTTAAGAACAACTCTAATAGGTAATGCATTATATAAGTTATATAAATACTTAGGCTACAAAACGATAGGGATAAATCATTTAGGAGATTATGGAACGCAATTTGGAAAAATGATAGAAGCATACAAAATGTGGCATAATGAGTACAATTTAGAAGAAGAACCAATAAACAAAATGGTAGATATGTATGTAAGAATAAATAAATTATGCAAAGAAGATGAAGAAGTTTTAGAAAAATGTAGAGAAAACTTTAAACTATTAGAAGAAGGCGACAAATATTGTGTCGAATTATGGGAAAAATTCAAAGATTTAAGTATGATTGAATTTGAAAAAATCTATGATATATTAAATGTTAAATTTGATTCATATAAAGGAGAAGCATTTTATGCAGACAAAACAGATGAAGTAATAAAAATACTAGAAGAAAAAGGAAAACTAACAGAATCAAATGGAGCCAAAATAGTAGATTTAGAAGATGTAGGAATAAATACACCATGTATAATACAAAAAGCAAATGGGTCATCAATATATGCAACAAGGGATTTAGCTGCTATATTATACAGAGCAAGAACATACGATTTTGACAAATGCCTATATGTAGTTGCATATGAACAAAATCTACACTTTAAGCAAATATTTGAAGTTGCGAAATATTTAGTTGATGAAAAATATGCAAAAGGATTGCAACATGTATCATATGGAATGGTTAATCTTCCAACAGGAAAAATGTCAACAAGACTTGGAAATGTAGTAAAAATAGAAGAATTATTAAATGGCACAATTGAAAAAGCACAAGAAATTATAACAGAAAAGAATGAAAAATTAGAAAATAAAGAAGAAGTTGCTAAAAAAGTAGGAATAGGAGCAGTAATATTCAATACACTATCAACAGCAACAATAAAAGATCAAATATTCGATTGGGATATAGCCTTAAATTTTCAAGGTGAGACAGGTCCATATATACAATACACATATGTTAGAACAAAAAGTGTATTAGAAAAAATAGGTGAACTACCTAAAGTGCAAGATATAAAATTTGAAAAATTACTTGATAAAGAATCTGTAAATGTAGTAAAAGATTTATATAATTTCTCAGACATAATAATATCAACAGTAGAGAAAAATGAACCATCAATATTAACTAGATATTTAATAGACTTAAGTCAATCATATAGCAGTTTTTATAATGCTAACAAAATAGCAGTAGAGGACAAAGAAACAAGAGAAGCAAGAACATACTTAACATATGCAGTAGGAAATGTGTTAAAAACAGGAGCGGGACTATTAGGAATAGAAATGCCAGATAAAATGTAAGATATAAATAAATTTAATAATAAACAAAATTAGAGAAGATGTGTTAAATACACGTCTTTTTTTATAGTAAAAATATATTATAAAAAAAGCATTGACTAAGAAAAAATGTTAATATAAAATCAAAATAAACAATTGGTCAAATTCGAATTTTATATTAAAAAAACGTATGGATGAGTAGAGTTTGCTAAAAAACAATAAAAAATATGTAGAGGCGAATAATATTTGCCCACAAATGAAAAAATGTAATAAAAAACAGAATTTAATCAGCAAAAACGAAAAATAATGAAAGGGGAAAAAATGGAAGAAATAGAATTAACAATATTAATACCATGTTTAAATGAAGAAAAAACAATTGGAATTTGTATAAAAAAAGCTCAAAACTTTATGAAAGAAAATAATATAAATGGAGAAGTTTTAGTTATAGATAACGGATGTACAGATCAATCAATAAATATTGCAAAAGAATTAGGAGCAAGAGTAGAATTTGTAAAAGAAAAAGGATATGGTTCAGCATTAATAAATGGCAGTAAGTTAGCAAATGGAAAATATACAATAATGGGAGATGCAGATGATAGCTATAATTTTGCAGAAATATTGCCAATATATGAAAAATTAAAAGAAGGATATGAATTAGTAGTTGGAAATAGGTATACAGGTAAATTGGAAAAAGGAGCAATGAAATTTACACACCAATACATAGGAACACCTGCAATATCATTTATGGCAAGAAAAAAATTTGACATTCCTGTAGGTGATTTTAATTGTGGACTAAGAGGATACAACACAAAACTTATAAACGACTTAAAATTCCAAAGCACTGGTATGGAATATGCAACAGAAATGATAATAAAAGCAAAACAAGGCAATTTAAAAATAATAGAAATACCTATAAATTTCTATAAGGATGGAAGAAATGGTGCATCACATTTAAAAACGATTAGAGATGGAATTAGAAATTTAAAGATAATATCTCAAAATAAAGCTAATAAAAAATAGTAAGGAAGTAAGTATGGAATTTATAGCAATGTTAATTATTATATTGACAATATCGATATCGGTAACCAATATAATGAAGAAAAAAATAGAGCTAACTATACCGTTAACAGTAATAGGAATAACTATTGTTGTATATATTACAGGATTATTTGATAATTTGGTGTCAAAATAGTTGAAGTAGTTGCGGTGATAGCAACAATATTTAATATAGTGCATATTTTGAAAAGTAAAGACAAAAAAGAAATAGGTCAGTTAATATTAACTCCAGGGCTTTTTACATATATAGCATTATTTTTAGTGTTTATACTTATAAACAAAGGAAGAATATTTGAAGATTATGATGAATTTAATCATTGGGCATTAATAATAAAAAATATGTATATGTATAATGGATATGGGACAGTTGAAAACTCAATTGTAACTTTTAATGAGTATCCACCATTTACAGCCGTTTTTCAATATATATGGCTAAATATAAAAGGACAGTACTCAGAAGATGTAATTATAATAGCACAAAACATAATGTATTTATCGGTAATAATTCCAATATGCAAAAATGCGGATTTTGATAAAAAATTTAAGAACTTATTATTAATTGTACCTATAATTTTAATATGTCCATTAGTATTCTATGAAGATTTTTTTGTAAATATATTAGAAGATGGACTTCTAGGAATATTGTTTGGAATTGGATTATTTATTATATATAAAGATGTGGAAAACCAAAAATATAAAAATATAGTTTTATCATTAATAATGACAGCATTAGCGTTAACAAAAACAACAGGAATTTTACTTGCGATATTTATTTTTATATTTAATCTTATTAAAAACTTAAACAAAAAGGAAGAGAAAAAAGTAAACGTAAAATCAGCTATAATAATAGCAATACTACCTACTATACTTGCAACAGCATGGTATGTAAAATTAAATGCAACTAGGGCAGATAAAGAATGGGATTATAGCAAAATAGTAAAATCAGATATAACTGAAAAAGATAAAAAGGAAATTACAAATACATTTATAAATGCTTTTTTCAAAAATGGTACTGAAAGAGGGGTAACTGAAAAAGACATAACTGTGGCTAATTGTATATTATTATTAATTGCATATTCGATAATAGTATATAAAAAAACAAGAGACCAAAAAGAAAAAAATAGATATATTTATATATTAGTAGTATTGGGAATTTCGTTTGTTATATATGCATTAGGATTATTGTGGATGTATCTAACTATATTTGAAAAAGAAGAAGCGCGAATACTTGCATGTTTCCCAAGATATATATCTACAATGCTGTTAACATGGACTACATTGAATAATCTAATAATCTGTGAGAAAGAAGAAATGAAAAATAGCAATATATATATTGCTATGGCTATATTAATTACAATAATGCCATCAAAAACTATATACACAAAATATATTAAAAGTAGGCAGTATATTGTTTCAGCACATGTTAAAAGAGACTATTATACAGAAATAAAAAAATATGATGGTTTGCTAACAGCAGATGATAAAATCTTTTTTATATCAAATGTTAATACAAAAATAGACAATAAATATGTATTGAAAATAAACAAATATGAAATGATGGGAATAAACATTGCAAACACTGAACCAAGCAATATTGGTACAAAAGAAAAATTTGCAGATACTTTAATAAAAGAAAATTATAACTATGTATATATTAATCAATTTGATGAAAAACTTGAAAATATGTATAAAGAGATTTTTTATGACAGCAAAATTTCAGAACAAACATTATACAAAATAGAAACAAATTCAAACAAAGAATTAAAACTAAAAGCAATACCATAGAAGTGAGCAATATTAAAATTTAATAAAAAAGGAGAAATGGACAAATTCGTATGAGCGAATAGTTTTTCTCTTCACAATAGAATAAAAAAAAAAAATGTAGGGGCGAATAGTATTCGCCTGACACATAAAAATTAATATTAAAAAGGAAAAGTAAAATGATAGTGCTAATAATGTTATTTATAATACTAAGTATAAGTTTTGGCATAAAAATCAAATTAAAAACAACACAAGAAGAAGCTATATTAATATCAGTGTTTGGGATGGTAATAATTGCATATGTTTTAGGTGTATTTAATCTGCTTGGATTAAGTATATATGCAATAGGAATTTGCAGTTTAGCATCTACAATATATACAATAAAAAAATTAATAAGAAAAGAAGAAAAAATAAAGAACATTATAACATTGCCAACAGTTATATATATACTAACAATACTATTTACGTACTACATAGTTAAAGATGTAAAACTTGGTTTTTATGATGAATATATGTTTTGGGGAATTAACTTAAAAGAAATGGTAAGCAAATCATATTTATGGGCAAATTCTAAAATGGATGGCATCCATTTAGTATATCAACCGTTTACAGCTGTCGCAGAATATATCTTTTGTAAATTTAATGGAGAATATAATGAAGGAGTTGCTTATTTAGGAATAATATCATTAATAATTACTTCAATAATGCCAGTGTTAAAAAAAGAAAAATATAATATAAAATCATTATTTAAAATAGTTATAACAATAGTAATAACATACATAACAATAGTATTATTTAAATTTGATATTGCTAATTTAGCTGTTGATTGTATATTAGGAGTTATATTTGCAGTATCAATGTATTTAGCGTACACAATTAAAGAAAAGAAAGATTATATAGTATTAACAATTTTATTAATATCACTAACTTTAATAAAGGCAAATGGAATATTATTTGCAGGAATAGTTATAATGCAAATATTTTTAAGAAACATTATAGAAATAATAAAACAAAAAGAAAAGATTTTAAAAAAATTACAAAGTACAGGAATACTATTGTTAATAATAATTGTAACTTATGGTTCGTGGCAAGTATATTGCGCAGTAAATGGGAAGCAAGTTGATGATAGGCATGATAAAAATGATATACAAAATATAGAAATATCAGAACTTGTAAATGCAATTTTACAAAATGAAAAAGCAAGTGAAAGAAATAAAAAGATTGTTTCCGATTTTGCAAACAGTATGGCAAACACTAAGATAATAAGAAAATACAAATGTAATACAGCCATATGGGGAATAGCATTAGTTAATATTTCATTTTTATTAGTTATTATAATAAGTAATAATAAAAGAAATTTAATTGCAAACCTTTTGAGCATAAACATAGGGTTAATACTATATATATTAATTAACATAGTAATGTATTTATTTGTGTTTCAAGAAGACCAAGGAGAGTTCTTGATAGACTTTGCAAGATATATGCAAACATACATTTTGGCAATGGTACTTAATTTAATATATATAATAACAAAAGATATAAATTTAAAAACTGGAACATTGATTATTGTTATAGCAATAATATTCCAAAATGGCTTAAACAGCCTAATGGCAGACTCAAGAAAATCTTTAAGAGAAGAAATAAATTCACAAATA
>ERZ808278.1248-NODE-1248-length-11502-cov-4.566349_pt1 | contig 11502 bp, 10 predicted proteins | sample MGYA00521239_ERZ808278 | MGnify/ENA primary metagenome ERZ808278 (study PRJEB31516, sample SAMN03275600) | gut metagenome | biome: mammalia-associated habitat; material: feces | host: Papio cynocephalus | place: Kenya | collected 2012-07-17 ... | reverse complement strand
TTGGGCGTTTGAAGCTCTTCCAAAAGAATTTAAAGATAAAAATAAACTTAAAAAATTAGATATGGTATTTAAAAAAGAAATTCAGTTTGGAAATGTGATTTTATCAGAAGTTCAACTTGATGATAAAGTTGCAACAATCGTTGTTAAAAATAAAGCGACTGATGAAGATTTGTGTATGATAAAAGCTGAATTTGCTGAAATGTAATTTTAAAACAAAAAGAGGGCGAAGCCTTTGGCTTCGCCCTCTTTTTGTTATGTTTATTTATTTACTATCATAAATGATTTTAGTCTACGACCAGTATCGCCTGTGTATTGAGTTGAAATTACGTGGATATTTTCGTAGTCTAGAGATGTTGAACTTCCACCATCAAATGCCATAGCTTTTTCAAAACCTAAGTTTCTACAGATAATGGCAACTTCTGGGATTGTTTTTCGTGCATTGTTTGTGAAAATTAGAATGTGCAAGTTGTTATCTTTTATGCCTACAACTGTTCTTGCTGCTCTGAACAATACAGATGCTGACTGTCTTACGACTTTACCGTTTTTTCTAACTATAAAAAATTCGTCTTCAAGTGTTTGATAAATGTCTGTAACTGGTAAAAGTTGAGGTCCACCTTGCGCTGAAGCTATAAGCTTACAGCAATCACAAACTGGGTCATTATGTTTTGCGACATCATATTTGTATTTTCTTCCGCATTTTAAAATTCTTAATTCTGAACGGTTTAAAATCTTATCCATGTATGGCTGAAGTTCTTTACTGTTCATCAAAGAAGCGTTTTCTGTTGGGTCTGCGATAATTTTTTTATCATTCACGATATACGAAATTGTTTTTTGATTTTTAAGGTCAAAAAAGCCTGTATTTATCGTTAATCTGGAGTCGTATTTTTGGTGTATACATTGGTTTGTAATAAGTTTATCACTTTGTACAAATTCGATTTTCTTTTTAATTTTGTTTCCCTCTAATACGATGTGGTAAATTCCATTATCTTCTGAAACTCTAATATCTTGTGCAAAAACAGGTAATTGCACAAATGCAATTAATAAAATTAAAAATAGTTTTCTCATAAATTATAAATCCTTAGATTTGTAGAATTGGAAAATTGCAAACAAGAATGCAATTGGTGGAATTCCTGCTGTTAATAATGGGTGCAAAACGCCTTTTTCTGCAAGTAAATCAAAGAATGGTAGTGTGATGTAGTAAACAAATATACAACCAATTGCGATTGTGAAACCGACAAGTCTTTGTTCTCTTGGTTTTGAGAAACCTAAAAGAGAACCCATAACCGCTAATAATATACAAACAAATGGGTGGAAAAATCTTTGGAAGTATTTATTTAGCATAAATCTATAGTTTTCGTCCAAATCTTCTTTTTTCAAAAGTTGGATATATCTTCTAAGTTCTCCATTTGTGAATTCTCTATCTCTCTTTGTAGAATTTACAATCAATGTTTCAGCATCTTTTGAATCTTGTCCTTCAAGAATTTTCATAGAATCAAGGTGTGAAACATCTGTATAAATTCCGTCATCTGAAACTTTGTAAACTCTGATATCGTACAATTCCCAGTAATTGTTCATAACTTTACCAGTTTTTGCGATGTAGATATGAGATAAGCCGTGTAAATCCTGATAAAGTTGTTTAGAAAAATCTAGAACAACTACTTTTGTTAACTCGCCGTTGTTGTATTTAGAAACGATGATACTTTTTTGTGGAACATTGTTTTTATCTTTTTGAGTGTAAATATATTGTACAACTGGGTGGTAATTATCCATAGCATTTTCAGTTTTTTCAGCCCATGGAATAAATTTATCATAAGTTATAAAACATAAAACAGTTCCGATAATACTTATTGCAATTACTGGTACAATAATTCTTTTGTAAGATAAACCGATTGCTCTAAAAATTGTAAGTTCAGAATCTTTACTCAATTTATCAAAAGTAAATAGTGTTCCTAGTAAAAGACCTACAGGTAAAGCTTTTCCCATAATTTTTGGCAATTCTAATAATAATGACAGAACTGCTTGTTTAGGAGTGTATAATCCTGCAATTGTGTATTTAATAGTGTTTAAAAGTGTTTCCGGTGCAATCCAAACAATAGTAAACAAAAGGATTGCAACACAAGTTGTAACCAAAAGTTGATTAAAAATGTATTTATCGTAGATAGTAAAATTTAATAACTTTTTGATACGTTCCATATTATAATTGAAAATCCTTTCCTAAATAGAATTCTTTAGCAACTGGATTAACTGCAACCTCTTCACTGTTACCTTGAATTTTAATTTTACCGTCAAATATGATATAAGCTCTATCTGTGATAGAAAGAGTCGCTTTAGGGTTGTGGTCAGTAATTAGAACCCCTAAACCTTTATCTTCTGATAATTTTCTGATGTTATCTTTAATTTCACCGATAGCGATAGGGTCAATACCAGTGAAAGGTTCATCAAGTAAGATGAAATCAGGGCTTGCAGCAAGTGCTCTAGCAAGCTCTACACGACGTCTTTCACCACCTGATAATTGAATACCTGTATAACTTCTAAGTCTTGTCATACCGAATTCATCAAGAAGTTCTTCAAGTTTTCTTTTCTTTTCGTCTTCTGTTAATTTATTGTTCATTTGTAGAACAAGTTTGATGTTGTCATCAACCGTAAGTTTTCTAAAAATAGATGCTTCTTGTGGAAGATAACCGATACCGTTAACGGCACGAATATTCATTGGCCAAGCAGAAATGTCTGTTCCGTCAAGAAGAACTTTACCTTTGTTAGGTTTAACAAGTCCTACAACCATGTAGAAGGTTGTTGTTTTACCAGCACCGTTTGGACCAAGTAAACAAACAACTTCACCTTTGTTAACTTCAAAAGAAACGTCGTTTACAACACTTCTGTCGCCATATATTTTAACTAAATTCTTAGCTTCAATTTTCATAAATTTTCCTCTTTAACAATTGTTTTTATTGTACGAAAAACATACTCGATAAACAATAAATGTTACTTACTGTTAAATAATGAGAAATTTGTGTCAATAAAAATGAAAAATGGCTCTTTATATATAAATAACGTTTTTAGCGAGGAAGAATGAAAAAGATATTAATATTAGTATTTATAATTTTTGCAATTTCAACTCAAGCAATGGCTGCTGGAGTAATAAAGGAAAAAAATGGTAAGTTTGGGCTTTTTGATGAATATTCAAAAAAACAACTTTTACCTTATGAATATGACAAAATAACTAAAAAAGAGGGGTCTTATTTATTGGTGAAAGATGGAAAAGTTGGTGTTTATAGTTATACTTATGGTTCCCCTAAAAAAGAAGTTGATTTAAAACCGTTATATGATGATGTTGAAAAGCTTAACTCTACTAGTTATAAAGTGAAAATTAACAATAAATATGGTATTGCATTAAAAGGTGATTTTATCGCCTTGCCTATTCAATATGACGATGTATTTGATATAAATGAGCTTCCAAACTATTGGAGTTCTAAAATATATCTTGTAAAAAAGGATAATAAATATGCAGTTTATGATATTGAAGAGAAAAAGTTTGTTGTACCTTTTTCGTTGGGTATCGATGATTATTATATTATCAGAGATTTTAATGACATATTTTTAAAAAAAGGAAATAAGGTTGGTCTTTATAATGTTAAAGAAGATATAGGTTTTCTACCTAAATACGATGAAATTAGTCATTTAACATACCAGTATTACTTGATAAAAAGTAATAATAAATATGGTATTTATTATTACAACAAAGTTTTACTTCCATTGACTTACGATAAGATAGAAAAAGATTTAACTTTTGGGCGAGTTATTTTAGCCAATGGTAAAAAACAAGCTTTATATGATTTTAAAAAGGCTGAATTTCTAATACCTTTTAAATATCAAGAATTAAGTATTTTACCTTTTAAATATAGATACGAAAATGAAAGAAGTTCTAATGATTTATATAAAGTTAAGGATAGCTCTGGTAAATTCGGTATCTACAGTGTAAAGGATAAAGCTCAAATTTTACCGTGTAAATATGATGAAATTAATGATGATTTTATTTTGAAAAAAAATAATAAATTTGGCTTGTTTTCTAATGTAGAGAATAAAGAAATACTACCTTGCGAATATCAGGAAATAAAAATACTTTACACGACAAAATATTCTGTAAAAAATAATGATAAGTATGGTATTTATGATACTGTACAAAAGACATTTGTTTTGCCTATAGAGTATGATAAATTTAATAATTTGTCTTGTTATTTTGAAATTGAAAAAGATGGTAAAATTGGAGTTTTTGATTTAGCAACTTCAAAAATTCTGGTTCCTGCAAAATATACTGAAATATCCATAAGTTCATCTTCTTTAAGTTCAGTAATAACTTACAAAGCTAAGGAAGGAAATAAATTTACAAAATATCGTTATGATTTCTCTGGACAATCTAAAAGTGCTGTTTCAAACAGTATAAAAACGTCCGGAATTGTCTTAGGTAAAGTTGTATTAACTCCTATTGCACTTGTTGGAGATGTATTGTGGGATTTAACGCCGTTTCCACTATGGGGGTATATGATGTCAACTGATGAAAATGGGAACTGGCATGTGTTTCATTCCTTTAGTTATAGTTTATGGACAGATGAAATGTGGTAATTTAGCCAATCATTTCGTTGAAATTTGCTGTATCGTTCATTAGATATTTGTTTGACATTGCATAAATTATTTCGACAGGGTATTTGTGAGTACCTGTGCTTAGTAATAATTTTCCGGCTTCGTAGCAGTTTTGAATATTATTAACCGTTCTATTTGATGTTAAATTGTCTACAAAATTACAAACAGAAATCAATTTGCTTATTTCTGTTAAACCATTCAAATCAATGCCTTTAGGATATCCAGAACCGTCTTGAAGAGCATGGTGTTCCAGTGCTGGTCTTGCAATTACGTTTCCTAATTTGAAAATTTCTTTAATAATTTTGTACCCGATGATAACGTGTTTTTCGTATTCTGCTTGTTCAGGAATGTACAAAATTTGTTTGTATGCGATATGTTCGTTTATTCTTGTCTTTCCAACATCGTGCAATAAACCGCTAAGGATTACGTCTCTAATGTCCATATTTAGTTCTAAACTCTTTGACAAAAATCCTGCAAATATTGCTACATTCAGTGCGTGGCAGATTTTGTAATCGCCAAAAAGCTTTAACTGAGACAAACATTTAACCTCTGGAAGAATTTTTAAAACTTTAGTTTCAATTGTGTCCATAACCTTGATAACTTTGCTTAGTGCATTTTGATAACTTCTGTTTTCGAGTTCTTCAATTACGTCTGCATATATTTGTTTGAAATAATTTTGGGTATCTTCAGAGAAAAGAGAAGTCTTATTTACAGAACTTTCTGTTACAACTTGTGTTCTAGTCTCAACAGTCGGAACATTTCGAGTTATTGCATTAGAAGTTGTTACTTCTTGCACTTCGCCTTCTTCGTCCTCTTCAAGAATAGAAAAACCGTATTGACGATTATTAATTTTAGAAGACTCTTTTTCTGCTCTTCTTTTTACAACAAGTGGGTTTTCTCTTTCTTTTTGTGATTTATGTTCAAAATTTTCGTCATATAAAAGAATCATGGCATTTTTAAGTTCCATGAGTTTTCCAGGGGTAAGTAAATCTCCTGTATACATCAAAATCTGCCCTTTTTCATTGTAAATGTTAAAAGGTAGTTTCTTGTATTTTATTAACTCTCTTAAATGCAACTCTTTCATTGAGTTTATTATAGCATATTTTTCCATAAAAAAAAGCTATGTACTAAGGTGTGCATAGCTAATGATTAGGGATATGTGTATCGTTGTCTCTAAGGAGTATGCTATTATATTAGCAATATGTTACAAAATATAAATCATAATTTTGTATGATTTATTATTTTATTAAATTTATATAAAGGTTCATGATTTTATGTTAAAGTAGAAAGAGTGAAGAATAAAAATAAAAGGAGAGTCTCATGACTGAATTTAAGCATGTTCCTTTGAATGGAAAAGATATTACAGAAGACGAAATTAAAAAGATTATAAAAGATAAAAACGTTAAATTTATCGAATTACAGTTCGTTGATATCAATGGACAAGTAAAAAGTTTGACTATTCCATCTGATCATATTGATAAAGCTTTAGAAAATGAAATGATGCTTGACGGTTCATCAATCAAAGGTTTTAGAAGTATTGAAACATCAGATATGTTGTTTTTCCCAGATAAAAACACCTTCCAAATTTTACCTTGGAGAGAATACAACGGAACAAATACAGCAAGATTAATTTGTGATATTCACAATGCTGATGGCACACCATTTGAAGGTTGCCCTCGTTGTAACTTAAAAAGAATGATGAAGGAAGCTTCAACTCTTGGTTACACAATGAACATGGGACCAGAAGTTGAATTCTTCTTATTCAAAAGAGATGAAGAAAACCACCCAACAACATTAAAAGTTGATAGAGCCGGTTATTACGATATTGGACCAGATGATTTGGGTGAAGATATTAGAGCAGAAATCGTTCTAACACTTCAAGAAATGGGTTTTGATATCGAAGCTTCTCACCACGAAGTTGCAGACAGCCAACACGAAATCGATTTTAAATACGCTGATATTTTAACTGCAGCAGATAACGTTGTAACATTCAAAATCGCAGTTAAAGCAATTGCTGCTCAATACGGTATGCACGCAACATTTATGGCAAAACCAATCTTTGGTATAAATGGTTCTGGTATGCACTGCAACGTATCATTATTCAAAAACGGCAAAAATGCTTTCTATGATCCAAAAACTGAATCTCAATTATCAGATGTTGCAATGTATTCAATCGGCGGTATGTTGAAACACGTTAAAGGTATTACAGCGGTTACAAACCCTACTGTTAACAGCTTTAAACGTATCGTTCCAGGTTACGAAGCACCAGTTTATTTAGCATGGTCATTAGCAAACAGAAGTGCATTATTGAGAGTTCCTGCAAAACGTGGTAACGCAACAAGAGTAGAACTTCGTTCACCAGATCCATCTTGCAACCCATACTTAGCATTTGCGGTAATTTTGGGTGCATGTGTTGATGGTGTTAAAAACGAAATTAAACCTCCAAAACAAATTGAAGCTAATATCTACGCTCTGACTCCAGAAGAAAGAAAGAAAAAGAAAATTGATTCACTTCCAGGTAGTTTAGCAGAAGCACTTTGGGAACTTGAACATTCAAAAGTTGCTAAATTTGCATTGGGTGAACACGTATACAATGAATTCACAGAAACAAAACACAAAGAATGGGATTCATTTAGAACATTCGTTTCTCAATGGGAATTGGATAGATATTTAGAACGTTACTAAAAAAGCGTAAGCCGGTGTGAAGTGTCGGTGTCGGCTTTGCAACGGCAAAGACGACACCGACACGGAACGTGATATCAGCGACGTTTCAAATCTTTGATTTGACAGGAGCTAAAACAAAAATAATTTATTCAAGAGGGGATTTTGCATTCTGCAAAATCCCCTCTTTTTTATCTTCCTTTGACGGAAAGTTATCTTTGTTTTAAAATTGTTCTGTTAAAAGGGATTAGGAATATGGAAGAGAAAAATTCATCAGTTGTTATTGTAGGTAGTGGAATTTCAGGACTTTACTGCGCCTTAAAATTGGCAGAAACTTGTCCGAATATTTATGAGGTTTCACTGATTACGAAAGCTACTATAAAAAAATGTAATTCACATTTTGCGCAAGGTGGTATTGTTGCAGTTATGAGTGAAAATGTTGGTGATTCAAATTCTTCGCATATCTCTGATACATTGAGAGCTGGTGCTGGTTTATGTGATTTTGATATGGTTAAGTTTATATCAGAAACTTCTGAAACAGTTATCAAAGATTTAATGGAGCACGGTGTAAATTTTGATAGAAAAGATGACGGAACACTTAACTTTACACTTGAAGGTGCTCATAGCGTAAATCGTATTCTTCATGCTGGTGGTGATGCAACTGGTAGTGTTATGGAAGACGTTTTAGTGGAAGATGCGTTAAAAAATTCTAAAATAAAAATTTATGAAGACACAATGGCGGTTGAATTACTTGTTAATAATGATAAAACTTGCGTTGGTTTACTTGCATATAATGAAAAAGAGGATAAATACGTTAGATTTAATACATCAAATGTCATTTTAGCGACAGGTGGTATGGGCAGATTGTATCCATACACAACAAATCCTTCAATTGCGACAGGTGATGGCGTTGCTCTTTCTTATCGTGCAGGTGCAGTTGTTCAAGATTTAGAATTTATTCAATTCCACCCAACAGCTTTGGCATTGAAGCTACCTGAATGTAATTTTTTGATTAGCGAAGCAGTAAGAGGTGAAGGTGCAAAACTTTGTCATGCAGACGGTAAAGAGTTTATGAGCAAATATCACGAGCTAAAAGATTTAGCACCTCGTGATATCGTTGCAAGAGCTATTTATACAGAAATGCTTGAAAATAATTTAGACCACGTGTACTTGAATGCAACTGTTATTGATAAAGATGTTTTGGCAAAAAGATTTCCAACAATTTCTAGAATTTGTGCTGAAAATGGTATTGATATTTCAAAAGATTATATCCCTGTTTTCCCAGTTGCGCACTACTCAATGGGCGGAGTAAAGACAAACTTTGAAGGCAGAACCTCTATAAAAGGTCTTTTTGCAGTCGGAGAAGCTGCTTCAACTGGCTTACATGGTGCAAATAGACTTGCTAGTAACTCTCTTTTAGAATGTTTGGTTATTCCTTATAAATTGAGTGAATATATTAGAAATTCTGAATTGTTCATTCCAAATTCAAACGATAATCCATTTGAAATGACTATTGTAAAATACTCTAAAGAACTTGGTTTTGCACAATATGATGTCGATGTTTTGACAAATGAATTAAGAGAAATTATGTGGAAAAATGTTTCTATATTTAGAAACGAAGACTCTTTGAGAACTGCAAAAGTTGAATTAGAAATTTTGAAAAAGAAATTCTTGAGAGATACAAAATGTTCAAGTATTGCAGAATATGAGTTTAAAAATATGTTATTGGTTTCAGAACTTATAATTCAAGCAGCATTAACAAGAGAAGAATCAAGAGGTGCTCATTACAGAACTGACTTTTTGACTGAAAATGATGTTGCAGAGCACAGTCAATTAATTAACGAAAAAGGAGAATTAGTCTTTGTTAAATAAATTTATGGTAAAAGAGCATGTTAGAAACGCTCTTAAAGAAGATATTGGTTTTATTGATATTACAACAGATACTTTGGTAGAAAATAAGGTTTTAAAATTAAATTTAATCGCAAAAGCTGACGGTATTATTTGCGGTTTAGAAGTTTTTGAAATCGTTTTCAAAGAATTGTCTGACGATTTTAAAGTTAAATTTTATTTTAAAGATGGTGATGAAATCAAAAAAGGTGATAAGGTTGCAGAAGTAGAAGGTTTAGCTTCAACAATTCTAATCGGTGAAAGAACAGCTTTAAACTACATTCAACGCATGAGCGGAATTGCAACTTTAACTAACAAATATCAAAAAGTCCTTGATGAATATGGTGTAAAAATTACTGACACAAGAAAAACAACACCATGTTTTAGATTGTTTGAAAAATATTCTGTAATGGTTGGTGGTGCTACTCCACACAGATTTAACCTTGCAGATTGCGTAATGATAAAAGATAATCACATTTCTTACGCTGGTTCAATCACAAATGCTGTTGAAAAAATCAGAGGTTGTATTTCTCATACTCACAAAATTGAAGTTGAATGTGAGTCTCTTGAACAAGTAAAAGAAGCATTGGCATGTAAAGCAGATATAATCATGCTTGATAACATGTCAAATGAAATGATGACTGAAGCTGTCAAAATTATTGATAAACAAGCGATTGTGGAAGCAAGCGGAAATGTTACTTATGAAAGACTTGAAGAAATAGCAAAAACAGGTGTTGATATTATTTCAACAAGTGCAATTGTAGCAGGGGCTGAAACCCTTGATTTATCACTAAAAGCCTAAGTTGTTAACAATTGTAACGATTATTATAAGTGTTGAAATCACGCAATAAAAAATGTTTTTATATACATGTAAAAGGATATTAGGAGTGTATGTATGGCACTAAGTTTTAACTTAAATTTGTCGCAAAGCAATACAACATCTAGCAATAATAATAGCAACATTGAATCAGCAGGTTCATTAGCAAGTGTAAGTTCAGAATCAGCAGGCTCTTTAGCTTGTGCAGGTCAATCACAAGGCGGTTTACTTTCAAGCCCAGCTCAATGTGATGAATTTGTTTCTAGTAACCCATTTGCACCACAAATTGATTATTCTCAATATTCAGAATCAGCTGGTTCTTTAGCAAGCACAGGTGAATCAGCAGGCTCATTAGCTTGTGGCGAAACAGCCGGCTCTTTGGCATGTGCAGGTGGCGAATCAGCAGGTTCATTAGCCTTCGGTGGCGGTGAATCAGCTGGCTCAGTTGCTTCATCAGGTGGTGGAGAATCTTTCTCATCATTCTGCTAGTACTTTATAATTTAACGAGGTTTTAAGAAAAAACAAAATTCAAGACTCCAATTTGGAGTCTTTTTTTTATAAAACGAGACGAGTGGCGAAGCCAAAAGCTTCGCCACTCTCTATAAGAGGGGATTTTGAACAAAGTTCAAAATCCCCTCTGTCTACTTACTATTATGAGCGATAAACTTTTTAACTTCATCTGCAGGAATTGCAAAGCCGATGCCGATATTTGAAATGTTATTGTCAGGGTTGTAAATAGATTGGCTTATACCAACGACTTCACCTGTTGTATTTAATATTGGTCCTCCTGAACACCCTGGGTTAATTGCTGCATCAGTTTGAATTTTCTTTCTTGCGTAATCAATTCTAGACACAATTCCTTGTGTTAATGTTCCTGAAAACCCAAAAGGATTACCGATTGATAATATCTTTTGTCCAACCTTGATTGTATCAGAATTTCCCAAGGTTACGACTTTAAGAGGCTTTTTAGGGTTGATTTTTATTAGCGCTAAATCACCTTTACCCTTTGTAGGTATAACCGTTGCCTTGTAAGTTTTTCCGTCGTAAGTTGTTACATCAATTTTTTTGCTATTTTCTATAACATGCTGACTCGTTAAAATTGTTCCGTTTTCATCAATAACGCAACCAGTCCCACCAGAAATACCTACCTCTAATTCTGCATCAATTGCTACAATTGCAGGATTTATTCGCTCGTACAAGTTTATCATCGACGTCTCTTCATTGTCGTAACTCATGACTGGATTTAGTCCAAATAAAAATAATATAAAAATTATTGATAAATTCTTTTTAACTTCTTTTAAAAACATTTCTCCTCACTCCTTTGAAATCATTGTAAATCCTTTATTAAAAAAGTTTACTACCTTTGTAATATTTTTTAGCATTATTCTTGTATTTATTATTTTTTTAATTTATAATTTATTTGCAAAAATATTCATAATTTAATTAGGTAGGAAAGGAGAAATTATGAGAAATATTGAAACATTCAAAAGAGCATTAAA
>ERZ808278.1246-NODE-1246-length-11519-cov-194.142010_pt1 | contig 11519 bp, 15 predicted proteins | sample MGYA00521239_ERZ808278 | MGnify/ENA primary metagenome ERZ808278 (study PRJEB31516, sample SAMN03275600) | gut metagenome | biome: mammalia-associated habitat; material: feces | host: Papio cynocephalus | place: Kenya | collected 2012-07-17 ... | reverse complement strand
AAAAAGAAGTAACTTTGCAGCAGATTTAAGAAACATAAGTTTAACAATTAAAATTATTTACAAATGAACGAGAATTTTAACGAATCAGTTTTTAACGCTATCACTGCAATTAACGGTTTGATGGTAAGTAATGAGGTTGCCAAAGATGATAAGGCGGTTATTAAGTTGAACCGTTTCAAGAAATGGCTCAACGACTTTGCAACGGCTAACGGTGTTACAGAATTAAAGTAGTAGAGTATTAACATATAATATTATAATTTATGACTAAAGGTTTTTCATTTGCCAACAAGTTTAACAAAACTAGTTTTGGTATCGACACGACAAATTTTCCATTTGTCAAGTTAACGGACATATACAATAGCGACAAAGACGGGGGAAGCGATGTAGTACATCCTATCAATGGTATGTACGTTCACAAATCGCCTTTAGGCGATTCACCTGTTATCATTGATTCAGATAACAAACGACTAGTCAATTTGCCACAGTTTACAGGCGACACAATACGTGAGATTCTCGCTGACACAGAGGCTGTTGAAGCTATCAAAGATGGTAAGGTGGGATATACTATTTATGAGTATGAATCACACGCTAAAAAATGTTACGGTATTACCTTTGTAGATAAATAAAGGTTGTTGCTTCTGCTACAGGGTGTAATTTAAATTACACCCTGTTTTGTTTAACTCATATATTTTAAGTTATGGCGAATAAAAATCCTATAGGTTTCAGTGCTAGAACTTTCGGCTACACTTCTAAAGAGACTGTAAAATCTAGAGTATTACAGGATACATTAGGTAGCAGTTGGACGAAAAAAGAAATAGCTAGAATATTTCAAAAAGCTAATAGAAGAATCCAAAACATAGAGAAAAAAGGAATCGTTTCACCCGCTGTTGTAGCATTAAATAAAGGTGATATTAAGGGGTTCACTAAATTTTCTATGAAACACGATTTAAACGACCTAAAGATAGAGTATTCTAAAGCGGTTGCATTTTTACAACAGCCAACTTCCACAGCCACAGGCGCAACAGAATACGCAAACTATTTAAAAAAGTCTTACGACTTAACAGATAAAGAGTTTAAAGTAATGCAAGATTCTTTAATGGATAAAATCGCTAGCGTATCGGACGAAAAGTTTTTAGAGCAATATCTTATGCAATATAAAGACTTTACAGGGGAACTAGAAACGGAAGCTAAAGACGTTTCTGAGCAAATAGAATCGGACGCTATAAGAATTCAAAATAACTTAGATAAAGACATAGAAGACGGAGCAGATAAATTATTAAAAGCTGTTAACGGTGTTGAATCGCAATTAAACAAAATATTAGATTCATTTTCAAAATTTGGTTTATAATGAAAAAAGTGACATTTGAGATACACAAAGAATTATACAAACCTAGCGATATATCAAAGGTTTTAAAAATGGCTGTTACTGAAAAGAATTTTATCGGCAACAACAAAGGGGAAAAGTTCTTAAATGTTCCTGTTTCATTTGACATTGAAACGACATCATTTTACCGTGATGAAAACGGTGAATCATACAGTTATGAACGTTATCAAAAACTAGGTGGTAAAGATACAAAGTTTGAAAAATGTTCTTTAATGTATGTATGGCAATTTGGAATTAACGGTTATTGTATTATAGGTCGAACTTGGGACGATTTCACTTTAATGTTATCGCAAGTAGCAAGAATCCTAGGTTTAAACAAAGATAAAAGAATAATAATATATATACACAACTTATCTTACGAATTTCAATTTATCCGTGAAATGTTTGAATGGGAAAAAGTTTTTTCTATTGATTTAAGAAAACCTATTTACTGTATAACTGTAAATGGTATTGAATTTCGTTGCAGTTATCTTCTATCGGGTTATTCGTTAGCAAAACTAGGTGACCAATTACACACGTATAAATGTGAAAAGTTAGTAGGAGATTTAGACTACAGCCTGTTAAGACATACGACAACACCGTTAACAAAAAAGGAACTTGGGTACTGTGTTAACGATATTTGCGTGGTTATGTGCTACATTGAAGAATTAATCGAACAGTACAAAGGAATAACTCGTTTACCAATTACAAAAACAGGTTTCGTAAGAAAATATTGCCGTTCCGTTTGTCTAAAAACTAAAGATGAAAACGGAAAAACAGTTCCTAACTGGGAATACATAGATAAAATACATAGTTTAGAAATAACAGGTATTGAAGAATTTCAAATGCTACAAAGAGCCTTTAGTGGTGGTTTTACGCACGCAAACGCTAAATATACTGATGAAGTAATCGAAAACGTGGATAGTTACGATTTTACTTCTAGTTATCCCTATGTTATGGTATCTGAAAAATTCCCTATGAGCACAGGAGTATTTGTTCCTGTTAAGTCTATGAAACAATTTGATTTCCTAACGTCAAAATATTGTTGTATTTTTGACGTTGAGTTTTCAAATATCTTTGCGACTTCTGAAAATGAAAATCCTATTTCAGTTAGTAAATGTTTCATTAAAGAAAACATTTCAGAAAATAACGGAAGACTAGTCTGTGCTTCTAAAATAGCTATGACTATAACAGAAATAGACTATAGAGTATTTAGTAACTTTTATACTTGGGAATCTGTAAGGATAGGCAGAATGTTATGCTATAGAAAAGAATATTTACCAACAGAGTTTATAAAATCAATATTACACCTTTATGAAATGAAAACGAAACTAAAAGGTGTAAAAGGAAAAGAGGTTGAATATTTGAATAGCAAAGAAATGCTTAATTCCTGTTATGGTATGAGCGTAACGAATCCATTGCGTGATGAAATAATTTATCAAAGTGACGAATGGGACATCGAACACTTAACAGAGGAAAAGCAATTAGAAATGCTTAACACGTATAACAATAGCAAAAACAGGTTTCTGTTTTATCCGTGGGGTATATATGTAACGGCTTATGCGAGAAGAAACCTTTTCACAGGTATAAGCGAATGTGGGGACGATTACATATATAGTGACACTGATTCAGTTAAAATAATGAACGGTGATTCACACAAAGAATATTTCACGGAGTATAATAAGTTAGTTGAGCAAAAACTTAGAAAAGCTTGTGATTTTCACAAAGTGGAATTTTCAAAGGTAGAGCCACAAACAATAAAAGGCACAAATAAAATGCTTGGTGTTTGGGACTATGAGGGACGTTATACGAGATTTAAAACACTTGGTGCAAAAAGATATATGGTTGAGGAAGAAAACGCTTTATCAGTTGACGGAATATACTATAACTATAGTATAACCGTTTCGGGTGTTAACAAAAAATCTGCAATCCCTTATATGTTAGATAAGTTTGGCGAAAATGGCATATTTGAAGCTTTTACAAACTATCTAGATATTCCACCAACAGCTACAGGCAAAAACATACATACATATATAGACTATGAGCAAACAGGAACAATAACGGACTATTTAGGCAATAATGGGACGTACAACACATTAACAGGGGTACACCTAGAGCCTACAGGTTACACTTTATCGCTTTCTGTTATGTATATAAATTATTTAATGGGTATAAGATTAAAAAAAGAGTAATATGAAAAAGAAAAGACAAGAAACAGTAGATTCTCCAAAGTTTTATACTTTGGATAGAATCCTAAAAAAGAATGCTGATTATAACATCATTTTCGGTGAACGTTCAAACGGAAAAACTTATGCTACACTGTTGTATGGTATTAAGCAATACATTGAAACAGGGAAGCAAATGGCATATATTAGACGTTGGCGAGAAGATTTAAGAGGAAAAAGAGCCGAATCCCTATTTATGAATCACGTTGCAAACGGTGTAATACAGGAACTAACAAACGGTGAATATAACGAAGTGTTTTACATTTCGGGGAAATGGTTTCTTTCTTTCTATAATGAGGAAACAAAAAAACGTGTTCCCGATAACGTACCGTTTTGTTATGGTTTCTGTTTGAGTGAACAGGAACACGAAAAAAGTAGTAGTTATCCTAATATAACGACTATTGTTTTCGATGAGTTCTTAACAAGACGTTATTATTTGCCGGATGAATTTATGCTATATATGAACCTGTTAAGTACTATAATACGACAAAGAAATGATGTTAAAGTATTTATGCTTGGTAACACGGTAAATCAATTTTGCCCTTACTTCACAGAAATGGGGCTAAAACAAGTTCGAGTAATGGAACAGGGAACTATTGATATTTACCGATTCGGTGAGCACGGTGCAACCGTGGCAGTAGAATATTGTAGCACAATAGTTAAGCAAAAAGCTAGTAACAAATATTTCTGTTTTGATAATCAAAACTTGCAAATGATTACGGGTGGAAAATGGGAGCTAGCGGTTTATCCACATTTGCCTGTAAAATATCGCCCAAAAGATGTGCTATTTGTTTTCTATATAGAGTTTAACGATTCCACCCTACAGGGTAATATAATACAGGTTGAGGACATCGAAAACGGTGTAAATAATTTCCTTTATATCCACGCAAAAACTACACCGATTAAGGACACTGAAAACAGTCTTATTTACTCTTTGCAAATGAATGGCAAGCCAAATTACAAACGTAAATTGTTGTCGAATGCTAGTTATATAGAAACGCAAATAGCTAGATATTTCGTAACTGATAAGGTATTTTATCAAAATAATGAAATCGGTGAGATAGTAAGAAACTATTTGTTGTCAAGTAGTAAAAGTAACATTATCGCTTAATAAATGTTAAATAACAGGGAAAATGTTTCACGAATAACATTTTTCCTGTTTAAAATTTGGAAGTTCAAAGATAATTTATTATCTTTGCAACCGAAAATTAAGACGATTTAAAATGAATGCAAACGACATTTCACAGTTAGTTAGTAACGTTGGTTTTCCTATTGCTATGTGTTTAATGCTAGTTATGTATATGAGCAAAGAGACAACTAGGCACAAAGAAGAAACCGACAAGTTATCGAACACAATAGCGAGTAATACGCAAGTTCTAACGGAACTTTGCACGCTAATTAAAACTTTGGTAAAATGAAACAAAAAGAAATATTATATAAAGAATATCAAAAACAGGTAAAAGACAAAGACGTTTCCGTTAACACTTTTACTCAAAGAGTTCTTTGTATGACTTCTAAAATGTTTGAGTACAAAGGACTCCCTAATACGATTCCGTGTGTAGAACTTGAAAAGATTCTGCAAGTTAACGGAAATGTTGGGATAGCAAAGGTTAATGAATCTTTGTACGCTTTACAGGGAACAAAGGGAGGTGAACAGGATGTTTATTATAGACCTACAAATTATATCGTTGCAAATCCATGGTTAAAGCTAGATAAAATTTTCACTATTGATTCCGATATAGTAGTTATCGACAACACACCTTATGGTGATTCCCTGTTACCTATTATAGGTAAATATGCGGTTCTTAATACTGACGCAATTATCACGTTGAATCTAGCTAGTATATTAAATAGAATAACTATGCTAATATCTGCTAGCGATGATAAGACGAAACAAAGTGCCGAATTATTTCTGCAAAAGATATTGGACGGTGAATTTTCCGTTATAGGTGAAAATGCCTTTTTCAAAGGTGTTAATATGCAAAATCCACCACAACAGGGAACACAACAAATTACGCAATTAATTGAACTTATACAATACTACAAAGCAAGTTTGTTGAATGACCTAGGTTTGAATGCAAACTATAATATGAAACGTGAGCGGTTGAATACGCAAGAAGTTAGTATGAACGTTGACGTTTTAATGCCCTTTGTCGATTCTATGCTACAACAAAGAGTTGAGGGAGTTGAACGTATTAATAAAATGTTTGGTACGGAAATTACCGTGACATTGGGAAGTTCTTGGAAGTTGGAACACGAAAATTATCTTTCTTTGCTAACAGGTACGGAAGAGACACACGAACATAGCGAAACGGAAGATATGGACGAAAACGAACAGGAAACAACAGAAACGGACGAAAACGAAACCGAAACGGAAGAAACTGACGAAACGGAAGAAACAAAGGAAACGGAAACCGAAACGGAAGAAACTGACGAAACGGAAGAAAAAGAGGAAAAAGAAAATGAAACTGAATGAGATTTTTAATTCCGAAAATGGAATATTTGAAAAGATATTTAAGCCTAATTTTCCTGTTTTATTCCAACAGGTTTTCGGCGAAAATTCACCTGTATTAATAGATTTACAGGTGAGAACAAAATACGGTGAGAAGAATCTTATTTCTGCTATAACAACAGATACCGCAAATGAAATAGTTAAAGCTATTATCACGGTTAAGTTTGACGAATGGCAAAAACAGATTCAAGTCTTTAACTTGGAATATGATGTATTAAGCCCTACACTATCAAAGGAAACAGAAACTGTTTCTGCTAACATAGATGAAACAGGGAATAATAACACTATAGATTCCACAACAGCTTTTAATGACGGAGAATTTAATAATGATTCAAAACAACAGCGAGACACAACAGGTACAAGACAAGAAAGAAGTGAAAAGACAAATACTAAAAGTGGTTTGTCGAGTGGTGTACCTGTTAGTGAAGTTATTCAAAAAGAAATAACTTTGCGTAAAACGAATTTTAAGGAACTCGTTATTAAAGAATTAATAAACGAGTTAACTATAGATATTTATTAATATTTCAAATTTATATAAAGATGGAAGTAAAGCAAATTTATACACTGATGAACAGTGTAAGTAATGAGGTTCTAGGTAAAACCGACATTGTAAAAGAGGACTTAACAGGTATTGTCGATATGGGTACGGAGATTTTTAATCAAAGTGCGGTAGATAATTACGTTAAATCATTGGTTAACCACATTGGCAAAGTCGTTTTTGTTAACCGTCCTTACAGTGGTAAAGTTCCTAGCGTTCTTATGGATAGTTGGGAGTTTGGTAGTGTTCTCGAAAAGATTTCTGCTGATGTGCCACAGGCTGAGGAGAACGAAACCTGGAATCTAAAGGACGGCACAGAGTACAAACAGGACGTTTTTCACAAACCAACAGTTACCGCAAAGTTCTTCAACTCAAAGGTTACTTTCGAAGTTCCTGTTTCTATCACAGAGAAACAAGTGAGGGAGTCTTTCAGTACTGCTGCACAGTTGAACGGCTTTTTGTCTATGATTTATACCGCTGTTGACAAGTCGATGACTATCAAGACGGACGCTCTTATTATGCGCACTATTAATAATATGATTGCAGAGACGTTGGAAGCTGATAAAAAGGCTTTTGGGTGGGTAGAGACCACACACGAGACCGTGGACTATGCCACCGCTAGCACGGTGCGATGTGTGAATCTTTTGCGTCTGTATAATGAAATGGCAGGATTACACATTGAAAAAGACGTTGCTATTACTACACCCGACTTTATTCGTTTTGCAGCCTATCAAATGGGATTGTATGCTGATAGAATGGGTAGCATATCGACATTGTTTAACGTTGGGGGCAAAGAAAGATTTACCCCTAAAGATAGCTTACATACCGTGTTATTGTCCGATTTCGCTAAAGCTGCACAGGCTTATTTGTATGCCGACACATATCATAACGAACAGGTATTGTTGCCAACGTCTGAAACCGTTCCAAGTTGGCAAGCTAGCGGTAAAGATTTCGCTTTTGAAAATACTTCAAAGATTGACGTTAAATCAGCTAGCGGTGCGACTGTTTCCATTGACGGTGTTTTAGGCGTAATGTTTGACCGTGATTCACTTGGTGTAACAAACCTAGATAAGCGAGTAACAACAAATTATAACGCTAAAGCCGAGTTTTACAATAACTATTATAAATTCGATTGTGGCTATTTTAACGACACTAACGAAAACTTTGTGGTGTTCTTTGTAGCATAACTTATGTTTAATAATTGGGTGGTTTTCTGTAGTTGATAGCACAGAGCCACCCTTTTAACTTATGAATATGATAACACTAAAAACATATATTTATACAGGTGAACCAAGCAGAATAAATAAAACGCTTACGGAAAACAAAGACTATGAGGGACTATTGAATCAAAATTTTAATGTTCTTAATCCTGTTGTAAGATTCCGTACAAAATCCCCTGTTACGTTTAATTACTGTTATATTGTTGAGTTGAAACGTTATTATTTCGTTGAAAACATAGACCAAGACGGTAATTTATGTACGGTTAAATTAAAGGTTGACGTATTGACAAGTTATAAAGATGAAATACTCGCTTCAACAGGTACAAAGATTTATGGTGAGTTAACTAATAAATATTTGTCTAACATAACTAACATTTACGATACTAGACCACAGTATAAGAAAATATTATTTGAGAATAAAGACTTATTTTCAGATAATGGTAATATAATAATGGTAACTATAAAAGGTAATTAATATGGCTAACATTAATGTGAAAAAAGTCACAAATAAAATTGATTTAGTTATAGATTCCGAATCTACAACTTCTTCAAAAGTAACTGTAAATATATATGCTTATGGTGGTTATTCGTTTACAGGTAACGTTATAACTGTAACGTTCAAAAACCCCGATAAACCTTTTCAAGCTGCCGAGAAGCATAGCATAACACCAAACAAAGATAATATTGTAGCCACAGGTGCGTTTTCTTGGTTTTACGATAATGTGAACATTGAGATAACAGGTGATAATATAGTAAAAGAAGATTCTTCTCATATTTCACTAACTTTAGGTAATTTGGTTAATAATGTGCCTAATACAACTTTACAACAATTTGACACAGGTTATCAATTTCAAGAAGACGGTAAAACGTTCGAGAAGTTTAAAATCGTGTTAACTGCTGATAGTAATTATGTGTTTGTGGCTGATAGTGTGAAAAACGATTTAGGGGCAAAATTTACAATTAGTGACGATTTAAAAACAGCCTATCAATTTTTAAATAATAATATTAGTAACTTAAATGTGGGGTGGACGTTTACAGGGCAAACAGTTTATAAGGCTGACGAGACTAAAATCGTTAATGATATTGCAAATACAACTGAATCCCACACTATAGACGGTACAAATGTAAATGTGACAATCACAGGAAAAAGCCCAACAGGTTTAAAAAGATACGTTAACGCTAAAGTTTCTTATACTAACGTTGACGGTGAAACAGTTACTAATGAATTGTCTTCAATAGATAATTTAACGTTAAACGTTTCTTTATCTGATGTTAAGGTGGGCACAACAGTTAATATAACAGGTGCTTTTAGATTCGTGTGCCTAGTAGATAATAATCTAACAGGGTGTAATGTTACAGGAATTAAAGATTATTATATCGAAAATGAAACTGTTAACGTTGTAGCTACAGCAAATAACAATACTAGTTTTGATAAAAATAATGTTCCTGTTGCCGAATGGGAAACTTTATATCACGGTACGGAATCTTTTAATTTTACAGTTAGTGAAGACGGAAAAACCGCCACATTAATTTTATCCCTAGGAGATTCAAGTGAAAAAGTTTCTGAAAGTACTATTACGTTAAATGGTGGTACGATACCCGACAAAGTAGTAACAGGGTATGGAAGTATAAATGTATATTGCGTTAATGACGATATATTAGATGAGTTTTCAAAGGTTAGATTCGTTAAAACCGTTTCTGATAATGATTATTCTTTATATGATTTAGGTAATTATATAAATAGGCTACAAAAAGTTTTTGTACCTGTTAGCGATGTTACGGAGACTAGCTTAAAACTCGCTAATTTCGACACAGGTATAACCGTTAACAGTGTTAATAACCCTATTATTAATATAGATTTCGGTAAATGTAACATACCTAGTATAAACAGCGATAATGTAGATTTTCAATCAAATGTACAAATATTTGTGCCTTTTGTCGGTTTCATAACGCTAGATAACGACATATTAGGAAAAAGTATTGATTTATCGTATAAAATAGATTTAGTACAGGGGTATGCCTCATATACTATTTGTTGTGATGAAGTTGTAATAAATAATGGTGTTACCAAATGCTACAGCGATGTTCTTTATAAAACTAGCGATAAAGAAACTTTTGAACCTATAGGCGGGGACAATTTTTTAAATACTGTTTTAATGGGGCTTAACCCTTATGTTACCGTTAAATATTTCGTTAGTAAAACAGAAAGTTTAAACGATTTATCTAACAGGGACATTTTATCACAGTTTAGCGGTTTTTCTAAATTTAAAAATGTTTCATTGATAGATTTCGAGTGCTTAACAAATGAAAAAGATGATATAATAACCCTGTTAAATAATGGGGTATATTTATAAATAAAACAGGTAGCTAACATTTAGCTACCTGTTTTATTATTTCTTTTCTAGATTTAATATAACCTGTTGTCTCGCTTTACCATATTTTGTCGGGACTGAAACGTGTACCCAATAGTCTTTGCTACCTTTTTTATGTTCCGTGATAAGTTGGTCAAAACCACCTATTTCTTTAATACAATTAACTAAGCCTATTTTGTCACAGCAAACTAAATCTGCTGCTAAACCTTTTGTGTGTTGACTGTTAACTACACCCCCTACAGCCTTATTTAAAGCGGTTGAACGGTAACCACTAGTTACGGTGATAGGTACGCCCATTTTTTCACGTACTTTGTCCAAATATTGACCTAGTCTAATTAAATTTTCGGCAACTGCAAAAGTTGGTGTGTTGTCGATACCCAATCTTTTTGCCGTTGGACTGTTTAAAAACTCGCCCAAAGTGAAGTACTTAATATTAGCCATTGTTATCTATTTTAAACCATTGAGACGATTTCTTATGCGTCTGAAAACGTCCCTTAATTGTTATATTGCAATTTGCCTGTAAATAATCTATTTTATTATTTACGAACTCGCTTACTTTGTCACTTCTTACCATATAAGCGACCGTTTCACCTGTTTCACGTTTAATCGTGAATTTAAAATAACTGTAATCTTTATTCATATATTCAAATGTTTAAAACCTGTTGGCTTAATAGCCAACAGGTTAATAATTAACCAATTCTTTCTGCTGTTAACTCGATTCTTAAATCTGCCGACAAATCAGCAGAATAAAAGTTAGTGATTCGTACCATACCAAAACCCAAAGAATAAATATCGTTTAAGTTTGATTTATAGGTAAAAGAGGTACGTGGAAATGTTAACCCACCTTTTCCCTTTATAACGTATAATGTTAGAATTGATGTTAGCATTTTATTAATATGATATGCCACATTATCCATATTTCCCGAAATAGATACTGTTGGAAACGGTATCTTTGTTTCTGTATGAACACCTTTAGTATAAGTGTTCTTTGTTGCGCTTGCTGTAATAATGTACTTTGCCATAACTTTGTATATTTATGCCTGTAGGGTAACCTACAGGCTTATTAAACTTATTTTATAACTTCGCAAATTGCATATTCACCAACAAATTTTGTACTGATATAGAAATTATTGCTACAAAAGATGTAGTCTTTCAACACTTTAGAAACCACGGTGATATCTTTTGTTTCTATTGTCTCAATACAATTTTTAAACTTAAATTTTTGTATCTTAATCATAACTTTTAAATTTTAATTGTTAAACTTATGTTTCTTAAATCTGCTGCAAAGT
>ERZ808278.1245-NODE-1245-length-11524-cov-4.351120_pt1 | contig 11524 bp, 8 predicted proteins | sample MGYA00521239_ERZ808278 | MGnify/ENA primary metagenome ERZ808278 (study PRJEB31516, sample SAMN03275600) | gut metagenome | biome: mammalia-associated habitat; material: feces | host: Papio cynocephalus | place: Kenya | collected 2012-07-17 ... | reverse complement strand
CACCGTCAGTTCGGGCTTTGTTCCCCGGTTGCGAATATGCGACATACAGCGGTGGCGTTGTTGAGGTGTCAGGATGTCGGGCATAGTTATAAATTTCCCCTAATTATATGGTAGTTATTATGAGGATAATGGTTTATTAATACGCTTATAGATAATGGGGGTGTGTATTTGTAAATAATTAGCATTATTTTTATCCCTCAATAACAAGCTGCATAATGGTTTCGTATATTTTAAAGTCAGCCATATGAAAAAAGTTTATATTTAACGGAATAATCATATTGTATTCGTCAATTGTCTATATTGATATTATGTCGTTTCAGTGTTTCGATTATACTTAACGCCACATGGTATGCAAGATTGACAGGAACGGCATTCCCAATCATCTTATATCCATAATTTATTTCATCATATATAAACTTAAAATCATCAGGAAAACTTTGAACACGAGCAACTTCTCTTACCGTCATTCTTCTATATAAATATTCTTTTCCAACAACAAATTTCTGCAAGTTCTTTTCAACTTTTATCATTTTAGGTGCTTGTGGATGAAGTTGGCACTGTCTTCCGCTTGCTTGAACAGTGAATCCTGGTTCATCCCATGCTCTTACACGATTGCGCGACATAAATATTGGCGAGAACGCACCAGTAAAATATTCATTGTTAGGAACGATACAAGCATTTCCATTTGTATGATTTTTTTCTCTTGCTGGTATAGCAGTGTTTTGCAAATCCCAAATAGTCTCGCGCAAAGTAGGCTTATGGTATAGTGGTTTTGGATACTGATAATCATCTATGTGCAAATCCTTGCGAAAACCAATATAGAACACACGGTCCCTGTCCTCAGGAACATCATAGTCGTTGGCATTAAGCATTTTCAGATTAACATCATACCCTGCTTCGTCAAACAACCGCATAAATCCACTAACGGCAATTGCGTGTCGTTTTGCGAGCATACCTGATACATTCTCTGCAACAAAGAACAAAGGCTGAGTGTCACGTAAAATTCTTATATACTCATAAAATAACTGACCACGTGCATCTTCAATACCCTTTAATGAACCAGCTTCACTCCATGATTGACACGGAGGTCCACCAATTATTCCTGTCACATGATGGGGAAAAGCATCTGACGGTATATTTCTTATATCTCCCTCCAATAATTTTGTGTCAGGAAAATTCGCTCTAAATGTTGGACATATTTTCTTATCAATTTCATTGGCTACCACAGTATGAAATCCTGCATTGTGGAATCCCTTATCAAGACCACCTGCACCAGAAAAAAGACTAATCAAATTCATATTCACCACCTACAGTTAAAAGTTATATTTACAGCAGGAGGCATTCCCACAATCTGAATATCAAATTTCAAAGATAGTTCTATCGTATCTTTTGCGTTATGTATTCTGAAAGCAAATTGCCAGCCATTATCAAAACTCATAATTACTGTTGTCTTACTCTTAGGTTTGAAATCCATATAAAGTAATGTTTCTGGTAATTCCATTGCAGGGACTTCTAAAGACGGCTTCTGCACCTTACTCGGTTGATTCAAAGTTCCATATATATTAAATGACTGTATTGTGGTAATTCTTTTGTTGTCTATACTAATAACCTTATAAAAATCATATTTGCTGAGTAAATATTTAACAAGTTTACGAGGGACGTCAGCATTATTCTCTACTTGCGTTTTTACTTCTTGCATAAAAGCGTTCAATAATGGCACATAAACATCATCTTCTTTAGACGTTAAATCTCTAAAGTATCCTCCATTTGCTTTTTGGGCTTCAAGAAAATCAAATGTGGGTTTTACTGCGTTCCAATATTCTTCAGAACAATTAATTCCATACCATTTTTGACCAAAATCCAAACTTTTTGCCAAACGGCTATGCTTAACAGCCATATGATTGTGCTTTATGCTTAGTCCAATCTCCCAAACAATATCCTTGCGGTCAATGATAATATCACGGACATCAGCTTCTTCACCATGTTCGTCGCTTTGAATATATAGATTCAGTGTGTCATTGTCAATTTCTACAATCTTTGGTTCCAAAGCAAATATTGTATCTATAGTTGATTTTGCACTTAGTGTATATAACGCTTTTTCTGCAACACTTAATGTGTTCCATGCATGTTCCGCAGCCCCATAACTGCTATTATGAATTATTTGTGATTTACGGATAGCACTTATTGCATCTTGTAAAGAATGCAAACAAATGTATTCGTAAGCACGTCCTTGGTCATTACTTTTACTACTCATAATTATTTATCCATTTTTAATGTTAATTAATCAGATATGGTAATTCTAGTTTTCTATGGAGATTATGATGTGTTAGCCCCACGTCTATCTGTTCTATTGATGGGCATTTGCTTATCTAAAACTTGTTATTCCAATACGCGAAATATGATTGGCATATTTGTTTCCTATCATATCCATCATCTCCTTTCTAAAACCAAATAACACCTTTTTTATAATGGGTGATTTCTGGTTTATAAAAATATAGTTAAAATCGAATGCAATATATAGCGGTTGTTTATTAAACAAAATTGTACTAACAATACAAATATTTATTTTCTTTCTGTTAGGTATTTTCTGAGAGCACGCTATTCCCATTAAGTATTTGAGGTTTCTACAATTTTGCTGACTATAATCACATGCAGCACTTATTTCGACTGCAATAGGAATCGCATTGGTTATGTCGGGACTTTCACCAAATTCTTGTTTTTTCCAGTCTGTGTAAGAAATATTAAAGTACTCTTGGAATAAAGTGGGATCCAACTCTACAACAGCACCTCTTGAAGAATGGTTGGAAATACTTTCTTCTATTAAAAAGAAGTTGTTTAGTTTTTCTATAGCGTTCTCTCCTCTTAGAGTAATATTGTTTTCGTTTTGAATGGTAGCAAGATACGGAGAAAGGAAAGGTTCCCATATATCATAACTGGCAATAATGCCTCTTTGATTGCACTATAAGGATCCTCCTTCGCATTTTGTAGTCCGTATGAGGATATGGCTATTTTGGAAAATAGTTTTTTTAGCTCATCTTCAAATAATATAGGTTCTCCCCATCTATTCCCTACCGGTATCATCGACAGTAATGTACTCATCGCTTTACTAGAAGCTTCCGCTAACTGATTATCTACATCCAGGCATAATTCGACAATTTGATTGTCCAATTGTTCTTTTAGCATTGACTCTAATGAATTTTCCTCCGAAACAAGTGTTTTGTCAATTGTAGAGATATAAAGAGGTTGTAATTGATCTCTTACGATATTTGGCACATTAGCATCCCTATTTATATATTCAATAAAATTATCTTTCCAGTCAGCCTTGTTGGTCCAAAAAATCAAAATATACGGTCCATTTTCTGGGGAAATATACAATTTGATAGCATCTTCCAAAGTTGCATATCGGTCATTTTCAGAAAATGTCTGCGAGAGATTGATATCGAAAAATGCTATTCTAATACCAGTTAGTGGTGTTTTTGGAAATGACACACCATCATATAGGATGGTTCTACAACCTATCCCTTTTCGATTAAATTCCTGCGCAATTTGGTTTAAATCTTCTTGCGAATTATCAACAACTATAATCCTATTTGAATCCTTGAACATAGTTATTTCATTTTAGGGAATATAAGAGCAATACATGCGCCAACATAATACTGCGGAATATCTAAATCTTTATTGTCAGGGAAATATAATTTTCCAGACATAGATTCCATCACCAGATTAACAAAGTATAATCCTAATCCCATACCTCCTTCTTTGGTCGTCTTGAATGGTTGTACCATATCTTCAGGTTCCAATTGGAAACCATTCCCTGTATCTGCAATAATAATTGCAGGTCCGTCAAATGAAAAAAGGTCTGTGCTAATATAAATAGAAGATTGATGCTTCTCTCCAATGAGTTCATGCTGTGCAGAAACCCAATAAATTGCATTGTCAATGATATTGGATAATGAACTTAATAGCAAATTTCCCGGTCCGGTGATTTTAAAGTTATTCGCTTTTTCTTTGAGAATAGGCACAGATGTTTCAATACCATGATAGTTAAATCTGCTTTGATTTATCTGTACTGCTCTCTCTATTAAATCAGATGCCAGCAACGTATTATTTGTTCTTTGTTTTAAAATCGGAGCAAAATTCTCTAATAATAAATTCAAATTCTTTATACGAACTTTTAATGCTGAGACATTAATTTTTTGAGCATTTAAATCTGTGCCGATATAGCGCATTTCACGCTCTATCTCATGAAAAACAATTGCAAGATTGAGACCTGTCATACCCGAATTAAGCATAACATCCCTCATCTCATTGTAATCTTTCTCAACCTTTTTTATTAATGGCTGTAATTCATTCGTTAATTGTTTTTCTGCGATTTTACTTTCAAGTTCTCGAATGGTATCTGACAGACCAACTCTTTTGTTCAATGAAATGTTTGCCAAAGCTGCTTCTATATTCTGTTTATCTGTATCTGCTACTCTTTCAAAGTATGAAAAAGTGGTCCGTACAATTTCACGGAATCTTTTAAATGCTTCATTCTCAAGGAAACCTTCCCGGTTGGTTTTTTCAACCAGCCCACTACTTTCGTTTAATCTAATAGATATAGCACCAATTGTTACTTTTTTGCTAAAATGATCTCCTGCTCTTTGTACTTTTGCCAATTCCAGATTTAGCCAATCATCGAAAGGCTCCCCATAGTTATACACTCGTATATTATTCCGATAAACTTTTACACCACAATTACTTTTGATATATTCCTTAATTGCTTTGTTTCTGCCTACGCCATATACTATATCCAAAATCGGCTTACTTTGATTAAAAACATAGAACTGACCAGATATTCCTCCAATGCCTTCTAAATCGCTATTTTGTAAATAATACTTCCCACGCTTTGTGGTCTCGTCTACAAATACAGAGGGATTCACAGGAAGTTGTGTGCTGTCACCAGAAGCAATACGATTATCCGTTAAATTGTCAAATGCGTGTGGTTTGAATATGTATTCCCATTCAAATCTGGCAAACAGAGTTTTATTTTCATTTGTATTTTCTGTTGTTGGAGAAAGCCTGAATTTGAAACAGTATAAACTTTCCTTTAAGATGTCTAAACCCGACTTAACATCTTCAATCCATTGCTGTTTGTCCTCATCGCAATGAATAGTCACATTAAAATCAGGTACAGGTTGAAATGGGTTTTTAAAATTGTCTATTTTCCGAACAAGATCTCTGAGTTGTACCTTGGTCCAGTACTTATTTTTTAATCCTTTCAATGTAATTCGAGTACCATGACCTTCCGGAAATGGTTGCAAAATACCCTCATTTACATCTACATATAAATCATCTATAAACTCTCCGGATGAAACGAGATTTTGCCAATTGATCTCCAAATAAGAACCGAATAAATCATCTTCGGTTTTTGTTTCCAACAAGATTGACTCCGCTAATCTGTGAACCGCCAAACGCCCAACACCTTTATTCCCCAAAGACAATCTTTTATATTTCCTGCTTATCTTCGCCTCCCTCTTCTTATAATCTGTTCCTATTACCAGCCAAACTTTATGGATAATTTCGGCAGTCATACCACATCCATCATCTTCTATGATAATCCTTTGTTCAGGAGTGTTTAAATTAACAAAAGAAATATGTACTTCGTTAGCATCTGCATCATAAGCATTCTTGACCAATTCAAAAATTGCCAAAATATCGCTGCCTATCAGTTCGTCACCTAAAAGGTTCAGAATATTACTTGTCGCTTTTAGTGGATAACTTTGTGTTGCCATATTAAATTTTGTATAGATGTTGCTATAACTCTTGCCATTAACGGTGGTACGGCATTGCCTATTTGTTTAAACATTGCAGATCTGCTTCCCTCAAAATAAAAATTATCTGGGAAGGATTGTATTCTTGCAGCTTCTCGAACGCTGATAGAACGATTGTATTTGATATTCGGATGAATATAATAGTGTCCATCTTTGGACAAGTGAGCAATAATAGTATGTGACTTTCCCTCACCATTTACGACTTTGAATCTGTCTAAAAACGATGTCTCATTCTTTTGCGTTCTGATTTCTTTAGGGAGTGTGCTGTTTTTCACCCGAGTATGCTCTTGCGCCCATTTTTGAACAGCATATGCATATATCTTTGCATCGTTTGGATTCAGAGGTCTTGTAATATTCTGCGTGACAAAATCTTCTCCAGATAAGCGAATGCCACTTTCAAGCAAATAAGCGTTCGCCGGCATTTTGTACGATGCTATATTTTCGATGTCACCGGCATATAGTTGAGGCAAATCGTTCAATATATCATTAATTGTCGTTTCGACTTCGTGTTTGCATATATTCGGATAACCCAAATCCTGTTCTTGACGCCACCCTACAATAATAAGTCTTTTTCTTGTTTGCAGCACACCATAATCTGATGCATCCAGCATTTTGTAGTGCAAACTATACCCTATTTCTCTAAAATAATTTTGAAGATTCAGGAAATGTTCTCCTTTTTTTGCACTCAACAGACCGGGTACATTCTCAAACACGAAACCATACGGATGAAATTCTTTTAGGAACTTACCATATTGCAGATATAATCTTGTGCGCGGGTCGTCGACCATTTTCTTGTCATGCCGACCTAATAGTGAATAGGCTTGGCAGGGAGGTCCGCCAATAATAAAATCAATATGTTTACATCCTGCTAATTTTCTGATTTGCTTGAAAGTATTTTTTATTGTGCCATCAGAAATTTCTACATTTATCACCGAGTTGATTATTTGAACTGGAACACTATTATACAACGCATCTCTTGAAATTTCTCCTTTAAGGTAAGAATAATAAATCTCTTTCATGCCGTTTGCTATAAGATAGTGGTAGCATGCACGTGTTCTTAAAGTATCACATGCATCTTTGTCCATTTCTACGTGAGCAATCGGATTGAAACCTGCTTGTACGAACCCCTCGGAGAGCCCGCCAGCACCGGCAAAAAGGTCTATAATATTATATCTGCGCTTTCTCTGCATAATACACACTCAATACACATAGTACGAATTAGGGCGTAAAGATACGAAAAGTTAGCGAGATGTGCAAATGGATTTTCATTTTTGACATTGTAGGGATAAGTCTAATGGGGCAAATAGGACGAATGGGGGGGCTCCATCAAAGCCCATGCAGTGCCGTTAAAATGGTGATAGACATATAGTTATCCGTAAATTGACCACGAATTGCATTGTCGGGTACAAGGTCTCCGTTAATTGCCATATAATTGGTCGTTAATTTTCTCCGTTAAGGGACCGCTTTTGTCTCCATTAATACCCATTAAATGACCATATAAAGGCATTATCGGGACCGTTATGAACGGGCGGCTACGCCGCATTATCACAAATGGTTCGTAAAAACACGAAAACCGCGGGCGAGACGCCCGCGCCTCCGAAAGACTCCGTTAATTGCCGTCAATGAGCCGTTAATTTTCTCCATTTTGGGGTTTTGGACTCCATTAATACCCACTAAAGACTCCCCCTTAGCCCCCTCAAAGAGGGGGGATGTTTCTCCGCTAATGACCGTTAATAAAGCCGTTAATTTTCTCCGTTAAGGGACTGCTTTGGGCTCCATACAGTCCATAAAAGAATTATCACAAATCCCCGCTATCCATTTCCATACGGGTACGATACGTATTGTATGTCCGTCGTATTGTATTTCGTCTTCTTGATTATCAGTAAGTACCAATCCTACCTTGAAATCAAAATATGTCATTGCCTGTTTCAGTCCGCCCAATTCACGTGCCTCGTTGTCGCTGTTCAGTTGGAGGCACACCTGCACGACTGCCGAAGGCTGATTGTGTTTGCACAATACAAAATCGCACTCTTTCCGCTCCTCATCAAAATAAAACACATCATATCCCTGCCGTTTTAACGCCAAATACACCACATTCTCCAACTTATGCCCTTTGTCCTGTGAGAACGACGGTGTCAATACACTATGCAGTCCCGTGTCAATGCAGTACATTTTCTTGGGGTTAATCAGTTGCGCCCTATATGAATACGAGAATTTCGGCACCAACTGAATGATATAGGTATTCTCCAGATATGTCAGATAATCCACCACCGTATTGCCTGTTTTCACGCCGATGGCATCCACCAATCGCGCCGCTGATACACGATTGCCAATGTTGGCTACCACAAACAGCAGCAGGTTCTTAATGGGTTTTTCGTCACGGATATTATAGCGCACGAGGATATCGCGGTACAAGATGTCGTTTGCCAACTCGTTGAGCAACCGCTCGTCTTGCCAACGTATGTATGCAGGGAAACCGCCTGTTACTAAGTAATCGCTGAATGTCTTGGCAGATGCCTGCACATCCTTTATACCACAATACTCTGTGTACGAGAACGGATACAGCACGCTATCTATGTGTCTGCCAGTGAGATGCGTACCCAATTCGCGGCTCAGCAACGAGGCATTGCTCCCCGTGATGACTACCTGATAGCCCTCTTGCAGTTTCTGATTGATATACATCTCCCAACCGCTCACCACCTGTATCTCATCGAAGAACAGATGACGGCACCCCCTGTCTGCTATGATAGCGTCCAAACGGCGGAAGTCTTCCATTTGGAATCCGTACAGACGCGGTACATCGAAATTCAGTAGCAGCGAATCGTCCGGATAGCGCGCCATCAGTTGCTCCACCAATGTGCTTTTTCCGCAGCGACGCACACCTGTGATGATAGTAACCACGGGCGAATAGTCCGCTTTGATAGACGACAACGCCTCGCGCGGGAAACTCACATCATGCGCTATGCGTGCCTGTTGCGCCTGCATAACATCCTCTAAATCATTCCTGTATATCATACACTTACCGTTTGCGTATTTGTTTTTCTTAAATATGCGTACCAACAATACGCACTTTTGCGTATTGCCATTACGCACTGCAAAAGTACCACAAATAAATCAGTTACGCAAATTTCTATGGTAAATTCCGCACAAGATATTTGTATCAATGGAAATGGAACTTGTTCTGATAGGCGGCAAAGAACCGTTTGCTCTCTTCGGCGGTCTTGTCGTAGTCGTAACTGGTGGCATAGAGGTCGAGTACTTGGCGGTAGATAAGCCGCTCGTCTGTACGAATGTCGCGTATGCGGTCGAGTAACTCGCGCCAGTAGTTGCCGCCCGCATTGCCTTTGAGTCGCTCGTCGTCTATAGTGAAGCCCTTGACGATGTACTCGTGTATACGCTGCGTTGCCCATTGGCGGAACTGCACGCCTTGTTGTGAGTGGACCCTGTAACCTACGGAGATAATAACATCCAAGTTGAAATAGTTGGTATCGTATTGCTTGCCGTCAGCGGCAGTTGTTCGGAAATTCCGAACAACTGCGGTCTTATCCAATTCTCTCTCTTGAAAGATGTTACGTATATGCTCACTAATGGTCGATTTTGCCTTGCCAAACAAACTCGCTATCTGGTCTTGCGTCAACCATACGGTTTCGCCTTGCAGCAAGACATCTATCTTGGCTATGCCATCGGTTGATTGGTATATCACCACTTCGCCGTGGTTTTGGTTGTCTGTCTCATTCATAATACTTATCTATCATCTATGCGCTTAGCCACTAACTTTTTGCTGCAAAGATAATGATTTATTTGCAAATATGCAAATACGCCGAAAGAGGCAGATATGCCGAATACGTCCAATAAGGCAAATAGGAGGTATCAGACTTCGGTAATTGCCATGTAAGGGGTTTGGACTCCATTAAAGTTCATCAAAAGACTATTAAAACACTGATAAACATATAATTATCAACAAATTGACCATGAATTGCATTATCGAGTACAGGCATCCGTTAATTGCCATTAATGAGTCGTTAATGTATGGTGAGATTATAAGACTCCACTAATGTCCATTAAAGTGACATTAAAGTACTGATAAACATATAATTATCCATAAATTGACACGAATTGCATTGTTGGGGTACAGGTCTCCGTTAATTACCATGTAATTGATCGTTAATTTTCTCCGTCAGGGGTGCTTTTGTCTCCATTAAAGACCATGCAGTGCCATATAAAAAGCAACGCCTCGTGGTAGCCCGTAGCCCTGCCACGTCTTTTATAGCATACAATAGGGGCTGCCCAAACGTGTGAGCAGCCCCTTTCCCTATCTACAGAGCCTCTCCTATGGAGAGGTTGGAGAGGTCGTGTTTTTTGTGGAGTCTCCTACTTCACCTCTACGCCGGTGGTGGTGTAGGTTTTGCCACCACGGAGGATAAGGACTTGTCCATTGCGGAAGACTTTGCGGACGGTGGTATCGCCATCGGCAGGTATGTTATTCACGGCTGTGGCGGTGGAACGTGTGAACTGCGCCTCAAGGGTGAGGTCTTCGGTGGCAGTGAACAGATACGAGTTAGCAGTAACGCCATTGCTCCACTGCTCGAACCGGTAGCCGGCATTGGCGGTGGCGGTCAAAGTAACCTGTGTGCCGTAGTCATAAGTGCCTGCGCCGGTTACCACGCCTTGCAGCGGGTCGCAAGTAACGGCAATAGTATGTTGGTCAATAGCAAACTCGGCGGTGTAGGTGGCATCGCCCTCTACTGATATGGTGCGCGGGTTATCGGTGTTGCCGTCTGACCATTGGGTGAAATGGTAATGCTCGTTGGCAGTGGCGGTCAATGTAACCTGCGTGCCGTAGTCGTAAGTGCCTGCACCTGTTACCTCGCCTTGCAGCGGGTCGCAAGTAACGGCAATAGTATGTTGGTCAATAGCAAATTCGGCAGTAAAGGTGGAGTCTTTGGTTACGGAGACAGTGCGCGGGTTGTCGGTGTTGCCGTCTGACCAACGCACGAAATGGTGATGCTCGTTGGCGGGGACAGCGGTTATGGTGATTTGCTGTCCTGCATCACATCGAATGGTATCTGCCTTCTCGCACCCGGCAATATGGAGTGTGAGGATATTTGTAGATGACGGGCAAACAGGGCGCACCGACTGACCATAGTTGCGGGGGGTGCCGTAGCGGCGCACGCTGCCCGAATAGAAGTAGAGTTCCCGCGCGCGGTGCGAGCCGTCCGTGCGGAGCGACGAAGACCAGTAGTCGCCGAGGGAGTCGGCACCGATGAGGTTCGTGTCGTCGCGATAGCCCGCAGCGGGGAGGAAGATAGAGTCGCTGTTGGTATTGCCGGTTACTTGGTAACCCTTTACGCCATTCTGCTTGGTCCACGTCCATGTGCATTGCTCGCGCAACTCTTTCCACTCGGCAGCGGTGGGCATACGCCAATCGCCACCCCAGTTCACGTGAGCGGCATCGTCCGCAGGCTCCAAAGTGGTCAAGTTGTCGGTGAAGCCGTTGTCGCCATGAGAAGCATCGTTGCAGTACTTGGTCTGTTTGTATAGACCACCATTGGCGTACTTGTAGGTTGTCCACGAGTAGTCTTCTTTTGTGGTGGTCTCGCCCCAAGCATAGTAGTTGCCGTACTCTTCGGGGGTGGTGGCACCTACGTTGCATGATGCCCATTTCAGTCCGCTCGGAAGACCGAGGTCCACCCACGTATGCCCGTTTTCCG
>ERZ808278.1242-NODE-1242-length-11535-cov-16.013589_pt1 | contig 11535 bp, 12 predicted proteins | sample MGYA00521239_ERZ808278 | MGnify/ENA primary metagenome ERZ808278 (study PRJEB31516, sample SAMN03275600) | gut metagenome | biome: mammalia-associated habitat; material: feces | host: Papio cynocephalus | place: Kenya | collected 2012-07-17 ... | reverse complement strand
GATTGTAGCCCAAAAACAAAAAAAAATGAATTCCAATAGATTATCGGGTCAAGCCTGTAATGACAGCAGGCTCAAGCCGATAATGACAGTTTTTTTGTCATTGCCGTGCTTGACGCCGCGCGCCTTTAAAAAGATGCGCGGCGGCCGCCTATAAATGGGCGGACTTTACGCTACCATGATTTCGGAGTCGATGTTCGCGGTAAAATAGGTGCTTCCGGGCTTTGTTACAACGCTTATGCTGTAGCTTCCGGCGCTCAGGCTGGAAGGAACTACAATATCCACAATGTTTGAGCCGCGGCGGTTGTAGGTTTCCATGCGGACCGGGCCGGTTTCGTTTTCCAGAAACACACCCTGCGCATTGTCCTCAATGTCAAAAGAAAGGTTTCTTCCGTGCAGCCGGAGCGTTTTTCCCGTAGCCGCGCTTAAAATGCTGCTTTCGCTTGCGTCTTTTTGAAGGACTGTAACCCTGTAGATTTTCGCCTCTCCAGATACGTCTGGCGGAAGCTGCCTGTATTCAAGCTTTGACTTTATCTGTGAAAAAGCGGCGGCGCTTGCGGTAAACAAAAGCCCCAGCGCATGGTTTCCAGTCCCTGGCGCAAATCCGTCTTGAATATTGGCGCAAGTTCCTGTGGCGTTGGCGCGGAGCGAGCCGAACGGAAGCTCCACGTTGTAGCCTTTTGAAATATACTTTACAACGATTTTTTCCATTACAGAAAGCATTCCAAGATAGTCTGCCTCTGTAAAAGAGGAGTTCCAGTCCGCCATTTCCGCGGCAAGTTTTTCCTGGCTCAAAGTCTGAGAGCAAGAGCTTCTAAAGCAGAAGCCGTCCTTTGATTCATCGCTAATAAGTGAATTTTTTATAGTTTTGATATTTAACATAATGTTTTCCTTGCAATAAAATTGCTTTTTTTCGTACCGGCGCAAAGAATCGTGCGCATTCGATTTTCATTGACAAGGAGAGCCAGATATGATAGAATCATAATCGCTTAGAATTTGATTGGGAATCAATATTGGCTCCCGGCTAGAAAGCCTTTTTCCGCAAGTGTTGACGCGCTTACCGAAACAGGCTTTTTTTTATTTATAGAATGCTTTCATGCCACCTCCTTTTTTCCTATGCACTTTCTTATGCTGTCCATAAAAAAGTCTTTTCCTTCGAGCTGCACAGCCCTCATTCCTATATGGAACTTTTCTTCCATCATGAACATAAGGCTCATAGCCATTGAAAAACAGGTTGCCTCAACTTCGCCGTTTATGCTCTGCTGTGTGTGCCGCAGCCTTATATGCGCAAATTCGTGCAGGATAATTTGCATTGTCTCCACAGCGTTATGGCTGTCGTTGTATGCAATCATCCTAAGCTGTTCTCTGGTTTCATTGTCTGGAAACAAAAGACAGACTCCCTCGTCCCATAGGCTTAGGGAATTTTCTTTGAACCGCTCGAGATTTTCCGGCGAAAAGGATGAGAATTTTTTGACTTTAATTCCCATGCCTTCAATCATCTTTTTGTAGTCAAAGCCTTCCTTATAGTATTCTTCCTCGCTCAGCACGGAAAACACTTCAAGAAGAATCTCATTTATCCGCCACGGCGGGAGAATATACTTTTTCCCGCCTGCAATCTGCGGCGCTGTGATGTTTTTAATAGCTTTTTCCATAAGCCTCCTTTTTGCTTAATCGCCTTCTGGACGTTTGTACTCGTCCATCAGAATTTCCATAAGATTTTTTTTCTGATTGTAGCTTAAGTCATCCTTGCTCGAGGCAAGCAGTATCTTCAGCTGGTCGTAACCGTAGCTGGAGTCGTTCCCAATCAGATAGTCGGTTGTTGTGTGAAGTGTGTTCGCAATGTTTGCAAGCACATCCGTTCTTGGCAGGCGTCCGCTTGTCATGTAGCGGCTGAACGCAGCCTCTGTGATTCCGCAAATCTCGCAAAGCTTTTTCTGCGAGTAGCGGTTCTCCTTCATAAGTTTTTTTACCCTCCCTGCAAAGAATTTTTCTTTTTCTGCTGCCATATACTACCCCCATAAAAAGTCAAGATTAAAACTTGAGTTTTAAGATTGACTTTTTAAGTTGTTTCGCAACAAAGTGAGAAACAACAGATGATAAAAAAGTTTGCAACACAAACTTTTAAAGATAAAAACAGACGCCATTTCCGGCTGTTTTTATCTTACCTCCTTTATAAAGGCTGAAAACTTTAGCCGCATATTGCGCGCTAATTTATTTTGTAAGACGGAAGCAGTTTATTCATCTTACTATCAATAAACTATTATACTTTAGGTTAATTGTCAATAAAAAATTGCACAAAATTTGCTAAAAGTATAATAAAAATTTCTAAAAAGTATATCAAAGTCTTTCTGATGTGCCGCCGTAATCTTTCTGATGTACTGTCCGAATGATTTGGATGTACTGTCAGAATGATTTGGTCGTGCCGCCGGAATGATTTGGATGTACTGTCAAAAGGATTTGGATGTACTGTCAGAATGATTTGGACGTGCCGCCGGAAAAATCCTGCAGGCCTTATGGAAAGGCGTTCTTGTGTCCTAGATAAAAAACTGTGTTAAATGTTATATTATTATACACGGCAATCTGTCAGCATGGGATTATCGGGTCAAGCCCGATAATGACAGTAGGGCGAGCCAGATAATGACAGCAAGGCAAGCCAGATAATGACACTTTGTTTTTTGTCATTGCCGTGCTGATTAAACTGTCATTGCCGTGCTTGACACGGCAATCTGTCTGTATGGGGTTATCGGGTCAAGCCCGATAATGACAGTAGGGCAAGCCGGTAATGACAGCAGTGCAAGCCGGTAATGACAGTAGGGCAAGCCCGATAATGACAGCAGGGCAAGCCGGTAATGACAGTAGGGCAAGCCCGATAATGACAGTAGGGCAAGCCGGTAATGACAGCAGGGCAAGCCTGGTAATGACAGCAAGGCAAGCCCGATAATGACACTTTGTTTTTTGTCATTGCCGTGCTTGACACGGCAATCTGTCTGTATGGGATTATCGGGTCAAGCCCGATAATGACAGTAGGGCAAGCTGGTAATGACAGTAGGGCAAGCTGGTAATGACAGTAGGGCAAGCTGGTAATGACAGCAAGGCAAGCCCGATAATGACAGCAGGGCAAGCCTGGCAATGACAGCAGGGCAAGCCCGACTGTTTAGTATGGGAGAATATTATGGACAAGCGGCAGCTGGCCGCTAAAATCTGGGAGTCCGCAAATAAAATGCGCTTCCTCTGTTTTTTTGGAAAATAATTGTGAGGCACAAAATGAAAGGAAAACTGGCAGTACTGACAGCAATATTTTTGCTTTTTTGCAAAGGAACATACATGAATGCAAGCGACATAACAACAAAAGCAAAAATCCGGGATATTATTTCTGACCCTGGGCTTGGGGATTTGGGCAGGCTTTTATTCCCTGTGAATGAAGGTGTCAATAGCATTTTTCATCAAATAGAATATTCTATAACGATTTGAGTGCTAATCTTGAATGGTAGGTTTGGGGCATATTTTTATTTATTGGAGTTGCTATGTATTCTTATGTACCCAAAAACGAAAGCCGAAGATTCATAATTTTTTGTTCTGATAAATTAAATCAGCTGAAACAAGATTTGAAAAACAAAGGCTACGAAGTTGATTTCTATCTTGTCGGTAGCGGGATGAAAAATCTTGTTACAAGAAATGAAAATGAATCTTTTGACCTCGACCTATGTTAGCGAAAAACAAAGACGGAGGCTTTTGCAGATTAATTCATAACAAGAAAGCAGATGAAAACTCATATCACTGGGATAAAATTCCTAAAAGCAAGAAAGTTTATAAAAGATTTGAAAAATTGAAATCGGCGGGTCACTTTAATGAACTTCGCGATACCTACTTGGATAAAAAGAATTTTTATTTAATCCATAATGACCATTATCACTCTTCATTTACAATATTCAAGGAAACTGTAAATCAGACATGGAGTAAGTATTACAGAAGCTGAAATTCTCAGTGAGAATTTTAGTTTTTACCTTAGGAAAGATTTTTCTCGCTTTTCTCCCGATTTCGTGAGATTTTATTGAAAATTTAAGAGAAACATGGTATAATCCCCTTGTTGAGAATCAGAATGGCGGAAGTACCTGTAAAAGACAAAATTGAATATACCGTTGCTCTCGTAAGCGATTTCGCAAAAAAATATTCGCTTTCCACCACACAGGCGTTCAACTACCCAGATCGATTTAATGCCATTACGCTTTTGGAACAGCACTACAATATAGCCCACACCCTTGCATATTCGGAAATGGTAGATACATTAGCTTCTTATTGCAAAGACCATGGAGGAAATGTCTGATGTTTTTGTATCATGGTTCAAATGTAGAAATAAACGACATATCTCGTAAGGGATTTTTCTTTTACCGTGGAACAAGCCTTGCGTGCCGTGTACAACTCAGAACTCTACCAGAAACTCTGTGACCCAAAGACAGGACTTTACTTTCAAAGCCCTCTTTATGGGTATGACTATTTAAAGACCGAAATCAAAACAGGAAAACTACAATGAGTGCGAGCTACAAAAAACTCTGGAAAATCCTAATCGACCGCGACATGAACAAGAGCGACCTCATCCGCCAGGCGAAAATCACCAGCAACATCGTAGCCAAAATGGGCAAAGGCGAAGATGTTTCCATGGAAAGCCTCAGGAAAATATGCATTGCGCTTGACTGCGAGATTGGGGATATTATGGAAGTGAATGCGGGTGATGGAGAGTGAAAAATGAGTGATATTTTTGACATTAGTCAGATGACAGAAGAAGATATAAAACTTCAGTACATCACACCAGCCTTAACATCCAAATGGGAAATTAAAAAGATTACTATGGAGACTTCTCCTGCCAACAAGTTTACAGACGGTAAAGTTCATATCAAAGGTAATATTCCAAGCCGCAATAAAGGTAAACGTTGTGACTATGTTCTCTGGTATAACAAAGGAACCCCTTTAGCAATTGTAGAAGCAAAAGATAATAATCATTCATCTTCATTTGGAATGCAACAGGCAATTACTTATGGAATTATGATGAATGTTCCTTTTGTTTATACTTCTAATGGTGACAGTTTTTTTGAACATGATTTTACTACCGGTCTTGAAAAAGAATTCCCTTTATCTGAATTCCCGACAGCAGATGAATTATATACACGATGGAAAGGTGTTGATGCTCAAAAAATAATAGAAGTTGAAAACCGTGAACGATATTACATTGACGGAAAATCAGCTGCATATGATGTTCCTCTTTGTTTTGAAGAGAAACTGATGAACACACCTTTCTATTCTGGAGCAGACTGTTATCCGCCACGTTATTATCAGCGTAATGCAGTAAACAGAACTCTTGAAGCAATTGCAAAACATCAGGCTCGTATACTCATTGCAATGGCAACAGGAACTGGAAAAACATACACAGCTTTTCAGATTGTATGGCGTTTGATTGAATCTGGAACTAAAAAGAAAGTTCTTTATCTTGCAGACAGAAATAATCTTGTGGATCAGTCTATTCAGCAGGACTTTAAGCCGCTTGATAAAGTAATTCACAAAATCAATTTTCAGAAAGAAGACAAATCTAAAATCTCAGCATATCAGGTTTACTTTGCCTTGTACCAGCAGTTGGATTCTGCAAAACATCATAATGACGAAGAGGAAGAAACAGAAGAAGAGATTGAAAACGAACTTTCAAAGTATAAAGAATTCTTTACTCCTGATTTCTTTGATTTGATTATTGTAGATGAGTGTCACCGCGGTTCTGCAAAGGCTGATTCTCGATGGCGTAAGATTCTTGAATATTTTAATGGTGCAACACAAATTGGTATGACTGCAACCCCAAAGGAAACAAAGTATGTTTCGAATATATATTACTTTGGAGAGCCAGTTTATTCATACAGTCTTAAGCAGGGAATTGAAGATGGATTCCTTGCACCATTCAAAGTAATTAATGTTCATACAAATATAGATGACGGCTGGCGGCCAAGAAAAGGGCAGAAGGATATTCATGGAAATGAAATTGAAGACCGCGAATATAACCTATCTGATTACGATTACAACATCATTGTTCAAGACCGCATTGATGAAGTTGCAGCTGAAATTACAAAGTACCTGAAAGAAACAGACCGCATGTCTAAAACAATTGTATTCTGTCCTACAGAAGATGCGGCTGACAGAATGCGTGTTGCATTAAACAATTTGAATACTGACATGGTTTTGAAAGATAACCAGGGAAATGTTAAAGAACAATATGTAGTACGCATTACCGGAAGTGATAAATACGGAAAAGATAAACTTGACTATTTTATTTCTGTCTCACAGCCTTACCCGGTAATTGCAACGACTTCAAAACTGCTTTCTACCGGTAGTGACTGTAAAATGGTAAAGCTTATTGTCATTGATGAACTTATTAATTCAATGACAGAATTCAAGCAGATTATTGGTCGCGGAACTCGACTTCGCTACGATGATGGAAAAACACATTTTACAATTATGGACTTTCGCAGAGTAAGCCGATTATTTGCAGACCCTGACTGGGATGGAGAAATTGAACAGAATGAAGATTTTGATCCGAAACCAGAACCTAAAATCCCTCCTGAGCCAAAAGACCCGACAGATGATCCAAATGATGATGGAGATGGCCCTGATACTGTAGATCCTCCTACACCTAATCCAAAACCAATTATTGGAAAAGGACAAATAAGAGTCGATGTTCTTCAGCGTTTAGTTTCTATATATGATACAGATGGAAAACTCTTGAAGCAGGAATCTATTGAAGATTATACAAAAGAAAGTATTCTTGGAACATACCAAACTTTGGAAAACTTTATTCAGACCTGGAATGGTGAACAGAAAAAAGAAATTATCCGTAATATGCTAAAGGAGAAAGGCATTGACCTTGAACTGATAAAGAAAGACCAGAATATGACCGATGTAGATGACTTTGATTTTATCTGTCATATTGCATTTAATCAAAAGCCGCTAACAAGAAAAGAACGTGCTGAGAATGTAAAGAAACATGACATCTTTGGAAAATATGGTGAAGCAGCTCGAGAAGTAATCAATGCACTTTTGGATAAATATGCCGAACTTGGCATTTATGATATTGAATCAACAGAAATTCTAAAACAAAATCCATTTACTAAATATGGAAAACCAGCTCGAATTGCAGCTTTGTTCGGTGGAAATGACAAATACCGCGCCGCTTTGCGTGAGCTGGAAAACGAATTGTATAAAGTGGCATAAGGTTGTCACACGGATTGGATTTTGCTAACGCAAAATCTTGGAGATATTTATGTTAATGTTAAAGGACAGAAATTAGATAAAGAATACTATGCTGATTTTGTTATGATTCGATAATTGTAGAATTAAAAGCTGTGACAAACCTTGTAAAAGCTCATAAGGCTCAGGTTTTGAATTACCTAAAAGCTTCAAATCTTGAAATAGGATTGCTTGTTAATTTTGGAGAAAATTCTTTAAAATGGCAGCGAATAACGATGTTTAAAGAGGCGGCGTTAGCCGACTCGAATCCGTGTGACAATAGGATAGAGGAAAAATAAATGAGCAACTTAAGTAGTTTTGTAAAACGCATTCGAGATGTAATGCGTAACGATGCCGGTATTAACGGTGATGCACAGAGAATTGAACAGATAGCCTGGATGCTTTTCTTAAAGGTATATGACGCAAAGGAAGAGGACTGGGAATTTGAAGATGAAAAATATGAATCAATAATCCCAAAAGAACTTCGCTGGCGTAACTGGGCACATACAGAAAATCAAGGTGATGGTCTTACTGGTGACAAACTCTTGAACTTTGTAAACAATAAGCTTTTCCCAACTCTTAAAAATCTTGAAATCTCACCTGACACACCAATCCGCCAGAGTATTGTACGCACAACTTTTGAAGATGCAAACAACTACATGAAGGACGGTGTACTTCTTCGTCAGATTGTAAATATTATCGATGAGCTGGATTTTGGAAGCTACGAAGAAACTCACGCCTTTGGTGAAATCTACGAAACAATTCTTAAAGAACTCCAGAGCGCAGGTAGTGCCGGTGAATTCTATACACCACGTGCTGTAACTCAATTTATGGCAAAAATGATTAAGCCGCAGATAGGCGAAACAATGGCAGATTTTGCCTGCGGTACTGGTGGATTCCTTTCCAGCTGGATAAAAGAACTTGAAGAAGTAAAAGATGCTAAAGGTAGCATTTCAAACGAAGAATCAGAAAAAATCTACAACTCAATTTATGCTGTGGAAAAAAAGCAGTTCCCATATATGCTTTGTGTTACAAACATGCTTTTGCACGGCCTCGACAGCCCAAAGGTTTGTCACGGAAACTCACTTATTTACAAACTTTTGGACTACACACAGAAAGATGCCTTTGATGTAATTCTTATGAACCCACCTTATGGCGGAAGTGAAAAGGACGATATAAAACAGAACTTCCCGGCAGACTTACGTTCAAGTGAAACAGCCGATCTGTTCATGGCAGTCATCATGTACCGCCTTAAAAAAGATGGCCGCGCAGCCGTAATTGTCCCAGATGGATTCCTGTTTGGAAACGACAATGCAAAGAACAACCTTAAGAAAAAGCTCCTTACAGATTTTAACCTTCATACAATTGTCCGCTTGCCTGGCAGTGTGTTCAGTCCATACACAAGCATTACAACAAACATTCTTTTCTTTAATAATGAAGAGCCGACTGGAAAAACATGGTTCTACCGCGTAGATATTCCAGGCGACCGCAAGCACTTTAGCAAAACAAAGCCGATGGAATTAAAACACTTTGACGGCTGCCTTGCCTGGTGGAATGACCGCAAGGAAATCACAGACGAAGAAGGAAATCCAAAAGCAAAATGTTACACAGTGCAGGAACTCATTGATTCAAATTACAATTTTGATGTTTGCGGTTATCCTCACGAGGAAGAAGAAATCTTGAGCGTTGCAGAAACAATCCAGAACTACGAAGAAAAACGTTCAAAGCTTAATTCCGACATAGACAATCTGCTGGCACAGATAACAGAGCTTCATCAGAAAGCGCAGAAAGGAGAGGCGTAAAACCATCGAATTCGAGGGGGTTAACTGTAAATGTATAAAAAATCTACTATAGCCCAAACTTCGAGTTTTATGATTTTATGTCATTATCGGGCTTGACCCGATAATCTATTGCACTTTTTTTGCAAGATTGCCGTGTCAAGCACGGCAATGACACTTAAATTACTGTTCTTATCAAAACTCGACATTCGGGCTACTATAATATATAGGAGGACTTATTAATGGATCAAAATGAATTGGATTCAACTTGTGGCGTTTCAGACGATGAACTCACAAAACGCTTTATTGAAGCCGTAAGAATAGAAAATGAAATAAAAAAAGCAAAGGGAACTCCAATTTCCTGCTACGACTCAGCAACAAATACTGCTTACCTTCTTTATGCCGATGGAACAAAAAAATATGTGCGAGCAAATTAAGAAACCTGAAATCATTGTTTTTGCAGGTCCAAATGGAAGCGGAAAAACAACAGTTACAAAACTTGCAAAAGTAATAGAACCATATATAAATGCAGATGAAATAAAACGTACAAACTACTGTTCCGATTTGGAAGCAGCCCAACTTGCCGAAAAAATGCGTGAAGATTGTGTTGCTCAAAATAAAAGTTTTACCTTTGAAACTGTTCTTTCAACATACCGTAATCTTAAACTTTTGCAAAAGGCAAAAGAAAAAGGCTTTTTTATACGCTGTATTTATGTTCTTACCCGTAATCCTGACATTAATGTTTCTCGCATAGAATCCCGTGCTGCAAATGGTGGACATTCCGTTCCAGAAGATAAAATCCGTTCTCGTTATGAAAAAGCAATAAAACTTATTCCCGAACTCGTGAAAGTTTGTGATGTCCTCCATATTTATGACAATTCCACATTACCGTTCAGAATATTCAAAAAAAGAAAGACCGAATATTTTTACTGGCAGAATGAAGACTGGAGCAAGGAAAAAATCCAGCAGCTTACAGGAATTACTCTATGACCGCAAAAGATTTGAAAAATGCGCTTTTACAGGAAGCAATACAGGGAAAACTCGTTCCTCAGATTGCAAGTGAAGGCAACGCACGGGATTTACTGGAAGAGATACGGAAAGAAAAATTGTCACACGGATTGGATTTTGCTAACGCAAAATCTGGAAAAAGGAAATCAAAAAAAGAGACAGCGTTAGCTGGCTCGAATCCGTGTGACATTACAGAAGAAGAGATTCCTTTTGATATTCCAGAAAGCTGGTGTTGGTGTAGATTGGGAGAAATTGTATCTATTTTAGGGGATGGAATACATGGTACTCCTAATTATGATATTTCAGGAAATTATTATTTTGTAAATGGAAATAATTTGAATAATGGAAAAATTGAAATAAAACCTGATACAAAAAAAATCAATCAATCTGAATATGAAAAATACAAGAAAGAACTAAACAATAATACTGTTTTTGTATCAATAAATGGAACTCTTGGAAATATTGCTTTTTATGAAAATGAAAAAATCATATTAGGTAAGAGTGCTTGTTATTTTAATCTTATCAAAAATGAAATGAAAATTTATATTTATTGGTTGATTAAAACTAAATACTTTTTAGATTATGCAAATGAAGAAGCTACCGGAACAACAATAAAAAATGTTTCATTAGCTGCAATGCGAAATTTTCCAATTCCATTACCTTCCCTTGCTGAACAAAAACGCATTGTAGCTGCAATCGAAAAGTTCATGCCGCTCATAGAAGAATACGGCAAAAAAGAAACACAACTCAAAGCCATTAATGAAAAAATCGGCACACTCACAAAAAAAGCAATCCTGCAGGAAGCCGTTCAGGGAAAACTTGTTCCTCAGATAGCCAGCGAAGGAAATGCGCGGGATTTGCTGGAAGAGATACGGAAAGAAAAATTGTCACACGGATTGGATTTTGCTAACGCAAAATCTGGAAAAAGGAAATCAAAAAAAGAGACAGCGTTAGCTGGCTCGAATCCGTGTGACATTACAGAAGAAGAGATTCCTTTTGATATTCCAGAAAGCTGGTGCTGGTGTAGATTGGGGGAGATTGTTTATAACAACGGTCAAAAAACACCTGATAAAGAATTCAGTTATATTGATATTGGTTCAATAGATAATCTGCATCAAAAGTTAAATGATAAAGAAAACTTTGTTTTACCAGAGCAGGCCCCTTCAAGGGCAAGAAAAATTGTGAAAAAGGGTGATATTATTTATGCGACCGTAAGGCCGTACTTACATAACATGTGCATTATTGATAAGGACTTTGAAAAAGAGCCTATCGCAAGTACTGGATTTGCAGTTTTAGCTTGCTATCCTCAAATAAATAATCAATATTTATTTTATTATTTACTTTCACCATCTTTTGATAATTACGCAAATGATACTGAAAATTCAAAAGGAGTTGCATATCCAGCAATTAATGATGATAGATTATACAAAGGTATTGTTCCTCTTCCGCCACTCGCCGAGCAAAAACGCATTGTCGCCGCAATCGAAAAAAT
>ERZ808278.1241-NODE-1241-length-11536-cov-7.801237_pt1 | contig 11536 bp, 12 predicted proteins | sample MGYA00521239_ERZ808278 | MGnify/ENA primary metagenome ERZ808278 (study PRJEB31516, sample SAMN03275600) | gut metagenome | biome: mammalia-associated habitat; material: feces | host: Papio cynocephalus | place: Kenya | collected 2012-07-17 ... | reverse complement strand
AGCCGTCACGCCACAGGCGGTTCTTCATATCCTCGGAGATGTACTTGTCCTGAGGAAGCATGCGAGAGGCAAACTCCTGCGTGCAGAAAATGGTAGAACGACCGGTGCCGTAAGAATCAGCGATAGCAAGAAGCTGGTCCATGGTAGCCTCGTCAAAACCGGCGAACGTGGCACGGTTGTTAGCGGGGGTCTGAGCGACGACAGCGTCAAGAGCCTTAAGGATCTCGGCGTAAATGAACTCGTCCATGCCCTCAAGCATAATCTCGGTGAAGTCAGCGAGGCTGTAGCGGCCGTCGAGGAACTCCTCGAAGCCGATCTTCACGGCACCGCCGATGGCGCTCGTGGCAACCGTAAGCTCCTTGCCGTCAAGCATGAAGGTCTCGTAACGACCAGCCAGGCCCACGCGCGTCACGAAAGCCTTGGCGCGCTTGCGAGCGGCCTCGGTGATACGAATCTTGAAGACGGCCTGGTCGCCCTGGGCGATGGACTGCACGTCGGCGAAGCGCTCATACTGGGCCATGACCTTACGAGGCAGAATCTCATCGATGGTGTTCTCGATAAGCTCGTAAATCAGAGCCTCGTTGCGACGGAAGCCCTGATAGTTTGGAGCAAGAAGCTCAAACTGAGCGCGGAGGGCGTCATTGACCTCGTCGGCGCTGTACTTCTCGTCAGCACTGTAGTTGATAGGAGCGTTGTTAACTGCTGCCTTTGCGAGGGCGAACAGGCTCTCTCTATTCATCGGTTCCATTAGTCTAGTCCCCCTCTCAATTAAGCGACAATGCACTGAAGCTTGACGGCAGGCTGGCCATCAGGCATAGTGGTTTCCTTGACGACCTGGCAGACGAGCTTGCCGTCACCCTCGCCGGCGGCTAGGAAGCCGTCAGAACCGGGCGCGACCTTGTCGCCGACCTTGTAGCTACCCTTTGTAAGGGCGTTGGTCGTCCAGATGTCGCCTGGGACGATACCTAGGACGCGGGGATACATCTCGCCGTCGTAGAAGGCGCTACGCTGCATGGCATAGTCACGATGCATCTGCTTGCGCTCATCATAGAGCTTCTCCTCGTTGTAGACCATCATCCAGGGGCCATCGCCGGTGAACTTGACGGCACCGTTGGCGTAGTCGTACTTCACGAACATGCCCTGCTCAAGAGTGTTGATGGCCTTGTCAGCGGGAAGCTGACCATAGACGCGACCATCGCGCTTGGCAGAGATGTGGTTGTCCTCAACCTGGGCGAAGTTGTCATGCCCAGCGAGAACCTGAGCCTCGCGGTCAATAGTAACTGCCATTTGGATATTCCTCCTTTATAGTGTGCTGTTCTCGCGCCTATAGTCGCGTAGAGCCTCAATAAGTGGATCGACTGCAACGTCGTTAAGATTGCCGTTTTGAGAGTCGTCATCAAGAGAGAAGGTGAGCGTGGGCTCCTCGTCCTTCTCCTTGTCATCGTCGGCAACCTCGAAGTTGACGTTCTTCTTCACATAGGCGAGCGCAAGCTTTGACTCAATCTCGTCTAACGTGTACTCGGCCTTATGAGCGACGACGTCAGCCTTGTCCTCGTCGGTAAGCATGAAATACTTGGCGATGAGCGCATCCTTCTCGTCGTTCTCGACCTTCAGCTTGAAAGTCTTGAGAGAGTCAAGCTCCTCCCGCAGGGAGGCGTTCTGCTTACGCAGGGTATCGACCTCGGCCACAAGAGCAGTCAAAGAGAACTCAGGCTCAGGAGTTTGCTCCTGCTCCGGCTCAGCCTCTTCGGCGACAGGCTCGGGGTCAACGGTAGGCTCGTCGTCAACAACAGGTTCCTGAGCGGGCTCCGGATCCTCAACAGGCTTCTCGACGACCTCTTCGACCGTCTCTTCATTTTCCTGCATGTTTAACCCCCCTTCAGCGGGCTTGGAAATAATCTCCTTTAAATCTTCCATCATAGAAAACAGCGTCCTTGTAAAATCGTCGCTGTTGCTAGAATCCGTGTAATCGGTTGGAGCAGCTGTGACTGAGGCTCCCTCGAAACATGGCTCGACGTCGTCGCCTAGAATGCACAGTTTGCTGAACACGGCATCGTTAATTATGAAAAAATCCAGGCCCGTTGAAGAGTCTGTTGACCAATGACCGTCGAGAGAGTCGTTATCTAGCTCCATCGACTGCGGTTGACCTTGCTCGATGGCCTTTTTAGCCTCTTCAAACTGGCCTGTCCACAAATATCCTTCTGTCATAAGATACTCGTGCTCGATCTCATTGCCGAACTCGTCGGTATCTGTAAACTTTTGAAACCAGGCTTTCGCGTCAGGGGCGACAAAACCATATGGTCTCGTCTTGCAAGAGAACTTGATCTCCCCATTCTCAATAGTTATACTCTGGCCATGGTCGCCAAAATCCTCTTTATCTTCTCTCCACACTGCCACGATAGGGCAGGTCGGGAGAGTGTTAGCCATTTTAGTGGCCGTCTCCTTGTCGATATAAGAACCATTGCGGTTCTTACCAACATAGAGTACTTTGATCTGGCACTTGGACACCATGTCGCTGCATGGCTCCAAGTTAATGAACTCTGGGGACGATATCGTCTCCACAGACTTGTTTTTCAGCATATCGTCTCCTTACGAGCCGCTCTCGATGTTCTGTATCGTCTTCTCAGACTTCTGATCATCCGGGAGCTCCGGCCTTCCGGTTTGTTTGTCCTCAGTCTTGACAGTCGTCTGAGTGGTCGTCTTGGACGTTCCGCCGGACTTGGAGGTCTGAGGCTGTGCGCCGTTCCCGCTGACGGTGGACGACATCTGAGGAGGCACGAACAGCTCGGTGAGGTTCATGACTTTGTTCTCGAACACAGCCGACGCATAGACAGAAAGTTGTGACCTGCCAAGAGCAACTTGAGGAAGCAAAAGCGAGTATCCAATGGTCACCTGCTCCTTGTACATCTTCGCGATGTCCTTGTAGTTATAGATGGTGGTCGGCAGAATCGAGTACTCGAAATAGAGACGGTTCTTGCTCTTGTTCATCGGACCAAGAATGCGCTGTCCAAACTCCTCAAACTGCTGAATGAGGTTCGACAACGTCGCCTCATCGTTGAGAATCGACTTCTCAAGGGCAATGTTCCCGCTTGAATTGAACTGCATCTGGCTGACGCCCGCCTCGTTGTAAACCGTGCGCTCCACCTTGTCGAGCTGGTCGACGCTTGAGACGTTGCCTTTATCAGACATGTCGGCGACATCGACGTCGGCAAATGTAGTGAGCACGTTCACCCCGACGGCAGAGCCGACCATGTTGACGGCATTCTTATGAATCTGAGCGGCTTCTGAGAAGTCAAAAACAGAGTCCCCGTCCTTCTTCATCGGCAACTTCTGTACGATGATGCGGATGAGCTGCTGAGCCATCTTCTTCTTGTCGAGCTCTTGTGCATCGTCAAGGTCGATCAAGGCGGGAATCACATTGACGAACATCGGCATATCTGAGTTACTGAGATTGAACTTGACCGTCATATCCGGGTCAAGCAGAACCCATCCGGCATCGTCGCTCGAGACGTCCTTCGGCAACTTGCCGGTCTTGTATGCGACGTATGCCTTCTGCACCTCTTTGGGAAACATCTTGACGACGCGCATGCGGTAGTCGATGTCCTTGAAGCACTCATCGAAGTATGTCACATTGAACTCGACGGCACGGATTCCATTCTTGGCATATCTCGCCCTACAATAGTCGATAGGCAACTCTTGCAGATACACGGCATCTTTCTGCCTTAGAATGTACCCGTAATAACAACCGCGTTTCATGACCTTTAGGGCAATGTCGCCGAACATCTGCTTCAAGTTGCAGTTGTCGAGGAGCATGAGCGACTTTACCCACCCCTCCGTGACCTTCTTGTCCGGAACTTTGTCGTCGATCCTTATCGGAGTGACGATCCAGTCATACTTGTAAAGGTAGGCCATATAGCGACACAGGCGGGAGTATATGCCGTTCGTTTTGAAGAAGAACTCAGAGTAGGCCCTGAGCTTCTTTATCTCGTTGCGTTTGAACGCCTCAAGGACGTCCTTCTTCTTAATCGGCTTGCGACTCTGAATCTTCTCGATTATAGCGTCGACATCGGCCGTGACATCGTTGGAGATGTTCTTCCTGCCGACCTTGATGGAGTTGTAATCTGTGGGGAACGCCTTCACGGGGTCGCTCTCAAACCCGAATGAACCTGGCATGTGCACCTCCTCACATATAGCCTGCGGCCTCCATTATATATTCATACGAGAGCCTGCCCTCGTCCTGGTAAGGAATCGTGACAAGCTTGATATCGTGTCTGGCGCAGTACGACTTCTTCTGAGAGTCGTTGTACTTCTGCCGTTTCAGCCCTTTGTACCCCCCGAACTTTGCCACCGGGGAGTAATGCTGTTTGCCGTTCGCCTCTATCAGGAAGTCGAGGTCGCCGTAGTCGTCAAAGACCGCGAAGTCGAATCGAAGGGGCCTGCCGGAGCTGGCGACAAGGTCCGGGAACGTATACTCCTCCTGGAACGGAACGTCCGCCTCTGTGAGGATGTCATGTATCCTCATCTCCATCTTGGAGTCCTCCATATCGCCTCCTTGGACGGCAAACATAAAAAAACCGCGCATACGGACAAATATGCGCGGTCCTTTTCTGAGCTTATTTGGTTTAACCTCGTTTTGGCTGCTGAGAGTTTGACCAATTTAACTGAAAAACACAAAGTCACCCAAGTTGCTCTTCCGCCTACCGGCCTTCTCGTCCTCCATCTTGCACCAATAGAGCGCATAAATGAGGGCTGAGAACTTGTCCTTCGGCAACCTGGAGTTGGACTGCTTCAGCACTATTGTACCCACGACGTCGTCTTTTATAATCAGATTCAGCATTTGGAGCTTCAAAATGTCCGTTTGCTTGAACGGCATCAAGAAATCCTCCCGCTGGCTCTTCGTCATCGCCTTTCCCTTCTCAAGAGAAAGAAGGTTTGCCTCCGCCACCTGAGAGGAGATGGGAAAGCGAATGCGTCCTGCCAAGAGCTGAGCCTGTGTGTAGGCGTAGAGAGAGGAGTTCAGCTCTCGGTTAGCCTTGATGACATAAAGGGCATCATGAACGGTATTCACCGTCTCGTACCTGCTGTATCGGTCCATGTCTTCGTCATATTTGTTTATAACTCCCCATCCATACAACGTCTCTCCGGTATCGGGATCGTCTTGGTCCAGAACTAGCTCATCTACCAGGCCTGAACCTATGCCGTTCCCGTCCAAAACACACACTTTACATTTATAGCGATTAAACAACCGCTTAATGTACAAAGCCTGATAACGAAAGTTCTCACCCTCGTAAGAGAAGATGTTCTGTATATATTTCTTTGGGAACTTGGTGTGCACGGACGGCACAACCTTCATGATAACAATTTCTGTCGTGCACATGAACCTACCGACGTCGACGCCCATGACGTAATACCCGCCTTTTGTACGGTTGTCGTACTTCATGTCGGGACTCTCCACCGTGCGCCACTTCTCGAAGGTGTCGGGGTCGAAGAAGGAACCCTCCGCGACGCCGCTCCACACCGAGCCGTACTCCATGGCAAACGTGGTGTCATCGTATGTGGCATCAGCCTGCGTGGCGGACATGTCCTCCTCAGACAATCGACCCTCGGCAAGAGACAAACGGTAGTCGCCACCGAAGACGAAGGCCTGCTTGGGGTCAACGACCATCTGACAGTAAAGCTGGATGAGCTTCTCGTAGGCGAACGTGGCCTTGTAGCCTGCCGAGGTAATATATAGTTGCCTGCGGTTAATCTTTTCCGACCTGTCCACTTGACCGTTGATATTGCGGTCAACGGCCATAGTCGGGATGATAACGGCGTTAAGAATCTTGCCGTCGATCTTGGCGCATTCCTCAATGATGCCGGAAGTGTAACGCTGACCGCGCGAAGACTCGGCGGCGGCCAGATTCTCGACTACCGAGCCGTTCTTGAACTGGTAAGACACCTTGTCCTTTGACATCGTCGTCTTGACGTTCTTGCCTCTTGTGTCCCACTCTATCTCCTTGGCAAGAGCAGGGATAAGACGAATCAGCTCTTCTGTCTTGGAAATAAGGATGGAGGCCGACTGCTGCTTGACGTCAGATGCCATGAAAAGCTTACTCCCAGGATAGAGGATGGCTTCTATCATTAAGGCAAGAACCGCCATGAACGATTTAGAAAAACCTCGCGTGAAAGTGGCGTACACATAACGATGGCGGAAAATGGCACGGAGATAGTATTTGTGTTTGCCTCAAGCCGGAAACTTGAGACGGGATCGCTCCCCTTTGTGTTTCCACAAAGATCAGACTATATCTTTTAGACAAAAAACGTCTAAAGCACCGTTTCGCTAACCCTTGTTAGCTACGTGCCGAAGCACTAGTCGTTGAACCTAATTCAGCAAGCAAAAATTCTTTTATATGCGAAGGCTTCCAGGTATATGGAATCACTAGAAGTTTTATTCCATTTTGTCCACAATACAGAGCTTTTTTCTTATCTCGCTCTTTGTGCTTTTTAAAACCTGCGTTATTTACATGGTATATCTTCACAAACTTGTAATGTTGCGCGCCATTGTACTCAATAGCAATATTCTGAGACGGCACAAAGAAGTCGAATCTTAACCCCGTTTTTCCAACTGGTTTTTCTCTCTCGTATTCTATCCCCATCTCATCAAGACAGTCGTTTACAAAACGAGCTCCAACACTTTGTGTGTCAAGAGCGTGGCAATTTGGACAACCGGACATTTCTCCATAGATAACATCCGCAAGTCTGACGTCCCATATCATCCCGCATCGTTTGCATTTTAATTTTGTCTTGTCCGTTATGTGGAGAGGAGAGCCAAGAACCTCATATCTATCATTTAGAGTAGCTTTCAGTTCTGCAGGGGTCCAATTGTTTGCTTGTCCTTCACAGCGACAAAGAAGATGAAGGAAGACGTTGTTCATCGTCCCGGTTCTGATAGCCCCGCATTTCTTACATATGAATCTATACAACTTATGGGTCATATAAGTACTGCCAGTGTCTTCCACATAATATTTTTCTTTAATTTTATCCCACTTCTTCTCTCTGTCTTTCCATAACCCATGGCAATTAACACACCCATAAGCCTTGTTCTTTGCTAGAAAATTTATGGCTTTTGAAACTGTTATCGTCTGTCCACATCCTTGACATTTTATAGAGAAAGGGTTCCCTGTTCCGGAATAAGACAAAATTTGAAACATTTCTTGTGGAAATCTGTCTTTTATACGAGAGTCAAACTCTTCAACTGAAAGAGTCTTCGGCATATTTTTTGCTTGCCTCCTTTTGGCTGCTGATTGCCCATTCTATAAGACTTAGGGTTTAACCATATCTCATCCTACTTATTGTTTCTGCTTTCGCTCCTCACCAAGGCCAAAGAGGTTGAGCCTCGGACGGCAAGTAGGCTTTAGGGTGTTCCAGCAATTAGATGCTATTTAGATGCCGTTTGCACGACAAATGGTCCTATCTTTTGAACCGCTGATAGAAGAAAAACTTGAAAGAGTTCTTTGGATTGAGGGAACAGAGGTAGTCGACAAAGCGATCGGGATAGACGCGCCAGTATGCGATCAGCTGTCGGTATTTGTCCATGTGCCTCATGACGTTCTTCTCGGAGAGGTCCACGTCCCTCGCGCTCTCAGCAACCCCCTGAGTCTCCAAAAGGTCTTTAAGAGCCATCCTCGTCGACCTCCTCGTCATCGTCGTCGGGGCCCGGCGGTATGTCCCTGTCGCTCATCGTCGCCATAAACTGCTTCGTCTTCTCGTCTGCCTGTTCGAGCTTCGTGATGTAAGTCTCGATGAGCCCCGCAACATTTGGCTCGTTGCGCAACAGGTTGACGCTGTACTGCTTGAAGTTGTTCAGTGTGGCGTCGATCTTGTCCTGCGGGTACTCCTCTGGGTCGGGGAACTGCTCTATGATGCCACCGTCCCTCTCGCATAGGAGCACGAGCTGGCCGACGGAGTCGACCACGTCCGAGCGGTCCTCCTTGTTCTGCTGGTCGGTGAACTTGCCGGTCTTGCGCAGGGAGTCGTACACCTGCGACAGGTTCTTGTAGTCCAGCATGTCGTCATGCTCAAGAGCCTTGTCCATCTTGACGCTGGTCCGGCACAGCTTCTTGAGCGTCTCCTCGCGGTCGACCGACATGTCGTACTGCCCGCAGTACTTCTTGTACATGCGCTCCATGCGCACCCACTCGTCCGCGGAATAAGACGTCCCCCATTTCAACATGAGGTACATGCGGTCCTCGTCCGTGAGCGACTCGTTGACGGACTTGACGTAGTCTGACTTTGCGGTGAAGACCTTCTTGACATCGTGGGGGTTGCCCCCGTCGGCGGTCACCGACATGGTGTCGTACTCCGCCTGGCTTATCTCCCCCGCGTCGAGCCTCTGCTTGAGCAGGGCCTCGTTGGCCTCGTCCTTGGCCGGCACGAGGCCGACAAAGTCCGGGTTGTCGGAATCCTTGTAGCCGAACCTCTTGTACTGCGCCATCTTCATGTCGCGCATGTACTTGCCGATGACGCTGGCAGGTCCGAACCTGCCGGGATTCGCCAGGTACTCCTTGTTCGCCCTCCCGACCCACAACCTCTCGTTGTACGGGATGTCGTAGCGCTCAAGTATCCACTTGAACGTCTCCGGGTCGTTGTTGTCGACGTGCTCGAGGAGGCACTCCTTGCAGATGTCGTCCTTCTCCCCGCTCTTGTAGGCGAAGAAGCGGTCCATGGTCTTGACGCGCCCGCATTTCGAGCACGCCCTCCTCATCGTGTTGCTCATTCGTCCTCAGCGGCGCCCTCTGCCACCGGCTCCCCCTGCTCTTGGCTCAGAGAAAACGTCTCTTGCGCGTTGGCCTCCACAAAAGCGCGGTAGTTGAGCAGGTCGGCACAGGCCTCGACGGCAAGGAACAGCGCACTGCTGTATCTGCCGACAAGCCTCATCTCGTCCGACTGGGAGAACCCGTCGTCCCCCATGTGCTCCGCTATATAAGACTGGCTCTGCGAGTAAAGGCTGTTTATGACATCGAAATCATTCGGCGTCGGCATCGTCGACCAACCCCTTCCTTGTCTTGGTCCTGCAATCCTTGCATCTTGAATAGAAACCGTCCTTGCTGGTGTTGCGTGTGAACCACGCAGGATGGGCGGGAAGCGCCCTTCCGCACATGGTGCACACCTTCCACTTGCCCCAGTGCCGGAGCAACCAGAGCCTCTGGGCCCTCGTGCACACGGCCCTCGGCACGTTCACGCGCCACCTGGACTCCCAATACCGCTCGGAGCGGTGGACGCCCGTCCTCTCGGCCATCACGTCGCAGGCGTCCCCGTCCGACATGCCACCGAGCTTCAGGCGCACGAACTCCGCCATCACCGGGTCGTCGCAGAAGACGGCGTCGAGCGACTCCTCCAGGTCTGCCAGGAGAGCCGCGACGTCAGACCGGCTGTCGCCCTGCGAGAGCACCTTGAGCTGGGCGTAGTCGTCCAGCAGGGCCCTGACCATCGGCATGTCGCACATCGTGAGCCCCCTGCGCCCCCTCGGCATCTGCGTGGCCGGGTCGAGCACGACGTCGTCGTCCAGCAGGCCCGGGGCGTCCGGGGGCAGGACCGACCTCGGCACGGGGGGTATCGCGGGCGAGACGGACTCCCGGATCGCCGTCTTCTCCCGGTACTTGGATATGACCTGCCGTTTGAGCTCGAAGCGCCTCTTGCCGGTGGCCGACTCAGCCTGACGGCTCAAGGATCGAGCGGCCTCAGCGTTCTCCCTCATGCGCCAGTCGTCGAGCTCGGGGAGCTCGCCCCTGCGCACGCCGAGGGCGGTCGACGGCATGTCGGAGGACAGGGCGGACAGGGTGTCCTCGGAGGACATCCCGTCAGCGGACACGGACTCCGCCTGCACCTCCCTCTTGGCTATCGTGGACTGCCTGTTGCGGGTGAGGAGCGGGTACTCCTCCCTGCGCTCGGCGGTCGTAGAGCCCGGGTCCGACACGAACAGCATGTAGTCGGCCATGGCGGAGAGCTGCGCCCTGCTCGGGCGCGGGTTGTCGGAGAGCGAGTCCTCGACGGCCCTCCTGCGGGCCTTGGGGTCTGACTCCTTGAAATCGAAAACATCGGGCAAAGCATGCCCCCTTTCACGCGCACACGCGGGGATTATACCCCGAGCACGGGGACTTCTTGCAGGTCCATCTCACGATATGAGCGACGACCTGACAAGAGGTCTCTGACGAATGCGTGGAGCACCCTGTCGGACGCGTCTATCGTGGCCCACATTGCATCGACGACAACCTGCCTGTCGTCGTCCGACAGGTCCCTGACGGGCCCGAGACGCCACCCTCTTGCCGGGAGCACCGTGCCGAACGCGTCGAGAAGCGGACGTGTGACGGGGATGCCGCGACGAAGGAAGAGTTCGTCGGGGAAGAGGACGTCGCCGAGAACGCGCATGGCGTGGCAATCAGACAGAAACACGATGTCGTGCAAACGCCTCGCCGATATCGGAAAGCGGTAGATGTCAAGGATGCAGGACGCTACAGACGTGACAGGGGACATAGGGCTCCTTCCGGGTTTGAAAACCACTTTTGAGATAAGCGAGCAGAGCTCGCGTTAGAAGTTCGGATTTGAAAATAAGTTTTGAGATTTCGGATTTGAAAATAAGTTTTGAGATTTTTGATGTCGGAGGGGACCGCCCGGCCAGATCGATTGTGGAGATTCCGTGAATATGCCCCCGGGGTATTGACAAAACGGTTTTTTCGAGATCGACCCAGCGGCCTGGCCATGTTGTGGCGATCTCGTGAAGAATGCCGAGGCCCTATTGACATCCACGCCCCCTGGTGCTACAGGGCATATGTATGCGCGTATGTCGATATGCATATGCATACGTATGCATGCGTATGGAGGTTTTGTGGAGGGGCTGATATCGCTTGCTCCAGGCGTTCAATCGGAGTAAAGTACGTGTTGTCCCGAGGGGGAGACGGAAACCCCCTCACGAGGCCACTAGGAGGCCATCATGTTTTACGGTATTAACACAAACACCCAGGAAAACGAGACTATCCTTACGTCCGCTGCATACAAGTCTTACCCCGAGTCCTGGCGTTGGAGCGAGGCCTCGGACGGTGACGGATTTACTTTTTATTTCCCCACCTACGAGGAGGCACTCGAGTACGCCGAGGAGCAGGACGAGCACGTCGAGGTGCAGTTTTTGACGTTCGACGAGCGCGAGGAGGAGGCACGCCGTCGCCTCCTCGAGAGAGTGCATAGCGCGGCTATCTGGGGTACAACCGAGGAAACAAGCGTTCTGGAGTCTATCCAGAACGCGCTGAAGACAAACGGCTTAAACCAGCTAATCTGCGATATCGAGATGTCCGAGGAGATTAAACCCAACTGGGGGATTTACTGGCTGGCATAGCAGATACGCGCCCCAAGGGTCCGCTTATCCCTCGGGGCGCGTATCGTTTCCACCCGCTATCATCGCTATGGAGGCCGTTATGCTTTACGTTGTAAACGCGCTCGACTGGCCGAATGCAATCCAGGGCTATATGGGGTCGAACGATGTTGAATACCCCGAGGCACT
>ERZ808278.1240-NODE-1240-length-11539-cov-2.844305_pt1 | contig 11539 bp, 14 predicted proteins | sample MGYA00521239_ERZ808278 | MGnify/ENA primary metagenome ERZ808278 (study PRJEB31516, sample SAMN03275600) | gut metagenome | biome: mammalia-associated habitat; material: feces | host: Papio cynocephalus | place: Kenya | collected 2012-07-17 ... | reverse complement strand
TTTCAGACCGCGGCTATCCCGTGGGCGACGACTGTCCGCGGACGAAGCACAGCAACGCCGTAGTGCAGGCGATCCTTGACGAGTATGCGGACAAGCGAGAAACGCTCAAGGAGATCGCGCGCAAGTTCGACGTTCCGTACGAGACGGCACGGACCTATGTGTCCGGTCGCCGCAGAGCTCGGCTCCCGAGCGGATGGATCGCGATCGGTCCGGACGGGAGCCGTAGGCAGGTAGGCTGATCATGGCAGGACTTTTTGACACGACGCCCCCCGTGGAGGACACCCCGTCTACTGACGTGCCCCCCACGGCCGCGGAGAAGCCCGTAGAGCAGGCCGACACCTCCTCCCGCAAGCGAAAGAAACACCCGCCCCGCGGGCCTCATACGCCGAGCGTACGGGGCCCTGATGGCCATTGGCAGAAGGACCCGACGCCGCTCGAGAACTGGCGTCCGGAGTGGCGACCCCGGAAGCGTGATGCCGAGGGGAAGCTCACGAAGGACATGGCAGAGAAAGTCCGCGAGGTCGAAGCCCTTGGCGGGCGTGCGGCGCCCGAGGTGCCGGACCTTCCGAGGGACGAGAAGACGGGAAAGGCTATCCGATGCAAGGAGACGCTTGACGCGCTCATCGAGTGGGTGACGTCGGGCGGCACCGTGCAGAGCTTCGCTGCGGTTGCCCGGGTCCGTGACGACTCCGTGTGGCGGTGGCTCAGGGCCTCGCCCGAATACGCGGAGAAGCTCAAGGACGCGCGGTCCAAGGCGGCTGACGCAATGGCCGACGAGATGCTTGAGATCGCGTCGACGCCGATGCTCCTGGAGGAGACGTACACGAGCTATGACGGCGCGGGGAACGTGATCCGACAGGACGTGAAGAAGCAGGACGCAGTGGCGGCCCGCAAGCTTGCGGTGAACGCCCGGCAGTTCTTGATGGCCAAGTGGGCTCCTGATCGCTATGGCGAGAAGGTGGAGGTCACGCGCGGAACGTCCGACGACATTGCGATCATCGCAGCCCGGAGACGGTTGCAGAGTGGGGAGGAATGATGAGTCGTACAGTGACTACTGAAGTGGCGGAATACGGGCCTTGCTGCCGTTGCCTGTTTTGTATGGAGCATTTCAGCAGGTTTTTCTGTTGTCGGCACGCGCCCAGGCATACGTGGGCCGACGCGTCCCCTGGTGAATGGGAGCGTGATTCTACCTGGATTAGCTTCCATTTCCCTCAGCTTCCGGAAGCGGAAGTCGTGTGCGGCACTCTTGGTTGCGGCGACTTCAGGGAGAAGCCTAAGGAGGTGGGGCGGAGGCCGGCCCGCTAGGCGCGACGAGGCAGTATGTGCAAAAAATGCACATACTGCCCTTTTTGGTATTCAGAGGGCGACGTACGGACGGACACGGCAGAGCACCTCGCCGAGGACATGATTGCAGGGGACGACGACCTTCTCGTCGCCTTTGTAGGTAAACGTGACGCTGTTGCCCAAGGGCGGAGGCAGCTCGATCAGGTTGCCGACGACGAGGGTCTTGCCCTCCGCAAGGACCAGCGGGTCCTTCGCTCCTGCGGTAGGCGTTCCGAGGAAGAGCAGGTCTCCGGCCACTATGTCGGATCCGGCGACGTCCGGCGTCATTTGAACGGCGGCGAGGAGGGATGATGGCACTGTTCGGCCCGGCCAGCAGGTGCGGTAATCGATGAGGTGCTCGTCTGGGGAGGAGAGAAAGGTCCGGGCGTTTGCGGCGGAGATGACGGGGATCGCGCAGTGACTGCCGTTCGCCGTCAAGGTAGGAGATGGCGGGCACACGGGCGCGACGGGAGGTACGGGCAGGGGTTGGTCCGTTGGCCCGCCTTCTGTTGCCTTGTCAAGCCGGCCGAAAGCCAATAGGTTTGGCTCGACGCCAAAGTAGCTTGCAATTTTTTCGACGGTCGACGGGCGTGGGATGGAGCCGGAACGTAGCGCTTGAATGCTAGTTGTCCCCATGCCTAGCGCGGTGGCGAGGGCTCGTACGGTGACGCCTCGAGACGCCATAATCTTTCTGAAATTTCTTGTAAACGGAGCGATTCCGTCCTCCGTGGACGCGCCCTCTGGGGCCTCTCCACCTGTGAGATCACCGAACTGCAAGAGCCAGGGGTCCACGCTGAACAGGGCGGCAAGCTTCTCGACAGTCGCTTCGCGCGGCTTCGCCCCGTTTTTTAGATTTGTAATACCGGCGGTACTCAGCCCTGATTCTTCAGCGAGTTTTCTGATTGTTAAACCGTTTCTAGCGATGAGGAAACGGAAATTCTTCTGGAAAGGGGTTGACACTATTGCGACTCGTATTGTAAAGTTTTTGTGTTAGGTGTCCTAGTTGTTTACTTTTCTAAGACAGCCTTCGCATTATACATAGCGTATTCACGCTAGGAGCCCCCGTATGACCACGCCAACTGATGCAAAGTTCTTGATTGATAACCTTAGAAAAATGGGGCTTACGCTAAGGGACATTGCGAGTCGTGTTGGCGTTTCCGCGTCCGCGATATATCGTCTCCGTGAAGACGAGGGACGCAGACCCCGGGAGTCCACGCGCAAGGCCCTTGTGTCCGTGTACGCGGCCCGGATCCGCGAACTTAAGGCCGAAAGGGCCATGATCGAGGAGGCGCTCCATGACTGAGTACATGAAGCAGTACGGCGTCGCCTTGATCGAGATGGGCTACCCGATAACGGAGATCGTGCCCGGGACGAAGCGTGCGGGCCGCAAGGAGTGGCAGAACAAGCCGCTCAAGAAGGAAGAGACCCGGTACTTCGCCAAGAGCGGCATCGGAATCCTGTGCGGTCGGGAAGGCTCCTGCATCTGCGGCCTTGACTTTGACCTGCCGGACCCCGCCGTAGCGGAGCAGGTCCGCGCCGCACTTCCAGACATCCTTGGCGAGACCGTCTACGGCATGCCGCTCCGCGTGGGCAAGGCACCGAAGTTCCTGCTCGTTTGCCGGGCGTCGGAACCAGGATGGAAGAAGGCTACGTCCCGCGTGTTTGAGAAGGACGGCGTGAAGTGCCAGCTCGAGACGCTCGGCAAGGGGCAGCAGTTCGTCCTGCACGGCGTTCACCCGGACACGGGCAAGGAGTATGAGGTGAGCGACCTCCTTGGGGGTTTCGCCCTTCCTCCGATAGAGGAGATCCCTGTCGAGTCGCTTCCGGTGATCACGCATGCCGACGTGGAGCGGGCCATCTACTGCGTCGAGGAGATCCTTTCCGCGGCGGGCTATACGCCCGTCGGCGCCGCAACGGCTTCCTCGACCAAGGGGGCCGCCGGTGAGGATGCAAACTTCGATGAGCTTTCGGACGCTGACGTTCGGTGCCCTGACATTACGATTGCTCGTGCGGAACAGATCATCAACGACATCCATCCCGATCTTGGCGTGGGGTCCTATGACACATGGTTCAGCATCGGCAGGATGATCTTTCATCAGTTCGAGGGGTCCCACGAGGGCCTCGAGCTTTTCATGCGCGTCAGCGAGCGCTTTGGCGCCGAGGTGTATGACCCGGAAGCCTGCATCACCAAGTGGGAGTCGATGAGGCAGAGCGACGGACAGTGCGATAGGCCGCTGACCTTCCGTACGCTTCTGAAGCAGTGGAATGCGATCCGGGACCCCGAATGCTCCCGATACGATGAGATCGGCCTGGCGCACCGTGTCATGCGTGACTACGCGAGTTGCATCGCATACCTCCCCGACGTTGGTCGTTGGGTGGCTTTTGACGACGTTGATCGTCGGTGGGATCAGACGAAGGGGGAGGCGCTTGTTTTCTCCTATACGCTTGATCGGACGATCATAGAGACGCTCGGCAAGGAACTTGAGGGTATAGAGGACGAGGAGCAGGCGGAGGCTGTACAGAAGTTCATTCTGCGCACCCGTGCCTGCGCCAGCTCAAAGGTCCGCGCGGTGATGACCCTTCTCAAGGGCACGCCGTCGCTCGTTCGGAAGCGCTCTGACTTTGACGCGAACCCCGAGCTTTTTGCCTGCGCGAATGGGGTCATCCACATGCCGAGCGGGCGTTTTCTGCGTGAGGAACCGGACATGCGGTGCCTGCGGCACACGGACGTGCGGTACGACCCGACAGCCAAGTGCCCCACGTGGGAGAAGGTCATCTTGCAGGTTCTTGCCAGTGAGGAGAAGGTGCGCTTCTACAAGAGGGTCATGGGGTCCGTTCTCGGCGGCAAGCCGACTGATGCGTACATGGTTCTGCTCCGCGGTCTGGGAAAGAACGGAAAGTCCGTCATCATTGAGACGACGGCGAAGGTGTTTGGCGGATACGCTGAAGCCCTGTCAGAGGACACCCTGCTTGGCGCCTCCGCCGGTGGGGACGCCGGCAAGCCCCGCGCTGACCTGGCCAAGCTCTCGGGGGCGCGCCTCGTGTATGTGTCCGAGACGACGGAAGGGTCCCGCCTGAAGGAGGCTGATGTGAAGCGCATGACGGGTGGCGACGCCATCACGGCCCGCGCGCCATATGGTCAGTGTGAGATGACGATCCACCCGACGTGGCGTCTCGTTCTCGTGACGAACCACCCGCCGGAGGTTTCGGGTGACACGCTTGGCATTTGGCGCCGTATGGCAGATCTTTCCTGCCCGCGGACGTTTGGTGCTTCGTCCGAGTTCCCGGAAGACCCACGCCTCATGGAGAAGCTCAGCGCTGAATTGCCGGGCATCCTCAACTGGTTCATCGAGGGCTATCGCGAATACAGGGCCCTCGAGCGCCTCGAGCTTCCGGCGGAGGTGCAGATGGCCGTGGACGAGTACCGAAACGAGCAGGACCTCGTAGGCCTGTGGGCCAAGGAGAACCTGTCCCCGGTGGAGGCTCCGGCCGAAGGGCAGGTCTCCGAGCTGACGGACAGGCAGATGTACGACGATTTTCAGCGCACGTTGCGTGACGATGGCGAGCGGCGGAGCCTTACGAAGCGGCAGTTTCTGCGGCGCTTTGGGCAGCTCGTCAAGCGCGGCGTCCTTAGCGCCGGAACCAAATGGACGAAAGGCTCGTATAACGTGTGGAAGCTGCAGGGCTATACGCTTCGAAAACGGGAAGAGATCTTCGAGTAGGCGGGTAAAATGGCGCTCAGAAAGGAGGGTGCTATGGCCTGTAAATCCGCTGATGCTACGGAAGTATTGAAAAAGCTGCTCGGCGCGGAGGTTCGCTGTCCGATGTGCGGTAACGGACGCTTTACCGTTTTGGAGGGCTTCATTCGAAACGACGTACAGCAGAGCGCCGACGGCTTCTCCATTGGCGAAGGGAGCGTTCCTGCGGTGGCGATCGTGTGTACGCGGTGCGGCTTTATCAGCCAGCACGCCGTTGGCGTCATTCATCCCGAAAGCTTCGAGGGCGCGAGGGCGGGTAATGCCGGACAGTGACGCTTTTCAGAGCGTAGGTTCAGCACAACTTACGTTTAACCTGCATAACAGCATTACGCGAGAAGTGATCATGATCGACGAGAAAAGCCTGAACTTACTAATACGCGACTACACCGCCGGGAAAGAAACGCTAAAGGATGGTATTAGCTATCTGATGACCGCCGCGGCGATAACGCTTACATTTGCGACAGCGGATTTTCATGACTTTTTTCTAGAAGCAAGCGTGTGGAAGGCGATTTTCCTCCTTGGCGACGTGCTGTTGGTCTTTAACTCCTGCCGGGCTTTTCTCGCTTATTGGCGAGCGAAGATGAAAACGCCAGAAGATCTTGTAGAAAAGCTGAAATCCGAATCGGCATCGAGTACTACAAAAACTGTGTCATTTGCACCGTTTAGCCAATAAAAGCCTATAATCGCCATGGTTCTTCTCCGAGTTGTGACGGGGAGGGGCTTGACGAGTAGCCGCGGGGAGGGAGTGCCCCGCGGCTTTAATTTTATCGGGGCATGAAACGCGGCCCCGCCCGTAGCCTGAAGGCCCAAACGTAGGAGGAGCTGATGGCAGGGAACCTTTCGAAAGAGATGACCGAGGAGCTGGCGCGAGGCTTTTTTGACCCGCTTCGGTTCATCTTGTGGGCCTTTCCTTGGGGAGAGCGGCCTGAGATTTCACTTGTCCCTCTGCCCGAGCCGTGGGCGAGTCGCTATCCGAACTGCAAGTTCGGGCCGGACCGGTGGTTCTGTGAGCTGTGCGATGAGATCTCGGCGCATGTGAAAAAGAACAATTTCGACGGCATGCACTCCGTCGAGCCGTTCCGCGAGGCGATTGCGTCGGGCCACGGCATTGGCAAGTCGGCCGGCACCGCCATGCTTGTCACGTGGCTCCTTGCGACGCGACCGCACTGCAAGGGTGTGGTTACGGCGACGACAGCCAATCAGCTTGAGACGAAGACCTTCGCGGAGATCAAGAAGTGGTTGAAGCGCTCTCTCGTTGCCGACATGTTCGAGATCAAGGCGATGTCCATCGAGGCGAAGGCGTCGCCCGAGACGTGGCGCCTTGACGCCATCACCTGTCGAGAGGAGAACAGCGAGTCTTTCGCCGGTCAGCACGCGGCAAGCTCGTCGTCTTTCTACATCTTCGATGAGGCGTCCGGCGTACCCGACATCGTGTGGGAGGTTGCCGAGGGCGGCCTGACGGACGGCGAGCCTTTCATGTTCGCGTTCGGAAACCCGACGAGAAACACCGGAAGGTTCTACGAATGCTTCCACAAGCGCTCCGGAAGGTGGCGTACGCGGCACATCGATTCCCGCACTGTGGCGATCACCAACAAGGATGAAATCGCCGCATGGGCAAAGGAGTACGGAGAGGACAGTGACTTCTTCCGTGTCCGTGTTCGCGGCGAGTTTGCCGCAGCGTCATCTCAGCAGTTCATTCCGACGGGTCTTGCGACGGAGGCCGCGTCCCGCGAGATCGCGCACAACCAGGCCACGGCGGCGATCATCGGCGTTGACGTCGCCCGTTTTGGTGACGATGACTCGGTGATCTATGTCCGCATCGGCCGTGGTTACCTGCCCATCAAGCGATACCACGGGCTGTCGACAACCCAGCTTGTGGCGAAGGTCAAGCAACGATTCTCCGAGGTGCGGGAGCTCGGGTTCCCGCGGGACCGTATCTACATTTTCGTGGACGAGGGCGGCGTGGGCGGCGGCCCGAAGGACATGCTCCGGGACGACGGGTACCCCGTGCGCGGCGTGCAGTTTGGTCAGGGTGCCGACGAGCCGCAGGCCTACGCCCGCAAGCGAGAGGAGATGTGGGCGCGGATGAAGATTTGGCTTGCCGACGGTGGCGCGATTCCGAACGACGCCGCGTTGATCGATGACCTGACGGGGCCGGAGTATGACATCCTGCCCGGTGGCCAAGTGAAGCTCGAGTCCAAGAAGGACATGAAGAAACGCGGTCTCGACTCGCCTGATGCGGCGGACGCGCTGGCGCTGACCTTTGCCTTCAAGGTGGAGGAGTACATCCCGGCCCGGGAGCTTGAGATGCGTAGCCGTGCGGGGACGCAGAGGAAGTTCGACCCGTTCAAGTGTCTGAGAGGGGCATGAATCTTCCTTTAGGTGCGAAAGTCAAGGGCAGTTAAAACGAAAGCCGCTTGAGGCTGGAATCTCAAACGGCTCTCTGAACTCGCATAAGGAATCAGCTTATGGAGCACTTACCAGGGATTTTACTCGCAATGCTCGAAAAAACGCTACCGATAACAAGCCCTGGGCAACGAAAGGCGCTCGGCTGGCTAACCGTTCTCGCAGCTTTCTTTACCGCGGGCATTCCCGCCGCTTTGGCGCTTTGGCTTCTCGCGGGCGCCGCGTTCACTTGGCAGGCTGTTTTTGCGAGGGCTTTCGAATGAACGATCCACAGATCCTTCTTGTCAGATACGGCACGCTGGTGTCTATGACCGGGTGGCCCGCGCTCGTGCGCGAGTATATCGACGAAACTGCTGATGCCGAGTTGCCGAATCCCGGACCGCAGGACGACCGGTATCTTGAGCTTGAAGACCGCGGGGAGCTGCGCACGATCGCAGTTGTAGCGGGAGAAGAACTTGTGGGCTATGCCCAGCTTCTTGTTCTGCCGTCTCAGCACCACCCGTTCCCTGTTGTCTCTACGGACTCTTTGTACCTTCGGAAACCGTGGCGTAAGGGACGGCTAGGCCTCGACCTTCTCGGCGCAATGCGCGCGACGGCCAAAAGGGAGGGCGCCCCCGGCCTCACTTTCATGGCGCCGCCGGGCAGTCGTCTTGACCGCATCTGCAAGGCGCTGAAGATGCCGCTCCTGCGGCACTGCTACTGGTGTTCGGCAGATGAGTGAAGTCCAGGTTCGTCCGCCCCTGCCACCGAGTACGGCAGAAGAGATCGCTCGGATTGAGGCGCTTGGAGCAAAGCTCATGGAGTACCCGTCGGTGGATATACCGACAGAGCACCATATCCATGCCGGCGTCTATAGCCGGACGATCTACTGCCCGTCGGGCTCGGTTGTCGCCGGATTGACGATACGCGTTCCTACGCAACTGATTGCGGCGGGACATTTCATTCTTACCGATGGCGGTCGGGTTCGAGAGTTTCAGGGCTATCACGTTTTCGACGGCTCTGCCGGACGACGCGCCGCGGTGCGATGCCTCAGCGACTGTGCCTTCACGATGCTGTTCGCGACGGAAGCGACCACCGTGGAGGGGGCAGAAAATGAATTTACAGAAGAGCCGGAACGGCTTTTGACTCGTAAGGAGAAAGGACAATGTCAGGTGGCTTCATAGCGGCGGCGGTGACGGCGACGGTTACCGCCGCCGCGTCAATCTACAGCTCGAACCGGCAGGCGAAGGCGACGCGCCAGGCGGCGCAGAAGCAGGCCGAATCCGCAGCCGAAGCGAACAAGCAGCAACAGATCGCGTTTAATCGCGAGAACCAGAACGAGGTGGACACCTCCGCCATTCTCGCCGCGAATCAGGCGGGCGATCAGCCTCAGACGATGCTGACCGGCGCGAATGGCGCGAAGGTGGACAACTCTCTGCTCGGCGGTGGCTCCAAGCTTCTCGGAGGCTGACTCATGACTAGCCTTCGTAAAGAGTGTGCGCACCGGTGGGAGGCTCTGAAGTCAGAGCGATCTACATGGATGCCGCACTGGCGTGAGATTTCGGAAGTACTGCTCCCCCGTGCAGGAAGATTTCTCGTTACGGACAACAATCGCGGAGACAAGAGGCATCGCGCCATTCTCGACAACTCGGGGACGCGCGCGCTGCGCACACTGTCCGGCGGCATGATGGCCGGCATGACGAGCCCGGCGCGTCCGTGGTTCCGGCTCACGACGAAGGATCCGAAGCTTGATGAGAGCTATGAGGTGAAGAAGTGGCTCGGAAAGGTCACGGGCCTCATGCAGATGATCTTCAATCAGAGCAACGTGTATCGTGCTCTGCAGATGGCCTATGAGGAGCTCGGAGCCTTCGGTACTACTGCCGTGGTTGTTCTTGACGACCCTGACAGAGTCATCCACTGCATGCCTCTTACCATCGGGGAGTTCGCCATTGCGACGGATTCCCGAGGGAACGTGAACACGCTTTACCGCGAATTCCGCATGACCGTGGCCGCCCTCGTGGAGGAGTTCGGATATGAGAACGTTTCGTCGTCCGTTCGGCGCCTCTACGACCGGAGCAATCTCGACGAGTGGGTCACGGTCATCAACGCTATTGAGCCGCGCAAGGTACGCGACACGCGGAAAATCGACAACAAGAACATGCCCTACCGGAGCGTTTACTTTGAGGCTAATGCTCGAGGGGACGAGATCCTACGTGAGACGGGCTTCCACGAGTTCCCTGCGCTTGCCGCGCGGTGGAACGTTACGGGCGGCGATATCTACGGAACCGGGCCGGGCATGGAGGCGTTGGGCGACCTCAATCAGCTCCAGCAGGAACAGTTCTACAAATCCAAGGGCATCGCCCAGCAGGCGGACCCCGCCGTCGTGGCGGCCGCAGACATGCGTAATCAGGAGGCGAACCTCGTACCGGGTGGCATCGTGTGGGCGGACAACCCGTCGCAGGTCGTCGCCGTACGCTCCGCATATGAGGTGAATTTGAACCTCAACGGCCTGCTTCAGGACATCCAGGATGTGCGTCAGCGCGTGAACGAGGCGTTCTACAAGGACATCTTCATGATGATCTCGGGGATGCCGGCAACGCAGAGAGCGACCGCCACGGAGATCGCGGAGCGGCACGAGGAGAAGATGCTCATGCTTGGCCCGGTGCTCGAGCGTCTCAACGCCGAGATGAACGACAGGCTCATCGCGCTCACGTTCGATCGCATGATCCGGGCGGGCCTGCTCCCTGACGTGCCGCGCGAACTGCAGGGCGTTGACCTGCAAGTGGACTTCGTCTCCATCCTTGCGCAAGCACAGCGTGCGGTGGCGACCAACTCCATCGATCGCTTCACGCAGAACCTCGGTACTCTCGTGGCCGTCAAGCCCGACCTGGCGGACAAGTTCGACGCGGATTATTGGGCGGACAGCTACGCGGATCTTCTTGGCATTGACCCTCAGCTCATCGTCCCGGGCAAGCAGGTCGCGGTCATTCGAGAGCAGAGGGCGCAGGCCCAGCAACAGCAGGCGCAGATGGAGCAGGCGCAACAGCTTGCATCGACGGCCAAGGACCTTGGCTCGGTACGGCAGGCGGTTCCGTCGGCGCCGTTGTCTGCGCTTGAGGGCGGTCTTCAGTCGGCGAGTCCGGATCAGATCATGGGCGCCTTCTCAGGATGGTAGTCGGGCGGGTCATGAATTGAAAGCCGAGTGAGATGCTCTCGGCATGATCGAAAGAGACCCCACCGATTTCGTTGCCGCCGGCCAAGCGCGAGACGCGGCCCGAGCGAGCTCCACGGCCAAGGCCAAGGAGTTCGCGGAGGACCTCGGCTGGTTGATGAATAGCGTCCGTGGACGTCGGCTTGCCTTTTGGCTCCTTTCGCAGGCCGGCGTCTACCGGACCACTTTTTTCGAGACGCCTCAGCGAGCGCCGTACATGGCCCTCGCGATGGCGCATGACGAAGGGCGCAAGGAGCTCGGCTACCGCCTGATGGGCGAGATTGGCCGCGTGTGCCCTGAAAGCTACGCGCAGATGATGAAGGAGAACTCGAATGTCTGACGATATGACCGGTGCCCCGGTTGCGAATGAGCCCACGACTCCGGAGGTTGCGCCTGCCGCGCCTGCCGCGCCGGAACCCGCAGAAGTGGCGACGGCTCCGGAAGTTCCGTCCGAGACCGTTACGCAGTCCCCCGGCGAGGAGATGCCGCAATCCCTGCTCGACGCTTCGTCGGGGGCGCCGTCCAACGAGGAGAAGCCTTCGGAAGCGGGCCCCTCTGACGGCGGCGCCCCGGATCGCTACGAGTCGTTCAAGGACTCCGAAGGTCGTGAGTTCACGCAGGAGAACGTTGGTGCCTTTGCCGATGTGGCTCGTGAGCTCGGTCTTTCGCAGGAAAAGGCACAGAAGATCTTCGCGTCCATGGCGCCTCTCGCGCAGAGGACGGTGCAGAGCAACGTGGTTTCGTACGCCAAGAGGTGGGCGGAGGAATCGCGAAACGACCCCGAAATCGGTGGAGCGAACTTCGGGCGTACCACGGCAATGGCGAATGCGGCCTACCGGCAGTTCGCGACGCCGAAGCTCCA
>ERZ808278.1239-NODE-1239-length-11547-cov-4.007745_pt1 | contig 11547 bp, 8 predicted proteins | sample MGYA00521239_ERZ808278 | MGnify/ENA primary metagenome ERZ808278 (study PRJEB31516, sample SAMN03275600) | gut metagenome | biome: mammalia-associated habitat; material: feces | host: Papio cynocephalus | place: Kenya | collected 2012-07-17 ... | reverse complement strand
CTGGAACGAGCAGGCGATATCCGCCCTCGGAATTTCCTCACCGAGCTGCTCTTTATTGTGCGCGTAATTTATGACCGCGGTTTTAAGTCCGCTGTAAGAAAAGTTGTACCCACCCTCGCCTTTAAGCATTTTGGGAAATTTAATACAGTTTTTACCCTCTTTCGCAAGTCTTTCGACGTTGGGTCCGCCGGGATAATTAAGCCCTATCACCCTCGCAACCTTATCGAAGGCTTCGCCCACGGCGTCGTCCAAAGTAGACCCTAAAATCTTGAAATCGTTATATGAATTTACGACGATAACCGCCGTATGCCCGCCGCTTGCAAGCAGCGAAACGAAGGGCGGCTCGAGCGTTTTATCCGAAAGATACGCCGCCGCGAGATGCCCTCTTATGTGGCTGACCGCGATAAGCGGCTTATCCAAAGCATACGCAAGCGATTTCGCGTAAGAAACGCCGACAAGGAGCGCGCCTAAAAGTCCCGCGCCGTAAGTTACGGCGATTGCGTCAAGATCTTTAAGCTCCACGCCCGCCGCCTCAACGGCTTCCTTTACGACAAGCGAAACGGCGGAGGTATGCGCTCTCGAAGCGATTTCGGGAACAACCCCGCCGAAACGAACGTGCTCGGTTGCCGAGCTCATAATTTTCGAGGACAGGATTTCCCTGCCCCCTTTGATAACAGCCGCCGCCGTCTCGTCGCACGAGGATTCTATCGCAAGAATAATCGCGTCCTTTTTGACGGCAAACGTCTTTTTTATATCGGCGTACATTTTAACTCTTCTTAAGATAATCTATGATGAACTGGTCTATATCGCCGTCCATAACCGCCTGAACGTTACCCGTTTCCGAGCCCGTTCTGTGGTCTTTGACGAGGGTGTACGGGCAGAAAATGTAGCTTCTTATCTGACTGCCCCACTCGATTTTCTTAACCTCGCCCTTGATCGCGCTGGCTTCCTGCATTCTCTCCTCCTCGCGTTTTTCGAGGAGCTTGTTCATAAGCATACGCATAGCTTGTTCCTTGTTCTGAACCTGGCTGCGCTCGTTCTGACAAGCGACGATGATACCCGTGGGAATATGCGTGATTCTGACGGCGGATTCGGTTTTGTTGACGTGCTGACCGCCCGCACCCGACGAACGATAGGTATCCACCTTGATTTCGTCCGGACGGATTTCTATATCGCCCTCGTCCTGAATATCGGGCATAACGTCCACGGACGAGAACGAAGTCTGCCTTCTAGCATTTGCGTCGAACGGGGAAATACGCACGAGCCTGTGAATGCCCTTTTCGGCTTTGAGGTACCCGTAAGCGTTTTCGCCCTCGACCTTGAAGCACACCGATTTAAGCCCCGCGCCGTCGCCGTCTAAGCGGTCGTACTCGGTGATCTTATACCCGTGCTTTTCGGCGTAGCAGATGTACATTCTGTAAAGCATTTCCGTCCAGTCGCACGCCTCTGTGCCGCCCGCGCCCGCGTGAAGGGTCAAAATGGCGTCGCAGTTGTCGTACTTACCTCTTAAAAGGGTTCTGAGACGTATATCTTCTATTTCCTTTTCGGCTTCGCTCAAATCCCTGTCCACTTCCTCGAGAACGCTTTCGTCGTCCTCTTCCTCGGCAAGCGCGATCATAATTTCGGCGTCCGAAACGGCTTTTTTAGCTTTATCGAAAACGTCGAGCTTGTTTCTTATGCTCTGCGCTTCTCTCGAAATGTGTTTGGACTTTTCTATATCCGACCACACCTCGGGCTTTTCAAGCTCGGCTTCGAGTTCTTTTAATTTTATTCTGAGATTGTCGACGTCAAAGAGAGTATCCTGCCTCTTCCAAAGTCTTGTAAAGTCCTCTTACTTTTTCTTCGTATACGTCGTATCTGACCATAATAAAACTCCTTTTTCGGGGACGATTTGTTTATTTTCAGGCAATTTATCCTTTTTCGTTTTTTCGACCCGTCTGTTATTATTGTATATTTAATATATATTATACCCGAGAATTTGTCAAGCATAATACCTTAATGTATCTTTTTTATTCTTCGTCCGTAATGCCGTTTTCTTTAAAATACGCGCGATAATCGACTTATAGCCCGCCTTTTGTTATTTATTCGACGGTTTTTAAGCTCGCGTTCATATCGGTCGAAATTATGCGCTTGTTAAGCATAAGCGTAACTCCGAAGGTAAAAAACAGAACGAGCACGGGCGACAAAAGCCACACGTACCACGACACATCCCCGAGTGAGCCGAAGCCCATTACGGCGAAAATCACGCTCATTAAAATCGCGCCCGCGCCGTAGCCGAACAACAGACCTACCGCGGCGTCGATATAGATTTCGCGGTAAATATAGCCCGTAACCTCGAAGTCGTAATAACCTAAAACCATAAGCGTTGCGATCTCGCGATTTCTCTCGCTCACGGAAATATCGGTTATCGTGTAAATCGCGGTGAACGTTAAAAGCGCGGCGAAAACGACCACAACAACGGCAAGCCAGGCAATCGAGGCGTTTCCGAAATCCTGAAACAAGCACATATCCAGAAGCGCGAGCCCCGCCATTACTAGCCCCATAGACCCCGCGACCGCCGCGACGGTCATTATGAATCTGTTGCGGTAACGCAGAACGTTCCTTGCCGTGGACTTATATTTAAAGGACAATTTGTTCCAAATGAACGGAATTTTCTCGATAAACACCTTCCTCCCGGGCACGGGCGATTTGGGTTTAAGAAGCTCCGCGGGCGTTTCGTTCACCATTTTAAGCCCCGCGCGGAGGGTTGCGAGGATCGCCGAAACGACGATAAACGCGAACGTTATCACGTAAAACACGATCCCGAACGCACCCGCTTCGGGCGGCATTGCGTAACTGTAGTTGAACGTGAGGTAAATGAACGAGCAAAGCCCCGTTCCGATAAAATACGCCGCCGCTCCGCCGATCACCGTTGCCGTAAACGCGAAAAGCAGGTATTTCCCGACTATTTTACCGAACGAATAACCGAGCGTGGAAAGGCACGCCGACTGCGCCCGCTCCTCGTCCATAAGCCTCGTCATATCGGACAGGACGACGAGAGCCGTTATGAGCATGAACGCCGCCATCAGAACGACCGCGAGCGCGGTGATCTTTTTGGCGTAAGACGAAACCGATTTGAAACTGTAATTATCGTCGAGCGTGATAAACGCCGTACTTTCCTTGACGGCAGACACCGTATCGCCCGAGGAAAACGCCAGAATATCGAGTATGTTCTCTTTTTCGCTTTCCATAAACGAAGCGTATTCCGAGGTGTAAAACTTCAGCTTGGTTTTATTGGCAAAAGAGATATAAATATCGCTCGTCGCGGTGGCGAGCGGAATGACGTCGGAAGAAAGATACAAAACGTCGTCCAGGGAGATAAGTCCGCCGAAATTTATCGTGTCGGGGATCTCGACGTCACCGTTTAAATAGCTCGGCTCACCGTCTCGCGCAAAATATAAGGGATTTTCAACCGTTCTCGTAATCGTCACCGAAACGGGGCGAAGGGAGGCAAACAGCCTTTTCTGAAAATCGCTGAGTTCGCGCTCTTCCTGCTTTGCAAGCTGGGTGAAAATATCGCCGAAATCGAGGGATATTTCCTCGCCGAGGTCATAGCCTTTTATAACGTTATCTGCTCTTTCGGCGTAAGCGACGTGCGACCCTTCGGGAATAGCCGCGCCGCTTTCGGTGCCGTCGATGACATCCGAAAATTTATTGACGGTAAAATCTCCGAAATTATCCAGAAAAACAAGCCTCGTGAGCCGCATTTCGTCGTTACGGCTTACGTAAACGTCGAATGAGATACCCGTTGCGACGTTTTCCTCGCCGTACTCCTGTTTAAGCGCAGCGATCTGCGCTTCTTCAAACCCCGTCTGAGACTTACTTTTTATCGTAATATCGCTGACGTTCTGCGTGCGTTTGAAAGCCTCCACGGAATTGTTGATTTTTCCCGAGGACGAGCCGACACCCGAGGAAAGGCTTATGCTTATCGCCACGATGAAAATTATCGAAATGAACCGCGACAAGTTCTTTTTGAACATTCGCCCGACCGATTTGTAATATATTTTCATAGGCTCACCATTCTATCTCGTCCACCGTCTTTTTAACGGCGTTTTTAACCGTTTTTTCGATTATTCCGTTTTTGATATAGAAAACCTTGTCCGCGATATCTTTTATCGCCTGATTGTGCGTAACGACGACGACCGTTTTTCCGTTGTTTTTGGAAACGTCGTACAGGCATTTAAGAATTTTTTTGCCCGTTACGTAATCGAGCGCGCCCGTGGGCTCGTCACACAAAAGAAGCTTTGGATTTTTGGCTATCGCGCGCGCGATTGAAACCCTTTGCTGCTCCCCGCCCGAAAGCTGCGCGGGGAAATTGCCGAGCCTGTTTTCGAGCCCCACCTGACGGAGCGCGTCCTCGGGCGCAATATGGTTTTTGCAGATTTCCACAGCGATTTCCACGTTTTCGAGCGCGGTTAAATTGGGCATCAGATTGTAAAACTGAAACACGAAGCCGATATCGTTCCTGCGGTACTCGCACAAGCCCTTTTTATCGAGCGAAGTGACCGTTTTGCCGCCGAGAACTATTTTCCCGCTCGTCGCTAAGTCCATTCCGCCGAGAAGATTCAAAAGCGTGGTTTTCCCCGCGCCCGAACTTCCTAAAATCACGGCGAAATCGCCCTCGTCGAGCGCAAGCGAAACGCCGCCGAGCGCGGGAACCTCGATCTCTCCGCTTTTATAAATTTTCGTAACGTTTTCAAGGGTCAAAAAGCTCATAAACGCGCCTCCTCGGCAAAAACCAGTCGGTTAGTTCGGATAATTCGGACAATTCGGATAGTTCAGATAATTCGGATATTTCTGACATTCCGCCCGCGGTTTTTCCTTTTATGATTTTATATCTCAATTCTATAACGATATTGTGTATAACGCGCTTTCTTTTGTTAAAAAAACGATAAATCTTTTTCTTTGTGATTCAATATTATTGTTAATGTGTAAAAAAAAGAGGATGTAATGTATACGCTTGCCAATGCTAAAATCAAGCTGTAAAAGTAAATTTTTATAAAGAGTTTTTGTTTATCGACCGCATTGTTTCAAGTATGATTTTCTTTGCCGTAGGGCTTAATTTTTTATATTGTTTTATAAAAGACAATATTTCTTCGTCTTGGGAATAATTGAGGTTTCCTTTCAAGTCGTTTCCGAAATCATCTTCCTTGCCTACCAAAAAATCAATGGAACAACCGAAAAAATCGGAGAGTTTTATAAGTTGAGAAGAAGATGGCTCGTTGATCTCGTTTTCCCACCGCGCAATGTTGCTTTGGGTGGTTTCTATTTTTTCCGCAAGTTGTTTTTGTGATAAACCGCTTTCGATCCGCAGTTCTTTGATTCTGTTCATATAAACCGTTTTTGTTTTATTATAATGCAAAATTGCATACAAATGTTGACAAATACAAATTTGCAGTGTATAATAGCACAGTAATGCAAATATGCATTATAAAATCGCAAGTATTGCGAGGAGGAGTATAAAATGAAAAAGAGAATAACAAGTACGCTTATAGCGTTCGCGGTAACCTGTGTATGGCTAGTTATAATATTTCGCGTGATGCTGGCTGAGGGGGCAAGGATAAGTATAAACCACAGCGGATATAACCCACAAATACTGATATTCTGCGCAACTTTAAACCTGGTGTGTATTTGCAGCATACCCGCGCTGTTTATCCGGGTTTACGAAAGGCTCAATAAAGACGATACGTCCCGGTTTAAACACATATTTGCCGCTATATTTTCAATCGCTTCGGCATCTTCCTTTTATTATTATATCGGTAATATGACTACTCCCTTCCTTTACCATAAGCAATCCAATATAATCGCCATAGTTATATCCGTAATATTTCCGACGTTGTTTATTTTTTTGAGAGGTCGTTGCTCAAAGATCGGCAGCAAAAAAGCCGTTAAAATAAAAAACAAAATCAACGCTGCGTCTGCAGCAAATTTCACTTCCGTATTAGCGATAACGTTATCAGTGATTGTGTGTTATACGCTACCCGGAAAGAAATATTGGGAGATCGTTTTTATCCCCGAAAGCGAGATTTCACTCGTTATTTCAAAAGTTTTATGCGGTTTTATAGCGACTGTCGGCGGGATTGTATTTTTGTCCGCTTATGAAAGCCGTAGCGAAGGAAAAGGCGTTATTAAATACGTTCAATGGATTTTATCGCAATTCATTGTTTTACTTTCCGTATTTAATCTTATGAACGAATACACGCGCATCGATTTCGACGAAAACTTGCTCAGAGCGGCGCTGTTTACCGCATTTTCGCTTATTCCCGTTATAATTTGCCTTATAACGGAATTGGCAGGCAAATCTCTTACGAGATCTATAGTCGCAGGTATACGAAAGCTACTAAAAAAACCGCAAGGAGGTATTGTAAGAGCCGAAAAGACAGGCATAATAAAAAGGACGGCAAAAATTCTTTTAGGCAGCAAAATTTTTGCCGGCGGTTGGCTTATGATGATTCTCGCCGAGATAATTTACGGCGCGCTTAACGGTTTTGCAGCGCTTACCTTGATAGGCGGACTACTTGTGTCCGGACCCATCGCTTACGGCTTGGCAAGAATTGAAATGAACGTTGTGACCGGTAAAAAAGAGCAAGCCGATTTAGCGGATTTATTCTCCGGGTTTCCGGAAAGTTTCACGCAAACGATAGTGTTAAAGCTTTTACAGTCTATCTTCCTGTCTCTTTGGAGTATGCTTTTCATTATCCCGGGGATTTTAAAATCTTACAGTTATTCTATGTCGTTTTATATTCAGCAGCAAGCGGAAAATAAAAACTGGCGTTATGCTTTAAATGAAAGCAAACGCCTTATGCACGGCAACAGATTCAGACTGTTTTTACTCGATTTAAGTTTTATCGGCTGGTATATACTCGGAAGTATGTGTTTCGGCATAGGCGTTTTATTTGTAATGCCCTACCATAAAACGGCAAGAGCGGTATTTTTCAATTCCCTGCTTTTAGCGGATAAAAAAATCAAAGAAGAAGGTCTTAACAACGAAACCGAACTTACGATATCCGATGAAAGCAATATTCCCGCACAAAACGTTATGTAAATTCGTTGCGTCGAAAATTGTTTTTGAGAGATATTAACATTACAACTGTCTAAAAAATTCAAGATTTAATTAAAAAAAGGCTGCCGCAAATTGCTGAACTTTGCAACTTGCGGCAGCCTTAAAAAGCTTCGGTAATATTTTGAAATTTAATCTCTTCTGCGGTTTCTCGACATACCGATGATCGCGATGAATCTGAGAAGATATAAAAACGATGTGATAAGCGAGGCGATATACGTCATAGCCGCCGCCGAAAGCACTCTTTTGGTTTTTCTGAGTTCGCTATCCGTCATAACGCCCGATTCGCCGAGCATTTTCAAAGCCCGCCTCGACGCGTCTATCTCCACGGGAACGGTTACGAGCGCAAAGAGGGTCGATAAGGAATACAGAGCTACGCCGATAGCTATTATAACGTCGCCCGCCTGCGCCGCGCTTGCCCAGAAGGTTAAAAACACGCCTATTATTGCAATCGGAACAGCAAGACGAGAGCCGATATTCGTTACGGGAACGAGCACCGACCTGAGCGTAAGCAGAAACGAACCGCTGTGCTTCTGAACTGCATGCCCGCACTCGTGCGCGGCAACGCCCAAGGAAGCGATATCCGTTCCGTCGTAAACCTTTTCGGATAAGCTCAGGACATCGTTCGAGGGATTGTAATTATCGGTGAGCGAACCCTTTATCCTTCGGATTTCGACCGACCTTATCCCTTGCCTTTCCAAAAGCATATCGCTCATCTCGTGAGCGTTCCACCGAGACTCGGACTGAACTTTGGAATATTTGTTGAACCGAATCGTTACCATAAGCTGACATATGAGCGAAAGAACGATACCCGGCACAACGATTATTAAACTTGCATAATAAATAAAGTACCACATAATTTATGACAACATTATAGCATAGCAATAAGCAAAATATTCTAAAAATTATGTAAAATTTCAAAAACCCCGCCTATAAGCCGATTAACGCGCGATTTTTTTGTTGATCGGGCTGTAAATATTTGACTTTACGCAAAAAATATTGTATTATTTACTGCGAAGTAAAACACTTGTTATAGGATAAAAAATGAAAAACAAATCGAGATTTAACGTTGCAAGAAAAATTCTGATTTTCTGGACGTTGTTCATAGGCATCGGCGCGGTCGCGGGAGCAACGGGAATGCTTGTCGACCCGAGCGGAAAGGCAATGGGAATGGACGGAATGCTTCCCTATTTCCAAAAACTCCCGTTTGCGGACGTGCTTTTTCAGGACTTACTGTTTTCGGGCATTATGCTCCTTATCGTAAACGGGCTTACCAATCTCATCGCCGCAACCCTTCTTTTTATGAAGAAAAAGGCGGGGGTTATCGCGGGCGGAATCTTCGGCGTGACCTTAATGCTCTGGATATGCATTCAGTTTTATATGTTCCCGTTCAATTTTATGTCCACGATATATTTTATTTTCGGCTTTTTACAGGCGGCGACGGGTTATGCCGCGTGGGTTTTCAAAAAGCAGGAAGATTTTAAGGTCGATATAAAAGATTACCCGAACATCGGAACCAACTCCAATCGCCTCGTCGTTTACTTTTCAAGGCTCGGTTACGTTAAAAAACAGGCTTTGGAAGAGGCAAACAGAACGGGGGCGCTCGTTTACGAGGTTAAATCAACCGAAAAAACGGACGGAACCGCAGGTTTCTGGTGGTGCGGAAGATACGGAATGCACCGTTGGGGAATGCCGATAGAGCCGATAAGCGTAGACCTGACGAAATTCGAACACGTCACGATTTGCTCTCCTGTCTGGGTTTTCGCGCTCGCCGCGCCGATAAGGGAGTTTTGCAAAAAGGCTTCGGGGAAAATTAAAAGCGCAGATTATATCCTCGTTCACCACACCAGGGGTTCTTACGAGAACGCCGCGAACGAAATGGACGAGCTTTTAAAGCTTCGCCGCACGAACCTTCGCACGATTACCTGTCGGAAAGGCAAATACATAAAAGAAAAAACGCTTTAAGCGCAAGGTCTATAAAGGCATAAGAAACGCCCGCTCGGAAACGGCTGAAAACCGTTTCCGAGCGGGCGAATTTATTGTTTATGTATTATTATTCTTCAGACGTATGGGCGTTTTCGTCACCGTTTTCATTGTCGTTTCCGCCGCCGTTTGCGTTTTCGCCGACGTTTATGTTCGCGTTTTCATACCCCGCATAATTGCTTTCGGCGATTTTCTTATCCGCGATCTCCTTAACGTCCGCGCCGTAGCGGCAAATAATCCAGCACGCAACGAACGTTATTCCCGTTCCGAATCCGCTGTAATTGCCTCCTTCGTACGAAACGCCGAAACACGCGTATATTATGGAAACCACTATAACAGAAACTACGGAAAGAGACAAATACAAAATACCCTCTTTGAGCATTTTTCTGCATATCGTTCTGTCGAAAGGCGTACCTGCGGCAAGCTCGTCGGCATAAAATCTCTTGGCAAAACCCATAATAATTGCCGAAAACACACAAGAGAACACCGCCCCGAAACAACTGCATCTCGCAAAGTTAAGATCAATCGGCTCTTCGGAGAAATATCTGACCGCCTCCTGCCAGAAAGCCGATTCTTCGTTTATGCAGAAAAGAATGATCGCGCCGACTAAGCTGAACGCCGCGCCGACTATGCAACAAACAAAAGCGATCATAGTCAGAATTTTTAAAATTTTACATATCGTTTGTATTACATCCAATGATTTCATTTGTAACGCCTCTTTTTATTTATGCTTTTTCGCAAGCATTCTGCTCACCATGACGTACGCGCCCACGCATACGACGACGGCGAGCGCAAGCACGAGATACATAACCCACATTTCAACTTTGTTTCCGAAGAAATAAATATTGCAGTCTATCCCGTCTCTCATTTTCTTGATCACAAATTCCTTCTGCGCTTCGGGAAGAATATTCGCCATTTCGTTAAGCGAGCCCGACATCGTATGGTTTCTTATAAGCGCGGTTCCGTAAGTGCCCGGAAGGAACATCAAAATTCCCTTTAAATAATCGGGAAATGATTCTATCGGCATATACGCGCCGCATAAAAAGCCGTACCCCGCAGAAACGATCGTTCCGACAGCCGAAGCCTGCCCGTTCGTCGATAACAACGCATTTATAAACGACGAAAGCGCGGTTCCGAAAAGCGTGAGAAGAATGACGTCGGCTAAAAGCAGTACAACGTCGGCAAACGTTAAAAACCAGCCCTGAACGGCTATATAACCGAATCCGACGATGCAAGCCACGAGATTTACGATAATCGTCGATAAAAACGTAGCCGCAAAATAGGAAAGCGAGATCGTCCGAGGTTTAACGGGCGAGACGAGAAGGTCCTTCCTCGCGCCAGTAACCTTATCCTGAATCATAAGGAGATTCGAGCAAAACGCGACGGTTATACACGTTACCGCAAGCAGCGAAGATACAAGCTGCCCCGCAACTATTCCGTTAACGATTTTATCCGATACGGGGAACCCGTCGGAGCTTGTAGCGAACGCGTCTTTATAAACTTTCGCCAGAAACGTCGCGTACAGCACCAGAAGGATTATCGGCGTGATGAGCGACGAGAAAAACATTCCCTTGTCTTTAAAAAACAGCTTTACGTTTCTTTTTGTAAGCGCTAAAAATGTTTTCATTTCAATTCTCCCCCGCAAGTTTTTTGCCCGTAACGGCAAGGAAAACGTCGTCCATCTTGCCTTTCGTTATCTCGAAATCGGAAAACAAATCGGGATTTTTGATTATCAGATCACGCGCTTCCGCGGTGTCCTTAACCGAAATTCTGCAGGCGTCTCTTATGATCTCGTACTTAAAACCGAGTGCGGCGATTTTCTTCTCGTCGGCGTTGTAAACGGTTATATAATCGCCCGTGTATTTGTTTTTGAGCTCGAGCGGCGTACCTTCCGCCGCGATTTTTCCCGAATCGAGGATGACCACGTAATCGGCGTCCGCCACCTCTTCCATATAATGCGTAGTGAGAAAAACCGTCATTTTGTCCTTTTTTCTCAGCGTTTCGATAACTTCCCAGAGCGTTTTTCTCGTCTGAGGGTCGAGCCCCGTGGTAGGCTCGTCCAAAATAAGCAGTTCGGGCTTGTGCAAAATCGCGCGCGCAACGTCGATTTTACGTCTCTGCCCGCCCGAAAGCTTGCCCACGTCTCTCGAAAGCAGATTTTTGAAATCGAGTATTTCCGCAAGCTCGTTTATGCGATTTGTCGCCTCTTTTCCGTAAATTCCGTAAAGGCTCGCACGCGAAATCAGGTTATCCTTGACCGAAAGCACCCCGTCGAGCGCGGAATTTTGAAACACAACGCCTATTCTGCCCGAAATCTCCTCGATATCCGTTTCGGCGTTTTTTCCGCAGATCTCAACGCTACCGCCGTCTTTTCCCAAAAGACCGCACATTATGGATATCGTCGTCGATTTTCCCGCGCCGTTCACGCCCAAAAAAGCGAACAATTCGCCTTTCCGTACATGGAC
>ERZ808278.1238-NODE-1238-length-11548-cov-3.289394_pt1 | contig 11548 bp, 8 predicted proteins | sample MGYA00521239_ERZ808278 | MGnify/ENA primary metagenome ERZ808278 (study PRJEB31516, sample SAMN03275600) | gut metagenome | biome: mammalia-associated habitat; material: feces | host: Papio cynocephalus | place: Kenya | collected 2012-07-17 ... | reverse complement strand
CATGAATATTGGCTGAACAAGATGTCTGCTGACGGAGTTGTTGTTTCGAGAGTTCGCTGCGACAAGGCTTTGCATAATCTTGCGTATGATCCAACGAACGGTCTTATGTACTGCATCTACGTTGACAACACCGGCAACGGTCTCAGCTTCGGCACAGTCAACCTTGAAACGGGCACGGTAACGTTCATTTCAAGACTGGAAAGCGATTATTACAGCATTGCTGTTGATAATAACGGCACCATGTATTCTGTAGAACTCAGGACGGGCACGCTGTATCGTATTGACAAAGGCACGGGTGTCGGAACGCGTATCGGCAGCACGGGGCTAGCCTATCAGGCTATTTCTTCCATGGCGGTTGATCGCAGCACGAACACGCTGTATTTTGCGGATATCAGAATTGCTTCGGACAACAGTGTTCTGACAGGTGTTTACGAAATCAATCCCGAAACCGCAGCGGCGGAGCAGGTGTTTGACCCCAGCGCCGAGGTAACTTCGATGTTTATTGTGAGCTATCCCGCAGGCTCGGCAGAGCAGGGCGATGTCAACGGGGACGGTATTGTGAACATTGAGGATGCATTGCTTGTTATGCGTTATGCAATGCAGCTTATCGACGGTGATGAGCTTGATTTGAGCACTGCGGATATGAATGACGACGGCAGAGTCGAAATCGTGGACGCACTTGTGATTCTTCGTTCCGCAATGACTTTGTGAGAAATGCGGATAGAACCGGACAGGTTTCGAAATCTCGATTCGGTTATTGAAAGATAACAAAAAACAACTCTCGGACGGCAGGACGCTGTCCGAGAGTTTTGACGTAAAACGATTTCGGCAAAGGATGTCTTCAGCTGTTATTCGGGGCTGAGAGCACAACTGCTTCGATTGCAGTTGTGCTCTCAGGGTCAATGCTTTGAGCGTGCGGTGTCATCGTATTTTGCGTTTGACGGGCGGCAGGGTTTGCTCCTTCATTTTGAAGTCGGAGTTCTTTCACAAGTTCCTTCTGAAGGGCATAAATCGCATTAACTCTGTCGTAAAGGTCTTCTATCATTATTTCAGTCTTAAGGTTAACCTTGTAATCGTTTTCGGCTCTGCGCCTGTCCTTTTCTTCCTGCCTGTTTTGGCTCATCATTATAAGGGGAGCCTGAATCGCTGCCACGCACGATAAAACAAGGTTCAGCAAGATGAACGGATAGGGATCGAACGCTTTCACTGCAAGCAGCACGTTCGTAAGCATCCACAGAATGAGAATGCCGGTAAATGTAAAAATAAATGCCCAGCTTCCCGCAAATTTTGCAATTGCATCGGCGGCGCGCTGCCCGACGGTGTAATTCTCTATTTCACTGTTCGGGTTTTCCGAAACCTTGCTGTCCGCAAGAAGATTAAGCACTTCCTCATCGGTCATGTCGCGCTTGATTCCTTTGATGACTTCTTTTAATAACTTTCGATTCTCCTTCATTTAAAAACCTCCTCAAAAAACTCTCGGTAACAGCTTCAGCATTCCGTGTCGGGCACGGGAATGCAATTCGGTGTATCAACGGGGCGGAAGAAAAACGGGCCCTTTGCTTTAAATAAGATAAGCGAAACTCCGATCAAAAGCTCCGTGTGCGAAGAGGGGGCATCCAAAGGAATGCCGAAATCCTCACGGATACGTTTGATGCGATAGAGTATTGTGTTGCGGTGCGTAAAAAGCATATCGCATGTTAATTTGAGCGAACATCCGCATATAAGGTATGTGTAAAGCGTTTCGCAGTACTGAGTTTCTTTTTTTCTGTCATGTGACGCAAGTTCGCGCAGCTTTGGCGGAATAATGTTTTCATTGCTTTCAAGCCGTTTCAGCATAAGCAGTGTGCGCAGTTGCGAAACACTGCATACGCTGCCGCAGCCGAACCTTTCATCCGTCATCAATTCAAGCGCATCGTGCGCGGTTTGATAAAGTGCAGGCAGGTCAAACAAATCTTTAATCTTGTCTGAAATTAGGATTTTGAGCTGGAACTCCTTGGCCATTGCGGCAAGTTCAGCCGAGTTGCAGCTTTTGTGAAGGAACATAAATACATTCCCGCGATACACAAAAGCGTGAGAATCGGAAAAACGGGAATAAATCTCCGTTTTGAGATACCGTTTGCCGAGGTACTTACTGTGATAAGCAGAAAGGTCAATCAGTGCAAAAGCTGCCGGATGAAAATCCGATAGGTATGTGTTCATAGTGCGCAGCTTGAAATACGGTGCTGACGGAAAGCCGCCGTCGAGCAGGTGCATCAGGATCTCTTCGGTCGTTTCAAGAGGTTTGTCGATACGCCCGACTTCGATAAACAGTTGCTTTGCCAGAATTCCTTCGACCGTCTGCCATGTTTGCTGTGGGATGTCTGCCATGTTGCCGTCCGTGTTAACGCATATCAGATAGCCGAGCCGCACCCCGGAGCATGTGAGCGGAGCAAACCTGCGCAGGAAAGGGCTGTCAGAAAGCTTTATGTAGTCAGCACAACCGCCGTTAAGGGATTCACTTTGGCTTATCAGCGCACCCGCTTCATATGTGATTTCGCCGAGCTTAACGGCATTTATAAACACGGAATCGGTAAAATCCGCAGGATAGTGTGACGCTGCAACATGAAAGGTGTCGTTAATTACAAGCAGCGGATAACCGAGCAGGCGACCAACGTCGGATGCAAGTCGGTCTATATCATCATTGAGAAAAAAATCGTTCAATAAAGCAGTGAGTTCACGGTTTTCAAACGGAGCTTCATTCATCAAATCTTTCCTCCTTTTCGTTTGTGCAGGATGCACAATCAGAACTGATAAGATTATATCTTCAACCCATTGTTAGTTCAAGGCAAAAGAATAAAATATAATCATCAGAAATGAGAAGCGAAGCACGGACGGATGTTGCGGAGATGCTTCTCTGAAGGAAAAGAGGCAATGATAATGAGTACAAAAGCTATTCGAACAATTGATATTGCAGCGGGAATACTGCTGACGGCAGGCGGTGTTTACTGCCTTTGCAATCAGAATGTCGCGGTGGTATCTGCAGGAATCCTGTTTGGAATTTTCATGCTTGCGGCAGGCATTGCGGAGATAGTCGTGTTTGCCGGAACAAGCAGAGCTCTGTTGGGTTCGGGCTGGCTGCTGCTGAACGGAGTGCTGACCGTGATTATGGCCTTGCTGCTCCTGTTCAATCAATGGTTCACGCTGCTTTCACTGCCCTTGCTGTTCACGCTTTGGCTTTTGTTCTCGGGTATCGGCAGATTCGTAAGTGCCTTTGACCTGCGTGCACTCGGTGTGCGTGCTTGGGGCTGGGTGCTTGCAATGGGCATTCTGCTTACTGCGGCGGGCATTATATGCATGATGGATCCGTGGATAAGCGTTGCGGCTGTCGGTTTAACCGTGGGACTGGTGCTGATTCTGCAGGGTATCAGCTTGGTCGTATGCGCCTGTGTTTCTTCGGGCAAAGAGGCCTGAAAAAGCTTCTCGTTTCTGCAAGCAATGCTTGAGTGCGGAAAAGGCTTTCCGCGCAGCAAAGCTTTAATATAGATTAACAGAAAACAATATTTGGAGGAATTTATCTATGTTGCCGATGGTATTTAATGAAAAAATGTTCGATGATCTTTTTGACAGTGACTTCTTCGGCGGAAAAAATCCGCTGTACGGCAGGCACGCAAAGAACCTTATGAAGACTGATGTCCGCGAAAAAGAGGACGGCTATGAAATGGCTGTTGATCTGCCCGGATTCAATAAGGACGAAATCAAGGTTGAGATTAAAGACGGTTATATGACCGTCAGCGCAAATAAGGATCTCGACAAGGACGAAGAGGACAAGAAGGGCCGTGTCATCCGCCGTGAACGTTACGCCGGTACATGCAGCCGCACTTTCTATGTCGGAGATATCAAGCCTGAGGATGTAAAGGCGAAATATGAATCAGGTGTTCTTAATATCGTGCTTCCCAAGGAAGAACAGAAAGAACTTCCGACCGCAAGCACTGTTACCATCGAATAACGGTTGAGTGAAGCTTAACTGTGTCGCAGCACATGCGGCAAACGGCCTTCGCAGAAGGGAACTTCTTTCGCGAAGGCCGTTTTTATGTAATTCTGATTTTGATAAAAATATTACCGTGAGTTCAAAACAATTCAAAACAAACGGCAAATCACAGCCGCTCGGTTCAGACTCATTTTGCGGGATTGGCATTGCCGAGTTCATCAACAATGCTTTCGAAATGCGCCCCGCGTGAAGCCTTTACAAGCACGGTGTCTCCGGGCTTTGCAAAATGCAGCAGAGCAGTTGAGGCCGTATCCTTCGAAATGCGGAAAACACTGCGCATTCCTGCATTTTCCGCACCGAGAGCAATATCCGATGCAAGGCTGCCTGCGGTGAAAAGCGCGTCAAGCCCGCATTCGGCACAATATGCGCCGAGGCTTTTGTGCAGTGCGGCGGAGTTTTCACCCAGTTCGAGCATATCTCCGAGCATTGCGATTTTCCGACAGCCGGGTTTTGCAGCCGAAACGAGAGCAGTGAGCGCGGCGCGGACGGAATCGGGCCCGGCGTTATAGCAATCATCAATAACGGTGAACGTTTCGGATCGTGCGGAAGCCGAGTTCTCTTCGGAATTTGCATCTGCATTATTTGCAGCTGCATTTTCGGAGGCGGGGCAGCAGGCAAAAAGCACGCGCCAGCGATGTCCGACAGGGCTGAAGCTTTCAATGCCCGCTTTCACCTGTTCGGCAGTCAGTCCGAGTTCGTGTGCCGCAGCAGCGGCGGCAACGGCGTTCAGAACCATATGAAGCCCCGCTGCGGGCATTGAAACGGGGATTCGTGTTCCGAAATAATTCAGCACAAAATCCGTTTCTGCCGCGTCAATGAAGCGTATGTTTTCGGGATGCACGGGCAAGCGTTCGTCCATGCCGTAAAACTTTACGGGGATGGGTGAGGTCTTTGCGTATTCACACAGTTTATCATCCGCCGTTACGCGGCATATGCTTCACAACTTCGGTCTTTGCGCGGAGCACGCCGTTGCGGTCGACAAGGTTCTCAAGGTGCATATTGCCGATGTTTGTAAACACAACGTAATCGGGACGTGCGATTGCGCCCAATCTGTCCATTTCGCCGAAGTGACTGATGCCCATTTCGACAACCGCAAGCTCATGCTGCGGTTCGAGACGGAAAAACGTTTGCGGCAGTCCGTATTCGTTGTTGAAATTGCCTTCCGTGCTGAGAACGTTGAATTTTTGTTCGAGCACACAGGAAAGCATCTGCCGCGTGCTTGTTTTTCCGACGCTGCCGACAACGCCGATAACCTTCACGCCGCTCTTTTCGCGTATGTAGCCTGCAATGCGCTGCATTGCGCGCAAGCTGTTTTCAACAAGGATCTGCGGAATCGGGATGTCAAGTTCATGCTCCACCACCGCTGCGGCGGCACCGCTGCGCCGTGCGGATTCAACATAATCGTGTCCGTCCGCCCGCTCGCCCTTATCTGCGATAAAAAGCCAGTCGGGCTTTACTTTGCGGCTGTCGAGTGTGATGCCCTCAATAAGCATATCCCCGATGTATGCGGGGTCTTCACAGTGAACGAGCTGACCGTCCGCGGCGGTCATGGCTTCGGAAATTGTAAGGTTAATCATAATGCTGTAAGCTGTCTCACTTTTTGCAAAATAGAGTATATCCGCTTCCGTCAAACATTGGGAAGCCTGTGTCAATGCCGCCGCTCTTTTTTTCTCAAAAGAAGGCTTTCTTTAATAATCGCTTCAAGCAAAGCGGGAAAATCCAGTTTATCGGCCGCAGCTTCCTGCGGAAGCAGGCTGACGGGCGTCATGCCGGGCAGGGTGTTGGCTTCAAGGCAATAAATACCGTTTTCGTCAACCATAAAGTCGGCCCGCGCATATGCGCCGAGACCGAGAACACGGAAGACTTTGCGGGTTGCTTCCGCCATGCGTTCGGCGGTGGCGGAATCTATATCCGCCGGGCAGATTTCAACGGTGCAGCCCGGTTGATATTTGTTTTTATAATCGTAAAAACCATGCTTCGGGATTATTTCGATTGCGGGAAGAACTCTGTTGCCGACGATACCGACGGCGAACTCGCGCCCTTTGATGTATTTTTCAACGATAACGGTATCTTCAAGGCCGAAAGCAGAATCCAGTGCGGCGAAAAATTCATTGTTCGTGCGGACGATTGAAACGCCGACACTTGAGCCGAGGCTTGCGGGCTTCACAACGCAGGGCAAACCGAGCTTTTCACAGAGTTCGGCTGCGCGGCATTTGTCCGATTCGGAAAGAATGACCGCTTCGGGGGTCGGTATTCCGTGCGTGCGGAAAAGCTGCTTTGAAAGACTCTTGTTCATTGCAAGCATGCAGCCCTGCGCACCGGAACCGGTGTAGCAAATGTTCAAAAGGTCGAACGTTGCCTGCAATTTTCCGTTTTCGCCTTCGTCGCCGTGCAGTGCATTAAAAACAATATCCGCACTTTTGCAGATTTCAAGAACGTTTTTGCCGAAAAAACCCGACGCACGGTCAAAAAAACTTTCAACGCACGGTGCGGTTGCACCGATGGCATGATTTTCGATCGGCAGTGCTTTTTTAAAGACCTCTTCGGGTCTGCAATCAAGCGGAAAATCCACGCATGCATCAACAAGCACAACGTCGTGCCCTGTTTCGCGCAGCGCACGCGCAACCTGAATTCCTGTTGATAGGGAAACATCCCGCTCACTGCTCCTGCCGCCGCAAAGTACTGCTATCTTCATTTTATGTTATCATCCTTTCAAATTCAGCCAATCTGTTTGCAAAACCGCCTGCTCCGCAGGCTCGAAAACAGTGTATTCACATTTCAAACAAAAGGTGAATGCAATGACCGCTTTTACCCAAACCGAACGCCGAACCGGGGCCGCTTTTTTAAAACAGCCTGTTGAATCAATTCATTTTATGCAAAAGCACGAACTGTTCGGCGTGCTGCTTAATTATAGCACATAATTCGCCGGCGGCAAGAACTTTTGAAAGAAATGTGAAAAAAACTGCCCGATTCTTTGACCTGTGCCGCAGGCGGAAGATGTGAGCGGCGGGGGAACGGAACGTTTTCGCATTTTATACGCAAACATGTTTGAATCGGTAAACAAACAAAAAGTGTTCGGCAGTTTTGCTCGGTATGTGTTGACTTTTTGCCGCAACTCTGCTACAATACGAGTTGCAGAGGGGATATCCCTTCTGTTAAAAATAAATATCAGCTATGCGATGTAATCGATTGCTGCAAAGATTGACGCTCGGAATACGAAAAAGGCTTTTTTAAAGCTCTGACATCCGGCTTTTTAACCGGAATTTTTCTGCGGAACGGGCGTTGATAAGGCATCGACTCAAATGAACGAGGCATTTTGCCCACGCGACCGGCACTGTGAGTGTGAGGGTGCGCCGAACCAGAGGGTTTTTGAAAGTCCTTTTTGAGAAAATCTTTCGGGGGAACAAAAGTTCGCCATTGCGGTGTTCAAACCGTGAGAAGGCAGGCGTTATCCGCAGGCGTTGAATTCATTCGTATGGTTTTTGCTCAAAAATTCGGCACTGGGAGTGGTTCGAAAACGTTTTGCGCTCGGCAGAACGGTTTTTCGGAGCGGATTTGCGGATTCGGGAATCACTGCTCGGTTGTTCGGTTTTTTGCGTCAAAAGTCGATACGGTTGAATATCAATTGCCGCAGCACAAGTCAGGATACTTGCACCGCATAAAGCGCAAGCTTCGGGCGGTATCTCCGTATGGCTTATTTTTTGTGCGGTTTCGGCAAAGCAGAAACTGCTTCAAAACATTGAAATTTCAGTCACACGCAAGAACTTTTCAAGTGCGCAGCGGAATCTGTTTTTTTGATTCCGTGTGCGGCCTTTCCGGTCAGTTTGTTGATTCCACCGTGCTCATATTAAAATCAGAGGTTTGCCGAACAGCTGTTTTTTGCGGAACAGGCTTTGGGTTAAGAGCTTTTTGCGGAAACATATTTGTTCGGCGCAAAAATCGGAAGTTTCGGAGGTATTTTTGCTATGAAGAAAACAATTGCACTGTTTGCAGCGGTTTTGATGCTGCTTTGCGCAGTTCCTTTCGCCGCAATCGGCGAGATGAACCTTGCCGCGGCGAAAACAGCGGGCGATTTTCCCGATGCCGTTTTCAATCCGCTCGGTGATGCTGCATCCGTTGAATACAGCCATAACGCGAATTTCACCGGCGAAAGCGGCACGGAGTTCGTATCCGACGGTGAAAACGGAATTAAATCCGCCAACGGCGGCATGAAATCATCCGTTGTCACAATCACAATAACGTTCGGTGAAGCTGTTTCAAATGCGCGCCTTTCGTTTGATTACAAGGTAAGCTCGGAAGCACGATACGACTATCTGTCCGTTAACGGAAGCACGGAAAAAACTCTCAGCGGTGAAATCGACTGGACAAACTATTCTCAGGCGGTCACTGCGGGGAGCGTTGTTACACTCGCTTATATTAAAGACAGCTCCGGCGACCGCGGAAGCGACTGCGTTTGGTTCAAAAACTTTGCGCTGCAGAGTCTCGGCACGGTCACGTTTGAAAATGTTGATCCGCTGGCGGTGCTGACGGTGCGCAATGCGGAGGGAAATATCGAAAATCCGACGGAGAACGGCAATGTTTATGCGCTTGCGGCGGGAGAGTATTCCTACAGCCTTACCCGCTTCGGCTATCAAATGCAGAGCGGCGAATTCACTGTCTCCGGAGATATGAGCATTGAACTTGATGCAATGACGGAGCTTGAGACTTGCATGATTAATTTTTCCGTTACTCCTGCGGAAGCGAGCGTCACCCTGACGCATCCGACCGGCGGCGAGATGCAGGCTGATGAGAACGGAGCATTTGTGCTTCCGAAAGGCGAAGTTTACAGCTATACGGTTTCGGCGGCGAATTATGTGACGGCAAACGGCAGTTTCACGGCTTCCGGGGATGCGGTGATTGAAGTTGAGCTGACGTATGCCGGCGAAGCATGGGACGGTACAACCGTAACTCAGCCTGCGGAAGAAAACGGCGTGTACATGATTTCCGATGCAGCGGAATTTGAATGGTTTGCACAATTCGTGAATGCGGGCAACAGCACGGCAAATGCCGCATTGACTCAAAATATCAACTTTAACGGAAAAGCGAGAACCGCGTTCGGCATTTATGATTATGCGGACAACAACTCCGGCTATAACGGCACTTTTGACGGCCGAGGCTTTGCCGTTACGGGAATTGCGGGAGAAGGCGGAATCCTTGACTGCATAGGCCCCGACGGCGTGGTGAAAAACATAATCGCAAACGTGAACATTGCAAGCGATGCAAACATCGGCGGCATTGCAAACACAAGCAAGGGTCTTGTCGAAAACTGCCTTGTTGCGGGTTCCGTTTCAACAAGCGCGAGCTCTTGCAGTTCGGCCGGCATCGTCGGACGGGCAATGACGGGCAACACCGTTCGTGGCTGCGTCAACAATGCTGCAATTTCAAACACGACAAACAGCTACGCTTCAACCGTCAGCCTCGGAGGCATCGTCGGCTATACTTACGGCACGGTTGAAAACTGTTATAACACCGGTTCGCTTTCTGCAAAACAGGACCGCACAACCAACAAGGGAATCGGCGGCATTGCGGGGCAGATTCATGCACCCGCAATCGTTCGCAATGTTTATAATGTCGGCAGCGTAATCGGTCCCGAAGCAGGAATCGGCGGCATTGCAGGCGTTCTTAAAGGCACGCTGCAAAACGCATATTTCCTTGAAGGCACCGCCGCAAACGGCGTTTCCTCAACGGAAGGAACACCCACGGCGGAGTATGCATCAAAAACGGCAGAGGAAATGCGCTCCGCGGAGTTTGCGGCAACACTCGGCGAAGCATTCAACAACGACACGGACGGCATCAACGGCGGAATGCCCGTGCTGGCATGGCAGGGCGGAAGCACCGAACTGCCGAACGAAATCGAGACCGCACTGCTGCAATATCCGGAGCTTATCCGTGATTTTGTTGACAAGACGCAAACTGTGGATATGAATGCGCTGATGAACGATATTCAGCTTCCCCGCCCGAGTACGCTTGAGGATGCAGGCATTCTTACGGATCGTTCCAATCAAAAAGTACTGATGGAAAGCATGAATACGGAGGCATTCGAATTTTACGGCTATCACGGCATTGTTTATCGTCCGCTGCCCGGAAGCCCTGCTGTCACGGTTCAATACAGGATTTCCGTTCAGGACAGGAACACGGAGGAAATTCTCGGTTCCCGCGTGTTTGAACTCACCATCCTGCCTTTGACGGAGGCGGAGCTTGCCGAAGCGGAGCAGGTGATGCAGAGTGCCTGCACCGAGGAAGTGTATTGGAACGGAATAAAGGGCGAAAATGCGAGCAAGGACAGTGTCACGGTCAACCTTGCACCTTTCTCCGAATTGGTGCTGAACGAGAACGGCGGGTTTGACTACGTCCGCGGTGCGGTAAATATCACTTTCGGCGGCATCGATGTTGACGATCTGCCGGGATACGATCCGATGTCCTATCAGCCGTGGCGTGAATTCCGCTCCAGCCATCCTTCGATTATCACTTGCGAGAACCTGCTTGTGACAAGACCGGAATACGATACTCTTGTTACGATAGACAGCGTATTCACATATACGAAGTATGCAAAGTATTGGGAGAAGTTCGGTGAGAATTCCGATTATGCCCGTTTCGAAGCCTTCTTTAAGCAGCCTGTTTCGGTCACGGTTAAAGTTCTCGGAACGTCCGGCAGCGGAACGGTTGAGGATATCACAGCAACCGTTCGCATTAACGGCAGAAACTTTGCGGGATTCACAAACCCTGCCGAATTCACCTTTACGGCGTCCGGTGATGCGGACAGCACCGTTTGGGATGCAATTTCGGCTGCACTTGCGGCAAACGGCTGCACTTTTGACGGCGACGGCTATCTGCTTCGCTCCGTGACAGATATGAACGGGGTTACGCTTTCCGTCGGAACATACGGCGAGGCCTGCGGATGGTTCTACAGACTGAACGGTGAGGGTGATCAGCCCGCCGCCGGCATGAATGCGCTTGCAGACGGTGATGTGATAGAACTCTTCTACACCGACAACAGCGAGGCGGAAGGAATCGTTACCCTTGTCGGAGATGTTAACGGAGACGGCATTGTGACCGTTGCGGACGCGCTGCTGCTGCTCCGCTGCGCACTCGGCACCGAACCCACAACCGCTGCTGCACTTGCAAACGGTGATATTGACGGCGACGGAGCGCTTTCCGCTGCGGAGGCACTCACCGTGCTGCGCATGGCGATTCAAATGTAAAACAGTTCGAATGCGAACACGGCATGATATGAATTAAACCGAAGGGGAAAGCTGCCGCACTGCGGGCTTTCCCTGTTTTTTGCTCCGAAGCAGGGGAAGAAGCGAGCGGATAAGGGACGAAAAGCGATTGCGGGAATAATATATCGAAACAATTTGCGGCAAATGCGGAGTACGGAAAACCTTTTTGATTGACAATTCGCTCTTTCGGGGATATAATAGATATTTATAATGGGAATACTGTTATTTAAAGGAAAAAACTCACGGAGGTATACAAATGGGC
>ERZ808278.1237-NODE-1237-length-11552-cov-3.334348_pt1 | contig 11552 bp, 7 predicted proteins | sample MGYA00521239_ERZ808278 | MGnify/ENA primary metagenome ERZ808278 (study PRJEB31516, sample SAMN03275600) | gut metagenome | biome: mammalia-associated habitat; material: feces | host: Papio cynocephalus | place: Kenya | collected 2012-07-17 ... | reverse complement strand
CCCGAAACCGAACGGGGTTTGCCGCTCGTTACGTCTCTGCCGCTTATGACCGTCCTTGCGCCGTCGTTTTCGTAAAGACTGGCGACCTGAATTTTCAAAGATTCAGCCGTGAGCGTTCCGATTTTGAGGTTGAAAAATTCCTCGATATGCTTCATTATCATCGCGTCGATATTTCGTCCGCCCATATTCACGCTCACGCCCGCGATAATTCCGTCGAGCGAGACAGCTGCGATATTTGCAGAGGTCCCGCCGATATCGACCAAAAAACAGGGGTTGGATTCGCTGAGCGGAACGCCGAGCCCGAGAGCCGTTAAAATGGGCGACTCCACAAGGTCAACCGAATACACGCCCGCGGCGGCGAAAACCCTGAGATATTTTTTTATTTCGTCGTTATCGAGACCGCAGGGCACCGATAAAAGAACCTGCGGGCGAAGGCTGAGCTTTTTGAGCGTTATCTTGTTCAAAAAGTTCTCGAGCATCATCGCCGCGACTTTTTCGTTGACGATAAGCCCCTCGTTTATCGGGAATACCGTTGTGGTTTTTCCCGCTGTTTTTCCGATGAGCCTTTTCGCCTCGTTTCCCACGGCTTTAACTTTTTTCTTTTGTTGTTCGTCGATGAGAACCACGCTCGGTTCAAATAAAACGACGTTCGCGCCGAGCTGGTATATCGCGGTGTTCACCGAGCCCATATCGACTGCGATTATGTTTCCTCTCATAAAATACTCTCCTGTATCGTCCGTTCGAGTAAATGTACTGTTTTTGCTTTTTACGGTTTTACGGTTTTAACGCTTCGGTTCGAAACCGAGTTTTAAAGCAACAGATCGAGCGTCGGTTTTATCGCCGATATCGGCAAACCGACCACGTTATCTCTGTCCCCTATAAAGCTTTTGACGAGCGGGAAACCGTCCTGTATTCCGTACGAACCCGCTTTTCCTTTCCAGAGTCCGCTGTCAAGATACGCGTTTATTGTTTCGTCCGAAAGCTCGTTAAATTCTACTTCCGTGTCAACGCTTCCCGTTTCCGAAAAGTTCTCGGTTAAAACGGCGTAACCCGTCGTTACGACGTGCTTTTTGCCCGAAAGCTTTCTGAGCATCTGCTCCGCTTCCGCCCTGTCCGCGGCTTTGCCGAGAATCTCGCCGCCAATGGACACGACAGTGTCCGCACCGAGAACGACCGCTTGTTTGTCGGAGCGGGAATACACGTCCGTTGCCTTACTTATGGCGCACCTTACCGAAAATTTCTTTGCCGAACACGTTTTATCGAAGGCGTCCTCTTTGTCGCTCGGAACGATTTCAAAAGAATAGCCCTCGCGGGAAAGTATTTCCTTTCTGCGCGGCGAGCCGCTTGCAAGAATAAATTTTTTCATAATTCTGTAATTTATTATATAATATTTTATACATTTTGTAAAGTATTTAGCAAGCGACCTTGATTAAAGGACGACAGAAAATAAAAAAACCGCGGAAAATATCCGCGGCGGGGGTTAAAAATAATATCGAGAAGGTCTGTAAGCCGAGTTCTGTCATTTAATACGGTTATCTATCTACTCTTACCGTTGCCGATAAGCTCTAGCGACGTTTTACAGGCAATCCCGACCGGCTGTCTTCCGGATTGCCCCTATCTTGCTCCGAATGGGGTTTACACAGCGCGCCTCGTCTCCGAGCCGCCGGTGAGCTCTTACCTCGCCTTTTCATCCTTACAAGGTTTCCCTTGCGGTAATTTTCTGTTGCACTTTCCTTAAAGTCACCTTCACCGTCCGTTAGGCGGCATCCTGCCGTGCGGAGCTCGGACTTTCCTCGTCAGATTTCTCTGCCGCAACCGTACAACCTTCTCGACGATTATCGATTATATCACAAAACGCTTCGTTTGTCTACCTTTTAACGCCTCGTTTTGCTCTTGTCTGTTTAAACGAGGACATTTTTGCCGAAAAATTATTCTTCCTCGTTGGTAAGCCGTTTTTCTCTGTCGGCTATCGTCAAAGCTTCGACCATTTCGTCGATATCGCCGAGCAGAAACTCGTCGAGATTATAAGCTGTGTAACCGATACGGTGATCGGTGATTCTCCCTTGCGGGAAATTGTAAGTTCTTATTCTCTCCGACCTGTCGCCCGTGCCTATCTGATTCTTTCTGTTTTCGGCGTACTCGCTTTGATACTGGCTGTTATAATAATCGTAAAGGCGGCTTTTCATAACCTTCATCGCCTTTTCTCTGTTCTTGAGCTGCGAACGCTCGTCCTGACAAGTGACGACGATTCCCGTCGGCAAATGGGTCATACGTATGCACGATTCCGTTTTATTTACGTGCTGTCCGCCCGCGCCGGAGGAACGGTAAGTATCGATTTTTAAGTCCTTTTCATCGATGTTTATTTCGACGTCCACGGCCTCGGGAAGTACGGCGACCGTAACCGTCGAAGTCTGAATCCTGCCCTGCGACTCGGTTTCGGGCACGCGCTGAACGCGGTGAACGCCGCTTTCGAATTTAAGTTTGGCATACGCGCCCTTGCCGCTTATCGAAAACACGACTTCCTTTATGCCGCCGAGTTCGGTTTCGTTAATGTCGATTTCTTCCGTTTTCCACCTGTTTTTATCGGCGTAACGAGAGTACATACGATAAAGATCGCTCGCAAAAAGTGCGGCTTCCTCGCCGCCCGCCCCGCTTCGGATCTCGACGATAACGTTCTTGTCGTCGTCGGGATTTTTTGGCAGAAGCAATATCTTAAGCTCTGCCTGAAGCTTTTCGAGCTTCTCCTCGCACTCCGCAATCTCGGTTTCGAGAAGCTCCTTCATTTCTTTATCCGTCTCGGATTTCAGCTCTTTTCCGAGGTTTTCCTTTTCCTCTTCACAGGCTTTATATTCGCCGCATTTTAAAGCCGTTTCCTCGATATCGCTTCGCTCTTTCGCGTACTTTTTCCAGGTTGCCATATCGGACAGAACGTCGCCGTCCGCTAAAAGCTCGCCGAGTTTTTCGTATCTTGCGTAAATTTCTTCGAGTTTTCGGTTCATTTAAGTTCCGCCTTGATTATTCTGTCCACGCCCGAAATATCCTTGATGATTTCCACGTTGAAATCGTTTTCGAGCATCTTTTTGATATCTTCCGCCTGACCCATCCCCGCTTCGAGGAATAAAAGTCCTTTTTCGTTAAGCCTGTCCTTTGCGCCCGCGCAGATACGTCTGTAAAAGTCGAACCCGTCTGCTCCGCCGTCGAGGGCAAGATGCGGTTCGTAATCCTTAACCACGTCGTCAAGAACGTTTATATCCTCGGTTTTTATATAGGGAGGATTGGACACGATTACGTCGAATTTATCGGACAAGTCGCCGTATAAGTCGATTAACGCGGTTTTTACGTCGGCATCGAAGAGTTTAAAATTAGCCTCGGCAACGTCTAACGCGTCTTTGGAAACATCCGTCGCGGTGACCTTTGCGCCGCTTTTTTTGCTCACGACAAGCGCAATCGCGCCGCTGCCCGTACACAAATCGAGAACGGTACTTTCGCTGTTGACGCACTTCAAAACCTCGGAAACAAGTTCTTCGGTTTCGGGTCTCGGAATCAGAACTCTTTCATCGACCTTTAATTCGTAGCCGTAAAAATCGCAGTTGCCGAGAACGTAGCAAAGGGGCTTTCCTTTAAACCTTTCTTCGGCAAGCTCGTTTATTTTATCGATATCGGAAGCTTTAACCTTTGTTTCACCGTCAAGTTCGCTGCGCTTTATGCCCGAAACGATAGATATTATCCATTCCGCGTCCACGGGGTCGGCTCCGTTTTCCTCGAATTTCTTGCAAAGATCGCTTTTTACTTTAGAAACCTTTTCGGGGCAAACGAATTTGCTTTCGGGCTCGTTCGGATCCTCGTCCATTTTCAAAACCTTGTTGAACGCCGCTATCGCAACTTCCATCATTCCGTCGTCGGGCTCCTTGGTGGTGAGCTTCTGAAGCAGTAACCCCGGGAGTTTAAGAGGATAAACGAGCGGGCTGTCGGTTTTTGCAAGCAATTTCAAAAGCTCGTAAGAGAGCCCCGCGACGAGCGGTAACAAAACTACTCTCGACAAAATTTTAAGCCAGATATTTTCGTTTATCACGGGGATAAGCGCGCCGACTACCGAATACACAAGAATACTTACGAGCATAACGAAAAACATAAACGTAGTTCCGCATCTATCGTGCACTCTTCTGCATTTTTTAACGTTTTCAACCGTTAAATCAAGCCCTTTTTCGTAGCACGTTATCGTTTTATGCTCCGCGCCGTGGTACATATACGTGCGCTTTATGTCCTTCAAAAGCGACGTGAACAATATGTAGCCGACGAATATGGCGATTCTTATCAAACCTTCGATGAGGTTACGAACAAGGTTCATCTCGGGGAAAAAGTTTTTGAACAGATTCCCGAGCACCGTCGGCAAAATGAAGAACAGGGCTATCGAAAAAACGAGCCCGAGCGCAACGCCGAAGAACAAAACGACGTCCATTATATCTATCTTAAAGGTTTTCGCCAGCCATTTTTCAAATTTTGAAGGCTCTTCGTCATCACCGCCGTAAACCTCGGCGGAACGCATAAGAATTTTCGTACCCGTGACGAGCGACGAAAAGAAGTTGACGACTCCTCTTACGATCGGGAGCTTCACAAAGAAATTTTTCTTTTCGGGCGGCGTGATTCGTTCCGCTTCTATGCGGATTTTCCCGTCCGAATCCCTTACCGCCGTGGCGATACCCGTTCTGCCGCGCATCATAACGCCTTCTAAAACGGCTTGCCCGCCTATCGAGGTTTTTTTAACTTTTTTATCTCTCATTTATAAAACCGTTTTGAAAATTCGGGTTTTAAGCCTTTGCCGCAAACAGCGAAAGCCACACCCGATATTTCCGAATATAAAATAAGCCCTAGGGATAAAACCATAGGGCAAAATTTTGCTGTTTTGCCTATAAAAGGCAAAAAATTAAAGACCGAATCTTTTCTTGAATTTATCAACGCGTCCGCCTGTATCGACAAGTTTCTGCTTGCCGGTGAAGAACGGATGACATTTACTGCAAATATCGACCTTGATTACATCGACGTTCTTGGTAGTTCCCGTTTCAAACTTTTCTCCGCAAGCGCACTGGACGGTGACAATTTTATATTTAGGATGAATATCCGCTTTCATATTTTTCACCTCTCAAAACTTAATGCTTTCTTATTATAGCGTATTTTTACGGGTATGTCAAACGTTTAAATCAAAAATGACTAAATTTTCTTAATTATTTTAGTACTTTTTTGCTTGCAAAATAAAAGAGATTACTATATAATGAAGTAAATGGGGCAGATTGCTCCGAAGGTGGTATCAATGAGAGGTTGGCAAATAACCGAACCGGGCAAAATCGGTGAGATCAATAAAATAGAAAGCCTGAGCGGAGTGGACAGCGTTAAAATCAAACTCACGCGCACGCTTATTACCGAAGAGGACGTGGCGATTTTCGCAGGAGACGAAAAATCGGTGAAGCTTCCGATCATCCCCGGGCGTGCCGCGGTCGGTCAGATAACCGAGCTCGGTCAGCAATCGGCTTATCTCGATAAGGGCACGAGAGTTTTCCTTTCCCCCGTTAAGCCTTGCGGCGAATGCTATCACTGCACGAGCGGCAAGCCCGAGAAGTGCTACAGCTTCAAAGTCGCGGGACGTAACTCGGACGGCTTTTTGAAGGACTTCGCGGTTTTAGATTCCGATGAAATTTATCCCCTTCCTCAAACAGTTAAGGACGACGATGCGGTTTATATCGATTACGTTACGCTCGCCGTTTCAGCAATCGACAAACTTGCTATCGAAAAAGGTCAACACGTGGCGATTTTCGGTTCGTCTGTTTTAGGCTCGATTATCGCTCAACTTATTATATATTATCAGGGCGTGCCCATTCTCGTGGGTAACGACGACAACGAGCTTCTGCTCGCCAAAAAGTCCGGAATTTACTACACCGTTAAGGCTTCGCCGAGAACTGACAAGGAAGTAGCTTCGTTCACGAGCGGCAGAATGGCGGAAAAGGTTGTGTACCTCACCCGTTCGGGAATACCCGCGGAACTTGCATATAAGGTTGCGGCGCCTTCGGCGACGGTCGCGCTCGTCGGCTACTCCTCGCCTAATCTGAAAGTTCCCTTCGGCACGGCGATGAACAAACAGCTTACGAACGTTTGCGTTACGAACGGCTACGGAAACGCGGAAGCTGCGATCAACATTTTATCGAACAAGGCAATCGACCTTTCCAACTACAAGCTTCCCGTTACTAAAATGGAAGCTATCGAAAAGAATCTGGCGGAACGCCTTGAAATCTACAAGGCGGGAAATCCCGTCCCCGGGCTGCTTGTAAATATGCTCGGTTAATTAAAAATTTGCATTAAAAGCTGGGCTGTAAAAAAACAACCTATTAAAAAATGAGATTTTGACCATTGTCAGAATCTCATTTTTTCGTGTAACAAAAATCACTTTGATAGTTTTTTTCATTAATTGGGACATTTTTACAGCCCAACATTGCTAAAATATAAAATATTAGTTTTGGTTCCTAAAATACTATTAACCTATTTTCTTTGTCTTTTTCAGGTATTCCTTGATTTTTTCGGCTATAAACAGATGACCTTTGTCGTTCGGGTGCAAACCGTCTATCGTAAATTCGTCGCCGCGCGTTATCGGCTTCGGGAAGCCTTCAGAATATAAGTCTATATAATCTATTCCGTTCTTTTCGCAGACGGATTTTATTATATCTACGTAACCTTTAAGGTCAAGCGTCGGGGTCGTTTTACTTCCGTCGCCGTAAGCGTTTTCGTCGTTAAACCTTCTTAAAGGCAGAATAAAACAAAGTTTTTCCCTGCCGTACGTTCCGACAAGCCTTTTTATAAGATTATTCAAGCCGCCGTAAAAGGTGTAAGGGTCGGTATCGGTCGGGTTGCCGATTTTTGCGTCTCCGTGACCGTAATCGTTGGTTCCGCCGAAAACGAAAACCATATCCGCGTCCTTGCTCATAACCTCCGCGCGCATCTGAAAATCGTAGTCGAAGGTGCGATATTCCGTAGGGTGCGCCTGTCTTGCTATTCTTGTGCCCGAAACGCCGAAATTTTCGGTCTTAACTCCGCAAATTTCAGCCACTTTATTTACATATCTGCTTTTCTCCGAGGTTGCCCCTACGCCCTCGGTAATGCTGTCGCCTAAAAAAATTATTTTCATTTGTCATAATATGGTGCGGCTGACGCGGAATTTATTCCGCGTCAGCCGCCTGCGTTTTATTTTAATGCTTTATAAAATAACCGTTACGTTCTTTTCCGTGAACAAAATCAAAATAGGTCCTTCCGGTGTGCCGTCGGAATAAAACCCTGCTTTAAGCTTATAAGTTTTTCCCGCTTCAAAGCTGTAGGTTATCGAGAAATTATTCCAGTCGTATCCGCCGTCATCATCCCAAACAAGCTCTTCGCCGTTTTCGTCGTAAAGCCATGCTTTTGTATCTTCTCTTACAACGCTCGTCATTTCAAGCGTTACGTTTTCCGTAAAAGTCAGCGTGATTTCGGCATATTCGCCGTTGCCTGCGGTAACAACATAATAGCACTCGCCCGACACAACGCCTTCCGTAAGCGGAGGAAGCTTAAATTCCCTGTATAATTTAACGGTTTTCTCTCCGATTACGACGGTGAAGCTAAGCGTGAGGTAATAGTCGTCGGCATCTGCGCCGAGTTCTTTTATCTTCGCTTCCTTAAGCGCGTCTGCCTCAGCTTTATCGAAGCTTATCGTCCTGTTTTTAACGTCAACGATAAAATCTTCCTCGCCGAGGGCAAGTCCGAATTCTTTTCTCTCTGCGCTCTTTCCGTATTTTTCTCTGAGAACAAGCGAAAGCGTGAAGCTGTCGCGCTGTAAGCCGTTATACGCAACGACGTAGTTTTCGCCGTTCTCGTAGTCGGTTTTATCCTCGGTCTCAAAGCCGTACATTTTGAGAATTGCCTCGTATTCGACGTCCTCTAATGCGCCGCACTTATGACAAATAAGGTTGCCGTACTCGTCGCGCTGTACAAATTCGTGTCCTTCGGCATAGATTACCTGCTCTTTACCGACGACCTGCTCGCACATAAGGCATACACTTACGCGTATTCCGTCCGAAGCGCAGGACGCGCCTTTGATTATACGGGAAACAAGATTGTGATCCTCACCCGTTTCTTCGGCGGTTTTTCCGTTGCTGTAAGTGATTTTAACGGTGTACTTGCAGCCTGCGGCGAAATCGTAGGTATACTCTTTTCTAACCCACGTTCCGTCCTCGTTCTCGGTGTATTCGCTCAAAATATAATACTTCTCCGAGTTCTGATTTCCCGCGATTACCTGTTCGGATCTGATTCCGTCTTTCTCGTGAACGATCTTTGCGGCAAATTCCAATTCCTTAGGAATAGTGCCGTTGTACAACGTCATTTCTTCCTTTTCGGAGCTGACGGTTTCCTTGCCGTCGGCTGTTATCGTGAGCGTTGTATACTCTTCTTTGTAATATTCTTCACCGCTGATACGAATATACTTCTCTTCTACTCTTTTCGCATTTCCGTCGTTTAAATTATTGATAACGACGTCGATTTCTTCCAAATGCGCCGCTCCGTCTTTATCGGTATACTCCATAGTGGTATACTCGTAAGAGCTTCCGCAAACGCTGCAAACGTGCTTATAAGAAATCAAGCCCGTTTCTTCGTTTTCGGTTACCGAATCGACGTAATCGTGATACGTATGCGTTTCGTAAACGTATTTTTTGATTATTCCGCTTTCGGTGCCTTTCTCGTATCTTATAACGGCGGTAAGCTCGGCGGTGCAATCTTCTGCCTTGAGCCACAAAACGTCGTAATAAAGCACGAAATCGCAGTCATAACAAGTATATCTGAACGTACTGTTAAGCGTTTCGTATCTTGAGCCGTAAGTGCCGGGCTCGAAATATCCGTCGATTTGTTTCTGGGCATCCGTGATTCCGCTCTCGCAAGGAATCATACCGATACTCTGATGACCGACCGTATCAACTCCGATCTGTTTTCCGCAAATACATTTGCTTACGTATACCTTGAAATTGCAGTTTTCGTCCTGATCGGGAATCGTAAGTTCTTCGACGTCCGATTCAAGATAGAAATGCAGCGAACTGTAAACAAACGATTTATCTACGACCTTTTCGCATTCCGAACAGGTTGTGGTAACGATCACGCCGTCTATGCAAGCGCCGCCTTCTTTTGCAAGCTCGTAAGTCTGCTCCATATTTCCGACGTGAGCTATCGGGGTCGTAACCTGATATCCGCACACGGTGCATTTCTTTGTTATCTTGCCGCCGCAAACATACTCGGTTTTGTCCTCTACGACCTCATAATCGTGCGCCTGAGGAGGAGTCGCAGTTACTTCTTTCGTCACTGTATTGTAGTAGAAATCATTCGATCTTATCTCGGAATATCCGTCGGTATAAGAAACCCGGAAATACAAGGTATACCGCAACCAGTTATTGCAATAACCGTAGTCCTCGAAGGTATAATATCCGTCTATAAGAGAGAACTCTTCGATTTCGACGTCATCGGGAATTTCAGGCACATTGAGCCCGTATATTCTACCGTTTTCATCCGAAACAAATTCAAGCGTGATTTGCCCGAATTTGCCCTGAATCGTCGTATTCGGCTTAACGAGTGTGTAACCTTCGATTTCGGCGATTAACTTATTAAATTCCGCTATATCGTCAATTTTGCCCGATTTGATATCGGCTTTAACGGTGAGCTTGGTTTCATGCTCTTCGCGATAATTTTCGTCGCCGCTCGCGTTTCCGACCAACAGTAAATCGACAAGGTGAACGGGATAGGAAATTATTCTTCCGTCCATATCGGTGTTAAAACCGAACGCGTCCGTTCCGAGAGCCTCCGCCATTTGATCCGCGGTGGCTTCGATGGTTTTGCGGATATTCGCAAGCAAGCTGTCGATCTTTTCGCCTTCGGGCGGATTGAAAAACAGCGTTGCGTAAACCTCTATTATGTTCTTCGTTTTGAACATTTCGAGAATTTCGCTTACGATACCCATAATATCCGATTCGCTCATTTCCGTAGCGTCGGCGATAATCGTTTTAAGCTTGATTCCGTCGAACTGCTCCAATAACTGCTGAACGGCGGTCGTGAAGTATTTTTCAACGCCCGTAAGCTTTAAGTAAATGCTGTCGAGCCCCTGAAGAATATCCTCGTAATTGATTCCGAAGGTATTAAGGTCGGTAAGAACTACGTCCAGAGTTTTATTCATCGAGGAAAGCACGAACGCCGAAAGCTTTTCGGAAGTCTTTTCGCCGAAAATATCGTTAATAACGTCGTTTACGGTGTTATCGAAAAGGTAATTCACGACTTTTTTGAAGATACTCGGATCGAAACGGAACTCATAGCCGCCATCGACTTCTTTCTTCGTGAAAAGATTTTCCACGACAAACTTCTGCAATTCGTAAGCCGAGCCTGCAAGTCCGCTGATTTCGCGCCTTATCTCGTCGATATTCGCACCGATCGCATTGATAGCCTGATATACGGAAGCAAGGGAGCTCATCGCGTTCGTTTCAGCCGAAACCAAAACGTTTTCGAGAGGAATCCTATCCCAGTTCTTTGTCACAGGTTCGGACTCTTCGTCTGCGTAATGATCCTCCGAGACAAGACTGCTGTAAAGCATTCCGTCTTTTAAAACGGCTGTAAATTCACCGCTATATTCGCTCAGGAACTGCTCGTTTCCGGCTGTTCTGCTTGCCGTTCCGCTTAAGACGCCGAATAACTGTCCGTGTGCGTCGAAAGAAAACGCCGCTTTTTTAACGTTGATCTCCAGATCGTCGTCGATTTTTTCATAGGTAACGGATATGTCTCCTTTATCGTCGAAAACATTACTCGTTATGTAAATTTTTACGTTAAGCTCCGAGAACTCGAACACAAGCCCGTCCGTTTCTGCGGCGGAAAGAATCATATTCGCATAAAATTCCTGCTCGGTTATCTGCCCGTCGGAAGGCTCCTTTTCATGACAATAAACGCACTCGCCGTTACGGTATGTGTGACCGTTTGCAGGAACGTAATCGTCGTTCTTGGTTTCCTTACATTTTGAGCATCTGTATGTCGTATAGCCCTGATCCGTGCAGGTCGGCGCGACAACGATAACGACTTCGTAATTGTGTTTGCATTCTTTTTTCCCGCAAGAGGAAACGAAAAGACCTGCCGTCGCAATTAAAAACAGCGACAACGCAACGCACAAAGCCTTGCTTGCAACTAATTTTGTTTTTAATTTAACAAAAAAAGCCTTCATTTAAAAACCTCCGTTTTTAATATATGTTCCTGACTTCGATTTTCGCAGCAAAAATAAATTTCCGACCAAGAAGCTGCAGAAAAAATTTTTTAACTGCAAAGCTGTTAAATAATCTCCGCCCGCATAGCGGCAGAAATAATTTTTCAGCCGAAAATCGGCGCGGCATGCCGAACAAGAATGAGGCAAAAAATAAATCGCCCGACTGACCGCTTGTTAAGTTTATCACATCGATAACAAAAAATCAAGCATTCGGACGATTTTTTTATGAAGATTTACAATAGGTTTGTTAAAAATTGAT
>ERZ808278.1236-NODE-1236-length-11575-cov-3.810417_pt1 | contig 11575 bp, 6 predicted proteins | sample MGYA00521239_ERZ808278 | MGnify/ENA primary metagenome ERZ808278 (study PRJEB31516, sample SAMN03275600) | gut metagenome | biome: mammalia-associated habitat; material: feces | host: Papio cynocephalus | place: Kenya | collected 2012-07-17 ... | reverse complement strand
GAGTTAATATCATGTATAAAAAGTGTAAGGAATGATGATATAGATTGAGCTATGAGTCCTTGAGTTGGTGAGAGTGAAGTTAACATAGAGTTAAGTACACGAGATAAGATGTTGTAATGTTGTAGTTGTTGTTGATATTGAGATAACTGTGTAAGATGTGTATGGTGTTGTTGCAATGTAGTTGATATGTTATGGAGATGTTGTTGTATAGTATTAGCATACTCTAATAAGATATTATTACGAATAGTTGTAATATTAGAAGTAAGATTTTTTCTTATAGCTATAAGATTGGTTATAAGTTGTTGTTGAGTAGATTGTATCTTAGTGATGATATTAAGACGAGGTAATAATGTGTTATTAAGATGTTGTGTTAAGTTATGTTGTTGGTTAACTAACTCTTCATAAGTGTTACGAAGCTGAGATAACTGCTTAGAGTTATATTGTGTAGTAATAGAACGATATGTTATTATAGTATTAGTAAGATTAGTAATCTCTTGTTCTAAAGTAGGAAGAGATGATAACTTTTGAATGTTAATAGTAATAGTATTCCAAGTAGAAGTAATATCTGTTATAGAAGAAGATGTAAAATCTATATTATCTAAGAACTCATGCCAATATGGCTTAAGTAGTGGATGAGAGTTAATAAGAGAATATAAAGATTGTATAACTTCATTTTTTTTATTATAACTATCTAACTTAGTAGTAAGAGTATGAAGTATGTTAGTTGCTTGTTGGAGTTTAATATTATAATTTTTAATAATGAGTTCTAAGTTATTAACTTGTTGTTGATTAAACTTATTATAAAACTCATAATTACATTTAGGGCATGTTATAAGATTATCTTGTGTATGATATGCATTAAGAGTATTAAGTTCTTCTTGTGCTAATGAGATTTTATTATTATATAACTGTATAAGTTGTGTATATTGACGATGTTGTTGTGGTAGTTGTTCTTGTTGTTCTTGTGGTATTAAACGTATACTATCATAATTAGATAATTCAGATAGTAAAGAAGTTAATGTTGTGTTAATACAAGGTAATACTGTTAAAATAGAGTTGATATTACAAGAAGATAACTTATGTATGTTATATTGTTGTAGTTCTTGAACTTGTTGTTGATATTTTAATAATTGTTGTTCTAATTTTGTAATATCTTGTATATTAGCAATAGATTCTAATTCTTCTATTTGTTTTAAAGTAGTTGTAATAGATGTAGAGATATTTTCTAACTTAGTCTTAGTTATAGTAATTTCTTCAGATGTAGCATGTATATTACCTGTAACATTAAGATCTAATAGTGTTTTTAATTTAGTTAGTGTAGGTTGTAAATCAGGTAGTTGAGTATGAGTTACATTATGATCATATAGTGACATAATATAAGAGTGAAATTCTTCTAATACTTCTTTATCTTTTTGAAGTTTAATAATGTAATCTTGTTGTAGAGTATGAGTTTTAGATTGTATAATATTATCTTCTAATAGTTTAATTCCTCCTTGAACATCTCTTAGTCTTGATTTAAGTTGGTTATATACAGATAATGAATATTGATAATCTATACAAGAGAGTTGTGATAAGTATTTCTTTCTATCTGCTATAGACATATCTGTAAACTTAGTATTATTAAGTAAGATATCCATAATTTCAGGTGTTAAGTTAAAATGTTGTTGAACTAACTCATATTGAACAGATATAGTAGATGAGTTATTAAGTTCAATGTTATTACAAATGAAAGAATGTTTATTATTTCTAGAAGTTAAGATATAAGAATTAGAGTTATGAGAGATATGTATAATCTTATATCCATCTTGTGTATAATCTTTTTTTAATAATGCAGGTAGAGGAGATAATTCTTTTAAGAGTGAAGATTTACCTGCTCCATTACCTCCTAAGATAAGTTGAAGAGGTTGCTTAGGTGTATATTCTAATGTAGTTATGTTACGAAGAGAGAATCTTTTATATCCATGTAGTATAAGTTTTTGAATAACCATGATATTACTCCTATGATGTATTACTACTTAATAGTATAAATAAAAATAAGAATACAACAAAAAAAGAAAAAAGAAAACTAGACTAGGAAATAATATTCCTAGTCTAGATAATAATTTAATAACTTATCTTAAGAGTTTTAGAAGTACTCCTAAGTCTTCAGTAGGATGATGTTCTTGAGGTGCATTAGGTATAGCTTTACAATTGAAGTAATTCCAATATTGTTTATAGTAATGATAAGAATAAACTTTATGATTAATTTCTATTCCAACTATGAACATATCTTTAAACATTGTATCATCATGATGTAAGTATGATTTAAAACATTTTGACTTATGAGTATTAACTATAATAGAGAATAAGAACATACGATGAAAATAAAGTTCTGAGAGTGTATGAAATTTATCTTTAATATTATGTCCTGGATCTTTTTTAATAGCTCGTTTTAAATCTTTTTTTACTTGTGATTGTGTTACTAACATGTGTTATTTCTCCTTAGTTGTGTTAATGAGATGTATACCAGAATAGAAATTACAAAATATACCTATATCATTATGAATAGTTTTAATAATAGTGTAATAACGATAAATAAGAACTGTTGGAACTTTAGATGGTTCTTGATCTAAAACTAACCAAACTTCTGGTTGATCTTTTTGAAGTGCTTTAAACTGATTACGAGAAAGTGTATCTTTTCCTAAATCTAAGAGTAAAATAATATCTCTGTTATTATGGTTAACTTTAACTTTAAACTGATTAATTCCATTTTCTGGAATAGTATCGTAAATGATTTTACCTTTTTTATTTTGTGTTATGTTATAGATTTGATTAGTGATGTTAAAAAATGTTCTAATCTTAGTTGGATGTTTACCTTTATTAAATTCATCTATGATAGTATAAAGAATATTCATTCTCTCAAGTGCTTGAAGTGCTAAACCCGCTGGTTGAATAGAATATACTAATGGTGTATTAGTTAAGTTTCTTAACTCTGCTAATCTATTATAGAAATTAAAAGATTTATTACCAAATAGATTATAATATCTTAATGTGTTATGATGGAATAAGGAATTAAGATTAAGAGTTGAGACAACTGAGTTTCTACCTATATCATTACCTAAGTTATGATAAGTAGTTATAGCATCTTCTATAAGTTGTTGATGGTTATGTAATGAAATAAGACCAAAACATGCATCATGTGTTTTTTTACCTGGTTGCATAGTAGTTGAATATTCCATAACTGAATACATAGGATGGTAGGCTGAATGATCTATAGAATTAGTAAAGAAAAGTTGTCTATAACGAAGTAGAGGATGTCTATCTTGTGTTGTCCAATAAGAAGCATTAGAAGTAAGATTAAACCAAGTATGAATCATTCCTTCTTTAGATTGTTCCCTACCAAAATAAGCTAGTTTATCTGCTAATTCATTGCCTACAACACCTGAATGAGCTTCTACTTTTAAATAACTAAGTTGAATATCAAATGTTAATAGTGTTTGATAAATATTATATAACTCTAAAATAAGTTCTCTATTTTTTTGTTTATCATTATCCCAAGTTGTTCTATCTTTATTTTTTATCGTATCTAAACAATAAATAACATAATTAGAATCTGTAAGAATAAGAATAGTAGATATAGGTTGTGTATTATGTACTTTATTTAAAATATCTATTAGTGCATTAGTTACAGTTTGTAATTCTGCCATAACATTATTAAATTTAGTTCCATATGCATATGCAATATCTATGTAACTATTAGGATTAACTAATTTTCTATTTTCAGTTGATGTAAATCCAACTGAGCGTTGATATCCTTGTGTAGTTATTTTAAAATCATCTGGTTGATTATTTAACTTAGGTTCACTATCAAGAGTAGATGAGTTATAGATATATCCATGAACTCCTCCTCCTGAATATCCATTAAGAAATGTTTTATCTGTAGCTAAAAATGAACCATCTGTATAAATTACAGCATGGTTAGTAGTTGTGTCATTGATATCCATAGATAGATTCTCCTTATTATTAGATTTATCTACTTAAGTCTTTTGATGTTAATTTCTTCGTTATAATAATAATATAAAATTTAAATTAATTTTAAATATATATTATTAAGTAGTGCATGACTTTAAAAATAAGGAGATGGTGAAATGAAGAAGGAATATAATATTCCAGAAGATGTTATTACATTAGATAAGATATGTCGCAATGGACAACATAGAGCTGTGTTTAAACAGTTTTGTAAAGTTAATAACATACCTATGTTTAATTCTAATATTAGAAATAGACATATTAAACCTGGTAGTGTTACTTACATTCCTGTTGAATATGCTAAAGTTGCTATAGAGATATATAATACAAAAGTTAGAATGGCTGATACGGTAATATCTGCTGTAATAAAGAATTTATATCTTAAACTTAAGGAGATTGAAGATGATAAATAAACACTGGTTACCTTTTATTATATCTACGGTTATAACTATGGTTATAATAGCTGGGTTAAGTTATGTGTTATTAGGTGGTATGGGAATAGATAGAGGTAATGCATTAGAAAGAGGTGATGTTGTTAAGAATTTTAGAGGTGAATTAACAGTTGCAGTATCTTGCAATGATCGTATTAAAAAATGTATACGAATAGATCAAGCATTTGGTTTTAGGGCTGCGTGTGTTGATAATGTTATTTACTTTGTTAAAACTCAACAACCTTTTTATACAGAAGATGGTAAGGTTAAACAATGTCACATCATTAAGATTAGACATGAAGATAGAAAAACTGCATTCATGAACTATGAGACATTAAAACCTGAAAACATTATAAAGGAAGATAAGTGAATTTAGCAAGAGAAATGATAATAACAGCATTAGGAATTATCCTAATGCTGTTAATCTTTTACACTGTTATTATATAATCGTTACCAACGATTAAAGACTTGAATGTCTGATTGATATTGAGAAAGTTTAGTAGGTTCAAGAACATCTTCTGTTGTAGATTTTTCATCAGTTGGTTGTTCTTCCTCTTCTTTCTCTTCTTCATTTTCTTTTTGTGCTAGTGGATCATCTTGACTACCTATTTTATTTTTCTCTTCTTCATCTTCTTTTTGATTACCAGCTTCATCTACTTCTAATTCTTTAGTAGGATCAACTCCTGCTTTTTCTTTTGCTTCTATTGCATTAGCTGCGGCTTTTTGCGCTAGTGCTTGTTCTTTTTTAAGTCTTGCTTCTAATAGCTTTTCATTAAGTTCTATTTCTTTAGGAGATTTTTCATTTTTACTACTTGAAGAGGATGATTCATCCCCCATTCCCATATCATCCATTCCCATATCCATATCCATATCATCTCCTCCACTATCACCACTTCCTTCATCTCCCATATCCATATCCATGTCCATATCTCCACCTTCATCACCACCTGATTCATCTGTATTATCTTCATTGTTATCTTGAGTTGGTTCATTATCCATATCATTATTTTCATCTGGAGATTCTTCACTGCCTTCATCAGTATTTTCATCATTACCATATTCATCATCACTTCCGCTATCATTACTAGCTTCTTCTACTTTTTGAATCTTTTCATCTAGTTTAGTTTTATCTTTCATAACTTGTTTCATAAACGGTAAGAAAGATTCTCCTATTGCATCTACAAATGATTTATAATTATCAAGTGCATCAAATACAGGTTTACCATCATCATCTTTAGTTAAGAAGTCTGTAAGATCAGGCATATATCCATTTTTATTCATCCAGTTTAATAATAAAGATGCTTTAAACATATTCTTAATAGCATCTATCTTACCTGCCATATTACCAAAATATTCATCTGTTATTGCTTCAGAACTAAATACGACATCTGACATATTATCTACAGATTCTTTATAATAATCAAATGCTTGTTTCATAGCTTGTGCTTCTGACATTTCTGGTTTAGGTAGTTCTATTTTTAATTCTGATATAAAGATATTAACTATGTAATCTACTAATTCTGATTTTTTAACTCTAGATATATCTTCATTACCCTCTTTATTTTTATTTATAGATTTAGTAATTCCTTTTTTATTACTAATAACTATATTTCTTAATTCTGTAATTAATGTCATATCATTTTGAATAAGTTTTCTAATATGTTCTGTAACCATTTCTGTAAATTCATCTTGTATTCTAGATACGCGTTTAGCTAATAATAAATTCTTAGCTAATACAGTAGTAGCAAATTCACTACTATATCCAGATTCTACTATTTCAGGTGTTAAACCAAATGCCATAAAGATATATTCTTTTATTTTATTATCTAATTCTTCATCTGGAATAATTTTAGAAGTTGCAGTATCTTCTGTATTAATTTCAGTATTAGGTAATCCTGGTCCTTGGAATTTAAAAGATAATCCTAAATGTTGTACCCAAGATACTAAATCATTAAGATTAGTAACACCTAATGGAAATTGAGATTGTCTTAGTTTTAAATGTTCAGACATTATTTGTTCCATTCTACCTTCTTGATCTGGATCATTTTCATCAAGTGTAGTACTAACTATAGTTCTATTAGTAGAGTTTTTAATATATGCTAACATTCTAGAAAATAACATAATAGCTCTTAATGAATATAACAATGTAGTTTTCTCCATTAGTGATTTACCAGTTCCATTATCTCTATAATCAAATGCATAGAAAGCTACTAAATCAGATGGTAGAAATAATATCTTAGTTTGTTTAGCTTTTAGAGCTCTTGAGAACATAACTCTAAAAATATCTGCAGATTGTTTAATATCTACTAGATTACTAAACGCTCCTGTTTCTAATTTCTTTCTTATCATATTTTCTACTATTTGAGAATAAATAGATTCTAAGTTTTCTAATTTAACATCATTTTTAGTTATACCATATAATGCTTCTCTTGCTTTTTTAATTAAAGAAAATCTAGCATTAGTATCTATGTTAGTCATATCATAAGTAGTATCCATATCCATACCCTTATAATATTCTGCATTAATAGGGCAACCATTATTATCTAATAACACAAAATAACCTAAGTGTTTAGAAGGATCATTAATAACATGAACAGGTATAACAGATTCAGCAGATAATTTTAATACTAATGGTGCACCTATAGTTTTTCTTTTAGCATCATCTTTAGTTGGAACATATAAATAATCTTGTTTTTGATATTGTTCTGTATTTCTAAAGAATTTATCTAATACAGCTATAATACTATCATCTTCTTGTCCTATACTAAGATTATTATTTTTAGTTTTAAATTTAGAGTATTGTTTAGCATTTCTAAGTAAAGCTTGATTAACAGATAATATATTAGGATTATCTGTTATTGAAATTAACATATCTTCTTCTGTTACTTTAATTTGTTTAGTATTAAGAACATTATTATTTAATCCAGTTGCATCTATACTAAATGATGCATTTAAAGATTCTTGTCCTATAGAATAACTTATATTAACATTACTGCTTTCATATCCTTTTCCTAAATAATTATAAGTAGGAAGTATAGTAGAACTAAGATAATTTTCTAATCCTAAGATATTATAATTTTTATTATTGTTAGTGTAATTAGAAATAATTTCATCAAGTGAAGCTTCTGGAACAATAGCTTCTATATAAGAACCTTTAGTAAATAATGATTCTCTAAGTATAGTTACTAATTGTGTATTTAATTTATAATTAGCTTCTATGTATTTTTCTATTTTATCTATAAGAGAAGTTTTTAAATCTGTTGGTAGTTTAATATCTGGTGCTTGATAGTTTAATTTAACTGTCATCATATCATTAGGAGATAGTATACAAGAAATTAGTATTTGTATACATAACTCAATATCTGGAAATAGTTGTGCTACATCATCGTTAGATTGTATTTTTTCATAAGTAAACATTGAGATACTAGGTATATTAGTAAGTGTTTGGTTGGATGAAATAGCGGTATCATCCTTAACTAACTTACTTATGATACTAGCTGCAATAGGGTCTGTTCTGACTAGATTAGGAAGCTTAGCTTTATTTTCTGTTCTAAGAGTAGCCATTTTAATTCTCCTTATTTTTAAATTTTAAATTATAAAGGATAATGCTATGTATTCATTAAGTAGATACAACAATGCCAATATTAACTTAGCTAAAAGTATAACATTTAAATTTTTCGATTTAGCTCTACACATGAATCGACATTTATCTAGTAAATATAAAATAAGTTCGGATAAGAAAACTTGGAAATATTTTTTAAATATATCTGGACAAAAACACCCAGATAACCAGCCTATATCCGTGCTAATCATAGAACTTGGCGAGCAAAGAGAGCTAACTAAAGAAAATTTAGAAAAGTATAAGTATACAAGAACAGAGTTATTAAAATATGATACTTTATATAAGACATTAATTAATAATTATCCTAATGAATTATTATACATTAATGGTTGTATATCTCCAGTAGATATTGATACTGCAATACAAGCTAAAGATGGAACTATACTTAGTTATAATAAAAATATATTAGAAGAAAATGAATATAATATTATTAAAGAAATAGAAACTTATATACAAGGATTTTTAACAAGATGGCATATTAAAGAATATGCGTTGATAGATGAATTATATATTCCTTCTGTTATAGCAGTTCTTTATGCTAATCTTCCTAATAAGATTAATAACATCAGAATGAATAATATCTTTACTAATAAAGTGCATCCATTCCATTTAGAAAATTATTTTGCTTCTAAATTATCCATACTAGATGAAATTAATAATCTTAATAATAAATCTAAATATTGGTTATATAAAAATATTCAAACTCTTATTAATAATGCAGGTAGAAATGATACTCTTAATACTATAGTTAAAGAAATTCTAACAGAGAACAATATTGGTATAGGAACATATGTTATAAGAAAACCTAATGACGAACTTAATACTAATCCATCTCCTACTACTCCTTCTTATAGCATTAAAGATTTAAAACTAGATGCTAAAGGACTTAATGATAGTTATTCAGGTACATCTACTATGTTAAAGACAGTGGATAATATTTTAAATCTAGAATTAGATATGTTTAAAGATGTTAATCCTAATGTATATACTTCTGATGTTACACTTATAAATAAAAATAAATTTAAAAATAAAACTAAAGATAACCATAATACAAAAGTATTAGAAATTACAACTTATCAACTCTTTAGAAGACAAGGAACTGATTTATTTAAATTAATTTTTGAATATTGGGCTCATGGTGTAGAGAATAATATGTTTAATTATATTATAGAATACATAGAACCTAATGATAATAGAGTTTATTTAGTACAAGCTAAACATGGATTATTACTATTAATAAAAGCTATGTTATATTTAGTAGGTAGACAAGACGCATTAATTCAATATGCGCATTATTATTCTGTATTAAATATGGATAAAGATATTATATCTAAGAAAAGAAAATACTTAATTTATGATGGTTATTCAGAACCTTTACTAGATGACTTACAAAAAAATTATCCTTCTCCAGATGGATCGTTTATAGAGAATTATACTTCTAATATTTATTTTCATAATCAAATTAAGTTAGTATCAGATTACCTATCTTATTATTGGATAAGAGATGCTAATGCTAATAACTCTTTTGTATCTTCTAATTTAAAACTATTAGCTAATTTAATTACTATAAGCGGTAGTGCTAAACTATCTGAACAACCAGAAAGTATAGATAATATCTTAGCTAATAATAGTATAGTTTATGAATATACAGAAGAATATGATCCTAGTTTATCTATTAATGCTATTATATCATCATTTTTAAATATTCAGCTAGATGAATATGCTACTATTGAAGAACTTAATAAAGGATTTAAAGATATTGTTACTAAACTAACTGCTTATACTACTCAAACTTTAATTAATAGTAGTGAAGATGATAGTATTAATATGTATTATAATACTCCTTCATTAACTAATTCTAAAGTTGGTATCTTAAGTCTAGATGAAGCTAAGTTTAGAGCATTAGAAGAAAACTATGCTAAATTAAAAGTAGATGCTATTAACTTTACAGATACTACTATAAGTAATATTATTAATTTAGATACAGTGCTTGATTATAGTGTAGTTAAAGAAAAGAAACAAGAAAGTATTTATACTAGACCAAAAGTAAAAGGTAAAGTAGAGATATATGGAGAAGTTAATAAATTGTTTATAGAACCAGTTATAGATGGTATGTTATATAGTACTACTGCTAGAACATAAAAAATTATAGCTTTATATTATTAAAATGATATAGAATAAGTTCTATATGTTTTATGTGTTTCTCGAATTTTTGCATATAACAGATTGACTTGTAATCGTTAATCTTGTTCCTTTCAGTTCGCCTTAGTTATCTAAGGAGAAGATCAAAGTGATATAAGATAGCTCTTCTTATCGAAGAGCTATCTATTTTTTTTGTTTAACATAAAAAATTATAGTTATTTAATACTAATATGATGTTACTTATGTAATATGTTTTAATCTATTGCTAAACGCTAATGTAATTTGTGTTATACAAGCATTCCACTTGAGCTTGTGTAAGACTTTTTAAACTCCTTGTAGGAGAAGCTATCATGCTTCTCCTGCTCTTTTTAAACTTAAGAAATAAAATTGTTCTTACAGGTAACCATAACGGTTACCTGTAAGTAATTTATTTTTTAGGTAATTTTTTAGATTTAGATATTACAAATTTAGAAATATCATTAATCTTTTTCCATTCTAATTCAACTAGTTGTTTAATCTTATTAACTACTTTAGGATCAAAATTTCCAAAATATCCAGATGCTATTGCATCTAATACGCCCATCTCTTTTTTTCCTTCATTATTTGGAAATATCATATCTTTAGGTATATTAAATATATTACCTATCTTAGGATTAACAGTTATTACATATGGCTTAACATTAAGTTTTTTTCTAATGTTATAAAAATATTTATAATTATCTAAATGACCTGGTGTATCTTTAAATTCTTCATCTAGTCTTTTAATTAATTCTTCTGTGCTACTTTCACTATTATCTTTAGAATAATAACTTAATTTAAAACCCATTTGAGCATACATACCTTCTCTATTATCTTCTCCTGTTAAATTCATTGTGTCATTAACTTCTAATAGATTAGAATCTTCTAATTCATCATCATAGTCAGGTTTCATATAGTCTGTTTTAAAATCTACTTCATATCTATCCCAGTTACTAGTATCTACTTGTTCACTTTTACTAGAAAATAATTTTTTAACAAAATCTATTACGCCTTCATTACTTACTGTTTGTTTTTTTTTATTTAAAGAAAAAGATTCTGCGCTAACACTTGGATCTTTAATAGTTAATATTAAATTCTTAACTACAAATTGTAATTGGTTATATAAGTGTAAATAAGATGCAGCATTAGTAACTAATTGTGCAGTATTTTCCATATCAGTAGTTACTTTCTTTAACATTGCTTTACTTATTTCATATTCTTCATCTTCTAAAGATGAAATTAATATATTAACTTTTTCTGTTATGCTACTAACACTGTTTTGTAATTCTAACATAGCTTTAGAAGTAGTATAACTCTCTAAATTAACAGTTCTTTCATATACACTTTTTAAAGA
>ERZ808278.1235-NODE-1235-length-11577-cov-4.755424_pt1 | contig 11577 bp, 7 predicted proteins | sample MGYA00521239_ERZ808278 | MGnify/ENA primary metagenome ERZ808278 (study PRJEB31516, sample SAMN03275600) | gut metagenome | biome: mammalia-associated habitat; material: feces | host: Papio cynocephalus | place: Kenya | collected 2012-07-17 ... | reverse complement strand
TACCCCCCCCACCCCGGTAAGGGGCTGGGCCCCCCCCAACCCCCCGCTAACTAAAAATAGGCCCCCCGCCGATATTCGCAAGGAGGGTGCCGCTTATGACCTGCCCCTTGCCATTGGCATTCTTGCTGCCGAAGAAGAGGTGCGCACAGCCGATTTGGAGCACTTCCTCATCATGGGCGAACTTTCGCTCGACGGCTCGTTGCACCCCATTCAAGGCGTTCTGCCTATCGCCTTGGCGGCGCGCCGCGCAGGCTTTCGGGGTATTATCTTGCCTGCCGAAAACGCTCGCGAAGCCGCTGTCGTGGATGGGTTGGAGGTCTATGGGCTGCACGAACTGCAGGAGGTTGTCCGAATGCTCAACGGTACGCAGGAGTTCACGCCCACGCACGTGGATATAGAGGCGGAGTTCCAACTGCATGCCTTTCCCACAGACCTTGATTTCGCCGATGTCCGCGGGCAGGAGAATGTCCGTCGTGCTGTCGAAGTGGCTGCTGCAGGCGGTCACAACCTGCTGATGATAGGACCTCCTGGCGCAGGTAAGAGTATGATTGCCAAACGATTACCGTCTATCTTGCCACCGCTCACGCTATCCGAGGCACTTGAAACCACGAAGATATACTCAGTCTCGGGCATGATGGCACAGCGTCGTGATGCGCAGGGCAACAGCAGTGCCCTTATTGTCCAACGTCCTTTCCGCAGCCCTCACCATACCGTCACTGATGTGGCTCTTGTGGGGGGCGGAAGCAATCCCAAACCCGGCGAAATCAGTCTTGCGCACAATGGCGTACTTTTCTTGGATGAACTTCCTGAATACAAACGTTCTGCCCTTGAGGTTATGCGCCAACCGCTTGAAGACCGCAAGATATGTGTCACGCGCACCAAGATGAGCATTGAGTACCCCGCCTCATTCATGCTCGTTGCTGCCATGAACCCTTGCCCGTGTGGGCACTTCGGCGAGAACAACCCCGCCCATCCGTGTACCTGCACCCCTGCGCAGATTCAGCGATACCTCAGCCGTATCTCTGGACCGCTGCTTGATCGTATTGATATTCAGTGTGATATACAGGCAGTGCCTTACGACCAACTCCGTGCCACTGCCCCTGGCGAGAGCAGCGAAGCCATGCGCCTCCGCGTCATGCGTGCCCGTGCAATCCAGCGCGAACGTTTTGCAGAATACAATACTCATGCTGCTGCCCCTGTTCATTGCAATGCCCAGATGACGCCCAAACTGCTACGCCAATACTGCCCGCTGAGTCCCGACTGCGACCAACTCCTGTCGTATGCGATGACCAAGATGGGGCTTTCTGCCCGTGCCTATGACCGTATTTTGAAAGTTGCCCGTACGATTGCCGACCTTGATTCGTCCGCAGACATTCTCCCGCAGCACCTCACCGAAGCCATTTCCTACCGCAATCTCGATCGGGAATATCAATATCTGTAAATCATTCTTCTCTGCATCCCGTCCTGTTTTTAGTCGTTTCAAACGGAATACAATCAGCAAGGGATACGCAAGGGATGAGCAAGGGATATGCGTATCTCTACTTATACTTCGCGTCTTTGTCGCGGGTGTATCGCGGGTCTTTCGCGGGTCTCACCCGCTCTTGAAAGACAATGCAAAGATACATCATTTCCATCTTTTTTATTGCGCATAGTGCACAATAATACACCAAAGATGGGCGCAATCTTTTGCATTTTGTATTTCTCGTGCGCCATTCAATGCATCTATTGACCCAAAAAGAAAAAGGATTGGTAGTTGCCAATCCTCTCTTTTGTGGGCGTTTACGGATTCGAACCGCAGACCCTCTGCTTGTAAGGCAGATGCTCTAAACCAGCTGAGCTAAACGCCCTTTTCGTAGTCGGAATTCTCTTCAGCAGTCGTTCCTTCTCGAAAGCGGGTGCAAAGATACTGCTTTTTCTTGATACCACCAAATGTCCGGGCAAAAAAAGTGCATTTTTTCGTTATTTTTTCAGTTTGCGGAGGTTCCACGTCCAAAAACGGCTGTTTATCGTCTTGGGAACATACACAAAGTACATCAACAAAGTGCACAGGACAGCCGCCCATATCCCCGCGAAGACATCCAACGCAAAGTGCTGACTGAGGTAAATCCGCGAGTATGCGCCCACTACAGCAAGCAGGAAGAAGAACACCGACCACAGGTACTTGCCGCGCCAACCGTCGGTCATGGCAATGAGACTGAGTGTGAAAAAGAGCATAAAGAACGTGGTGGTGTGCCCCGAAGGGAACGACAACCAATAGTTCATCCGTACGCCATCGGTCAGTGGCAGCGCGACATCGGGCATATTCTCCGCAAACCACGTCAGGGGGCGGGGTGCGCGAACAAGGTGCTTTATCGGCTGTACCACGATGGTAGTCAGCAGTATATCGCCCGCGAGGAACACCGACCAACCCGCACGATACAGCAACAGGAGTACCGCTACCGTGTACGGCAGCCAATTGACCATATCGGAGTAGAAAGGCAACACTGCGTCCAAGAATGGCATATGGTGGTCGCAAAGACAGAGGTGCAATATGCCCTTTGGCACGCAAAGCAAGGCTACCCCCAACGCAAGCAGGAGCAGCAGTGTAGGCACAAGGAACGGACTAACGTTGGCGCCCCATGAGGTCGTAGGTCTTGCCTTGCCGGATGATGTAGAGTTCGCCATGAATAATCACTTTTTGGGGTGCATCGTTCTGCCGCATAGTATCGGAAGCGTCCGCGTGTGTTGCTACGGGCACCACAGTGGCAATCATATTGGAAGTGCGCAACCCCGCAGGCGTCACGCGATAATAGACGGTCAGCCCCGCAGGCAGGCTGTGCGTCACGTGGTATGAAGTACCCTCTACCGACAGCGGATAGCCCTCCAACGGCTCCTCTGTAATGACATAATCGCCTGAATATAAGAACGCTTGTTGGAAAGATATGCGGTGGTAGTTACCTGCTTTGCCTATCTCTTTCTGAATGAGGGAAATCCGTTGGGTGCCCTCAGGAATGTCGAAAGTGTAGTAGGCATCGTCCAACACAAGGGGCCGGGTGTATAGCACGGTGTCATTGTCTCCGCGCACGATGAGGTCGGCGGTCTTGTCACCCTTATAGACAGCGCACTTCACCGTCAAGCGCGTGTGGGCAGGTGCTTTGCCGAAGTTTGCAAAGCGTATTTGCCGTTTGGCAGAAGTCGTAGAGGAGCAGATGGCGTGTGTGCCGTCCATATTCGTGAACTTGGCAGCAGAATTCCCGTCTTCAGACAACCATTGTATATGACCTTTGCTACTTTCGACTATGCTTTTGTTGAATCCGGGCATACGGATTAAGGTGTCATTCTTGCCCGACTCTGTGCGGGTGAACACCTCCAGCATATACGACTCGCGCCCTTGGTCTTTCCAATGGGCGATAAAGCCTTTGGCGGAGATGACCGTAGCGGCGTATGCCAACGGATTAATGGTGTCGTAAGGCACCGTATATTGGTCGGATGTGGTGCGCACAAGGGTATGTAAATCAACGGCTTCGCCTTGCTTGTTGCCCCAGATATATTCCACCAACTCGGGGTACTCGATATACGGATTCCGGTTGTGCTGGATAGACGAGATAGCATCCAGACGGTCAATCTCTTTCTCACTCACGGGGTCGGTTCGGTGCCAATCCAGCAGAATCTGCGTGAGGTAAGGCGTGAGGGTCAGGTACGAGGTGTTGTTCGCGTATTTGCTGTAGTCCGACACCCACGCAAAGTCCTGGTAAGCAGTTGCTATATAGAAGTACGCACGTGCGAAATCGCCTTTGTATTCGTCTGCTACGGTAAACGCCAGCCCGCCCCAAGTCTTGTCACGCCCCATAAAGAAGCAGCCGTTATTCACCTTCGAGGAATCAGCCAGTATCCCTGGAGGGTAGTTGGACTTATTGTTGTTCGCCGCCCTGTCCGCGGGATTCAGATGGTAGAGGTCCTTGTAGGCATCGTTTTCCGCACCGCCCCACCATGACTTAGGGAAGCAATGCTCAATGTCCAACCCTGCCGCACTGCCGCCCGCGATAGGGAAATAGCGTTTGGTAGCCGAGTACATGTCCCATATACTGCCGTCCGACTGCCTGTCGCAGGTCAAGAATGCAGACCACGTACCATGCGCCTTAAAGTCCCCTTTGCGCCACAGGGTGTCGCCCTTGTGGTAGATAATCTCGCCCGAAGGCGATACGGAGTCTTTCTTGGCAGTATTGTTGGTAGTGTGGTAAGTGGCAGGTCCGTAGGCATAACGCTCGCCGCCGCGAATGAGCAGGTGGAGCGTGGTCTTGAGCACCGAGTTCCGTTGCCCTTGAATGGCATCATAGTACCCGTCGGGCATCGTCTCCGCCCACATGCCCATCGTTGCCACACAGCACAGGGCTACACCGAACAGTCGCTTGAGCCCCCTCATTTGCGCGATGGTAGGGTGATGAGGTTGTACAGCACATACCACAGGATACATGCACAGCCGGCAAACGTAGCCAGTTCGGGGTGCCCATACTGGCAGGCACGTACCACGCAGAATGTGATAATCACCACACAACCAATCAAGAACAGATAGGCGCGCCAGTTGTCACGCCACGTCAGGTTGTGGAACTTCAACCCGAAGAACGGTATCTCGCTAATCAACAAATAGCAACTGAGAAAACTCATGCCTATCATCACCCATGGCATCCAATCAGTATCCACAATGGCATAAGGCATACAGGTCAATGAAGCCCAGAAGATGGCATTGGGAGGTGTAGCCAATCCGATAAAGGACGAGGTCTGACGCTTATCCAGATTGAACTTCGCCAACCGCAGTGCCGAGAACGCTGCCATAACCAGTGCCAGCAGACACCACCACCCTATCACAGGGCGCAGATAGCAACAGAGCATCATCGACGGTGCCAACCCGAAAGTGATGTCATCAGCCAACGAATCCAACTCCACACCGATAGGCGAAGGCACCCGCAGCAATCGGGCGGAAGCACCGTCGAAGAAGTCAAACACTGCTCCGCACAGAATCAGCACAAAGGCTATCAAAAAGGCATTCTGCGTAGCCATAAACACAGCCACTGAGCCGCACAGCAGGTTGCAGCACGTCAGCGTATCGGGAATGATTCGTTTGATATTCATAATCTTGCGTGATTAGACCGTTGTTGTTTGAACCTATTTCTTGCCGTACTCGGCGTCCACTTTGTTGTGGGCAAAGAACGTGACAGCCACGGTAGCAAGACAGCAGCCGATAACCATCCAGAAGAAGTTCTGATAGCCGATAGCCTCCTGTATATACCCTGCGAACATGCCCGGTATCATCATACTACCTGCCATAAAAGCGGTACAGATAGCATAGTGCGCGGTCTTGAATTCGCCTTCCGAGAAGTACATCATATACAGCATATAGGCGGTGAAACCGAAACCGTAACCAAACTGCTCTATCGCAATAGCCGTGGAGATAAGTATCAGATTCTCAGGCTGACACATACTCAAATATACAAAACTGAAGCAGGGCAGAGTCATACAGGCTGCCATCCACCACATGGCTTTCTTCAGCCCCACACGCGATGCGAATATGCCGCCCAAGATACCGCCGATGGTCAGGAACAGAATACCTATCGTACCGTAAGCAATACCCACCGTCTCAGTATTCAGCCCCAATCCGCCTTGCTCCACAGAGGCGACAAGGAACGGGTTAATCATCTTTATCAGAAACGCCTCAGGCAGACGGTAAACGAGCATGAATATCATCGCCAGCCATATCCCGGGTTTCTTGAAATACGTGGCAAACGTACGTCCGAACTCGCGCAGTATCTCCAGACTGCGGTTGGCAGCATTGGTGTCTATATGCGACCGGTCTGCTGCAGGTGTAGGGATAAAGAACACGTGCCACAGGGTGATGATACCGAACAGCACCGCTGTAATCAGCAGTGTCATCTGCCACGCAAAGGGGATATTGCCCGTATGGGTCTCCAGCAGACCGGCAATGGTCAGCAATACGCCTTGTCCGAAGAGCGAAGAGATACGGTAGAACGTGGAACGGATACCCACGAACAATGACTGGTCGCCCTGCGAGAGTGCCAACATATAAAAGCCGTCCGCCGCCACATCATGCGTAGCCGATGCAAAGGCGGTAATCCAGAAGATGACAAGCATCACCGCAAACAGCGAGATAGGTGTCTGTTGGGTGGCAATCATGTCGGCTGTCGGATAAGGAATACTCAGCGTAAGCCCCACAAAGGCGGCGGTCATGAGTATCTGCATGGCGAGTATCCACCAGCGTTTGGTCTTGATAATATCCACAAACGGACTCCAGAACGGCTTAATCAGCCACGGCAGGTACAGCAACGATGTGTACAATGCCATCTGCCCGTTGGGGACACCCATTCGGGTGAACATCATTACGGATACGTTATTGACTATAAAATACGGTACGCCCTCTGCGAAATACAGGGTCGGTACCCAGAACCAAGGATTGATATTAGTACGTGATTTCATGACCTAACAGGTTATAAATATGTCCGTTGTTTATGATTACTAATTGTCCGTTGATGATGACCTTTTGCGCTCCAGTCGTGCTTTCCGTCAGTTGCGGACTGGTAATGCCCGTCTCAGGAGCAGAGTTGTAATACAGATAGATGCCGTCAAACGGAATACGGTATTCCTGTTTGGCTGCTTTCACGTTGAACGACAGTGTGATATAGTCCAGGCGAACCGGATAGACAGCCACATCACCCTTCGAGCCGAACAACTCGTGCAAATCAACAACTATCTTGTTTTCTGTATCTTGCTGAATGTCATTTGTTGCGAATATCTGATGCGTATGGCTGTTGTTGGCTTGCAAACCGATAGACACCTTCTCCACCAATCCGCCTTGTGGCGTAAAGCGAAACTCCATCAGGCTTGGCGTAGAGTACAGCAGTGTATCTGCCGTCAATTTGATATTTGCCTGGCGACCGCCAGTAAAGTTGAGGTACAATTCGGAGAGTCCTTCACCATTTACTTGGAAAGCCGTATTCCAACTGCTGGCAGACGACTTCACCTTCCAGCGCGTGTCAATGGCTATCATGTCTTCCCATTTGAGAGGGTCTGCCGTCGGTATCTCTACATTCACAATCAGCGACAGGGTATTATCCCCCAACGTACCCGTAACCACCGTCCTGCCATTGCTGAGTCCGGTCAATACGCCGTCCTCGGAGATGGCGCATACTGCAGGGTCTGCTATCGTCCATGTGAAAGCGGCTGGCAACACCGCAAAGGTTTTCTCGTTCACAGTACCTTGAATCTCTATGGGATATTCCGTTTTGTCCGAGATAAGGATGCTGTCCAAGCGCGTAACCACCTCTGCATCATCTGCCAGCACCACCTGAATGGGCAGTTCTGCCTCTCCGTATTTGGCGGTCAGGGTGCCGCTACCCAAACATACGAACTGACCATCTTGTATATAACCCGTTTCGGGAGCACAACTCAGTTCCACGCCACTCAGGTCATTGCTTACCAACATACCGTATTGATTGTAGCCCAAGAATGTCGGTCGCAGCATTGCATATTTGGGCAAACGCAGGAACGTGGATGGGCTGCGCATCTCGGTTACTGTCGCATCGTCTGGGGCAGTAGAGAACAGCATAATGCAATTGCTTACCGCACGCGGCGTACCCTCTGTGGTGGGGTTTAGTATCTTCCCGCCCAAGTTGAACTGGGCACTTCCGCCACCGTCTGCACCACCTGCCTCTGTGGCACCGAAATGCCTGAATATGGAGCACATCTCGTAGGTAAACATACCGGGCTTCTCCATTACAAGGAGCCAAACTTTGTCGTGCGTGGCATTGGTAGCAAAGCCAGTACGCGGGTAGTTCTGATTGTTATATGTCTCGTTCCAGTTGCGCGGTGTCAGGCGTCCGTCTTTCATTACCAAGCAGTTGCCTGCCGTCAGTTGCATGATATTGGGCGTCTCACCCGTCAGAGAGTTGCTGATACCTATATTTATATATACAGGGTCTCCTTCTTTCAGCCCTTGCAAAAATTCCAGTCCCGAGCCGATACCGCGTAGCACGGCATATCCGTCCTCTATCTTGGTGCCGCCCGTGTTGTTGGTTCTCACTACCTCAGCCGTAAGTTCCTTGTTAATAGCCCATTCGTCCTGCATCCTCACCACTACTTCGAGGAACTCAAGAGTCTTGCCCAACCGTGTCTCAATATCCGCCTTGGTCAGCGTAGTCTTTGTACCGAGGTCGGAGTTAAACAGCGTCAACTCATTGTCACTCGGGTTGTTACGGTTGCGGTTGCTCTCGCTGATGGGGAAGGTCTTCTCGCCGATACGTGCCGTTGCGTTCCATGAATACTGGTCAACGAAGGCTTGTTTCTTATCGTCAATCATCAGATACCCAACCGACTGGCGTACATCGTTATACGCCACGTTCCAGCCCGTGATGCTTGCCCCTATCTTGCCGTTGCGCACCTGTCCTGTAGCCCCTACGCCGAGCAGGTTGTTCTTTCCGCCTTCGTCTGTCGAGCCCACAAACCAGAAGTTGCAGTTCACCGAGCCAATCGACCTGTGTCCCGCCGAATCCAACCGTGCATGGGTCTCCACCATTCGCTCTGTGTTGCCCATCGTGGTGCTGTGACACTCCTCTATGGTGTTGTACGGGTTCTTCAAGTCCACCTCATAGATGTAGCAATGGCGTGTCTTGCTTGCGTCTGTGATGTTGAATCGGGTATAGACAATCCCCGGTCCCACTTGGTAACTCTCCAAGGTGTCAATGGCATACTGCACAATCTCCGTGCTATCCATATCTGTTTGGATATTGATAACACCATGCTGCGCGTAGGAGTACATACTCAACGCCAACAATACTGCAAACGGATAAAACTTCTTCATAAGATACTAAATTTATACTCTGCAAAGGTACAACTTATTTTTGGATTGCACAAATGCGCTTTTATTTTCCTCAAACGTTTTCGGTACCGTTGCGCAATCACACACAAAGGCTACCCGATTGCTGCTCGGATAGCCTTTGCACTTCTTCTTTGTGAATGTCGCGCCCTTTTCTTCAGATCGCGTTTTCCGACTTATTGGAATCTTGCGCGGTTGTCCTCAACCTTTGCTTTTTGCTCCATCAGGTTGATAGCCTGATACGGCAGGCTGTACGAGGTGCGCATATTCAGTTGGCTAATCTCCTGCTCTGCATTGAGTTCACCGGCAGCAGTGTGCTTCTGACCAATCTGCAGCATATATACACCCATATTTCCCTTCACGGGAGCGGAAACGCTATTGTCTGCCATAGCCAAAGCCGTACCAATCACAGCAGGTTCGATACCTGCCGAACCGAAACGGTATGACGACAGCGATACATTCTCTGCGGTCTTCACATCGGTGTCGAACAACTTGGCAGCCTCGTCCAAGGTGCTTACGCCATTCAGTTGATTGATAATGTATTCAGCCTTCTTATTGTTGGTAGCCTCAACAACCAGTTCTGCGCGAACCTCGTCCAACGTACGGTATTCACCGTCGTGTGTCTCAGTGAGCACTGCCACAACAAACTTGTCTCCGCACTCGAAGACATCGCTCACTTGTCCCTCTTTCGCCTCAAAAGCCCAACGTACAATAGGACGGCTGTTTTTGAGGTCAGCCACTTTGTCGGTGTTAGCGTTCAGCGCATAAGCGGGCATCACGGTCAGACCTTCCTCGGCAGCGGCAGTACGGAACTTCTCCTCTGTGCCGTTGTTTACAATAAACTGCTTAGCCTTGTTGTAAAGTACACTATAGGTCTTGCTGCTTGCGCCCACGGTGCGGGACAGAATAGCCAACTTCACCTTCGGCGTGGGAACACTCTTGTCCACGATTTGGAAGGTCTGCTCACCCATACCCGATGACACAGTGAACTTGTCTCCTTTCTTACCATTGAAGGCAGGGTCAGCCACACTCTTCTGTATCTCGTTGGCACGGAACCAGCCCAGTTCCACATCTTCTGTGCCTTCCCCATTAGCCAGCAGGCGCAGTTGTACGGAGTCCGACTTGTTGTAGCCGCAATCCATGATACGTGCCATGGCATAGGTGTTGTTCGCAAAAGTAAGGTCTGTGCAATCGCCTTTCTTGGCATCCTTGCCAAACGCAAAGTCCTTGTACTCAGCGGGAATCGTCTCGATAGAGTAGTCACGACCATCGTACAGGATGTCTGAATTACCGTTTACAACATTCTCTACATCAGGACGGGTGCGGAAATCATTCTCCAAACTGCGCATAGCGTGCTCTACCTCGGCAAAGTCGTTCTCTGATGGCACAATGGTAAAACCCACGTATTCGATAGTGCGGTTCGGGGTCTGCTTGTACTCCTCTTTATGCTGTGCATACAGTTTCTTGAGGTCGCCGTTTGTTACCTTGACCAATGAATCGGGAACAGCGAAATACGGCTGTTCCACATACTGTACGTCCACGGTTGTCTGACGTCCGTCGAAAGCATATTTTGCGTCCAACGCATTGGCAGTCACCATAGTCTTGATGAGTTCCGTGTACTTCTCCTGCATATATGTCAGGCGCACTGCCTTCTCCCAATACATCCAATACGTCTTGGCTTGCTTGAGATTGGCTGCTTGCTCTGCGTCCTGTGCCTCTTGGTTAATCGAGTTGAGGAAATTGATAAGCGCAAAGCGGTTGAACTTGCCGGTCTCGTCATAGAAAGCACGACGCTGCTGAATGAGTTGGTGCGGGTGCTCCCCAATGCAGAGGTCGCTGAGTTCCTCTGCGGTAACGTCCATACCAATTTTCTCGGCTTGCTCGCGCAGTGTGTAGTCCATCAGCATCATCTGCCATACCTGGTTGCGGATTTGCGTACTGAGTTCCTCGTCAATATCGGTGCGCCCTGACTCAATCTTATAGACTTCGGTGAGTTGGTCTTTGGCGGATTCATACTCGGTGTAGTGCACCTTGTGCCCTGCTATCTCACCCACATTCTCACGTCCGCGGTTGAAGAAACTGCTCCCCGAGTTGATGAAGTCGCCCATAATGAACGCCAGCATAGCCAATCCCACTACGACAAGCAGGACTACGCCATGGTTTCTAATCTTTTGTAAAGTTGCCATATACTGTTTTAATTTTATTCTTTACATTTATTGCCGTTCTATAGCGCATTGCTTGTAACGGTCTCCTGTTTTTTACAAAGAGCCTGCAAAGTTACTACTTTTTTTCGAAGTGAGCAAACAATGAACAAAAAAATAAAGCAACGCCACCTAATTATTTGGAAACAACTGCACAAACCACCGCGCCGAAATACAGCCCGATGCGCAATTTTTTTCGTCAATCAAGAAGATGGTACCGGCACCCATGTTCACCATACATTCGTTAATTCCTGTTAATGGATTGTTGGTGGCATTATCAGTTCCTTTTACCCTGTTAAAAACCATTAAGGTCCCATTAACCCCGAATCGTTATACGATCGTTATACCTTGGTTATACCTTACACCCCTTGTAACCCTCATGAAGTATGAAAAAAGATAAATTTCTCCTTGTGCAGCGCAATCGCCGTATCATTGCGCATCATGCGCAACAAAAGGCATGAAAATGTTGTATCTTTGCATTGTCTTTCAAGAACGGGTGCGACCCGCGACAGA
>ERZ808278.1234-NODE-1234-length-11583-cov-3.297536_pt1 | contig 11583 bp, 10 predicted proteins | sample MGYA00521239_ERZ808278 | MGnify/ENA primary metagenome ERZ808278 (study PRJEB31516, sample SAMN03275600) | gut metagenome | biome: mammalia-associated habitat; material: feces | host: Papio cynocephalus | place: Kenya | collected 2012-07-17 ... | reverse complement strand
CTGTTAAGAGAAAAATAATTAAAAAATCTCTTGAAAGCGGAAAATACAAAATCGCCTTATCATCGGCTGCGCGGCGATAGATTTGCCGAAAACATATGCAAAAAAACCTCCCCGTCAATTTTTGATCTCGGGGAGGCAGCTGTTTAATATGTTGTGTGAAAAACAAAATATGAATTTATCTCAGCCAATCGATATTGCCGGCAGCAACGGTGTCAACTCCGTAGATAACAACAAAATCCTTTGCATTGTATTCCTTTGCAAGCTCACTCGGCGCGGGCATCGTGGGGCTGTAGTACATCGTGCGGGTATCAAGCATTATGATTGTGTTGTAATGCGCCGCCAAAAACGGCACGATCGCATTGCCGTAGCTGTCCTTAAGCACAAACAGTGTGCCGCTTTCAACGTTCGGATTCACGATTTTTGTAATGCCGTGGTTGCTGTACAGGTATGCGGCATATTTATCAACAACATCGTCGGAGAGTTTATCCGTGTCAAGAGAACCGCGATGTTCGGTTTCAACCGTGCCGTCAATAACGGTAACGCTCAGGTCGCTGTCATAACTTCCGATCCATGTCTGAAGGTCGTCTGCGGGAATCTCCCAAAGACCGCTCTGCCCGTATGCCGTGCCGTAGAAGCTGTAGGAATGCTTTTCAAATTCGCTTTCGGTCAAAGGTTCAAAACCAAGTTCCTTTGCGATTGCGCAGTAAGCAATGTATGAACCTTTCATCGTCAGGTGATGATCCGTGCGGTAATAAAGCTCGGAAACATTGCCTGCATTGTTGAAAACATTATCGGCAAAAATGCTTTTTGCACAATTCCGAAGTCCGTACATCGAATTCAGCGCATCGATGATCTGTCCGTCGGCATATTCACGGTGAACGGCGGGAAGCTCCTCCGGAAGCATATAGCCTGCGGAAGGAATGATGAAGGTGCAGGCGTTCAGATCGTTTTCTGTTATAAAGCCGGAAATCTTTTCGGCGTTTGTTTTCATCGTTTCATCATCTCTTTGAACGGGCGCGCTGAACAGGCGGTTATTTTTGCCCAGAGTGACTTTTTCAACGATGCTGCGCCCGGAGTAAAGGTTCATGTGCGAATAAATCGAAACAAACGCATTCCTTGCGGGAAAATGATCCTCCATCCATGTGTCAACTTCGCCCGAGAATTTGCCGCTCAAAATGTTGCCGAGGCTTGTGTTAGGAGCGGAGGCAAGCACGCGCCGTTCGTTCGGACTCAGCTCGCCTTCATGCTTCGGCAAAAACATAATAAGAAGGAAAAATACTGAAATAAACCCCGCAAACAGAACGATTAGCAGTTTGTTTGCAGAGCCGACCGTATTGCGTGTGCCGCGTTTTACCTTGATTTTGCAGTCTTTATTCATAGTTATTTCGGGTTGTGGATTCGTTCGCTGCTGTTCCGTATAACGAAACCTGAATCGAGCTGCGGATTTGAACGTTTTGAGTGAATCCGCAAACCCGATTCTTACGGTAACGATGCATTGGAAAATCAGCATACAGCATACGCTTTGCGGCGTTAGGCTGTTTTCAGTGCAGCATCAAGCTGTGCGTTAAGAAAGCTCTGTGCAGCGGGTGCATCATTGCTGACGATGACAAAAACATAATTGCCGTTCGTCTGATTGACGGCGTTTTCAAGTTTGGGAACCTGATCCGCGCCGTAGCTTGCGTATGCCTCGGCGTTGTAATCGATCCACTCTTTGACCGCGCCTTTGCTGATGCTCTCGGCTGCTGCGGCATCAACCGCTTCGATAACGATAACAACTTCCGGTGTGGAAGCGCTGACGGAATAGAAAAGTCTGAAGCTTCCGTCCGCATCCTTTGCAAGCTTCGTTTCGTCAAGTTTAAGCTGAGAAATCGCTGCGTCCGCATTTGGCACTGCTTCGGGTGTTACCTGGAAGCTGCAATTGTTGATAAGGTTGACTCCGATTGAGTTCACATCAAGCTTGAGCTTTGAATAATCCTTGCCGCATGCGCAGAAGATGAGCATTGCCGCAACAAGAACGAATGCGGATGCAATTTTGAGAATGTTTGCCTTTTTCATTTGTAAGTCCTCCGTTTGTTTATCTCTTTTTTTATGTTTAACCTTTTTGCCTGCCGCCGTCAGGGACGAAGCACGGCTGCAACCGTGCGGCAGATATGATCCGCCCAGTATTTTGAGTAGGTCATGTTTAAATGAATCCCGTCGCCGGATGCATCCGCGGGCAGACAGCCGTTTGCGTCAACGAGTGCCTCAGGAACGGAAACGTAATGACAGCCGCGCCGCGCCGCAAGATCAACAAGCTGCGCATTGTAAAGCTGGATGTTCTCATTCGTGACCCCCGTTGTGCTTGTGCTGCTGACCTTTGCCGAAACCGGCGGAATCAGCATGATGAAAATTTCGCATCCGGGCTGACGCTGCCATATGTCATCGAGAAATTTGGAATACTTTTCGATGAAAGTGTTGAGATTCGGCCAGCCGAGTTCGTTTTCGCCGAACATCAGAATGACGGCTTCGTATTTGCCCGTATTCAGCTCATCAATAACAGGCACACTGCCCGTGGTCGTTGTTTGCGTATATACGGAAAGAATGTTCAGCCCGACGCGGGTGAAAAATTTGCCGTGGGTAATGACACCGTATTTATACAACCCTTCGAACGTGGAATTGCCCACAAATGCACAGTTGTCGAAAACGGTTTGGTCAATGGGTGCATTTGTGTTCACCGGCGCATTCGTGTCGGCAGGTGCGGGTGTTGCCGTGGGTGAAACAGTTTCGGCAGCCGGCGCGGTTGCAGGTTCAACCGAGGGCAGCGGCGCCTTTGTCACGGGCAGAATATCAACAATGACATTCGGAGAATCATCTTTGCATGCGGTCAGTGTGCAGGCTGCAAGCGATGAAAAAACCATCAGCGCAGCCAACGCGGGGGAAAGGAAGGAACGCAGCCTTCCGGTGCGGCGTTTGTTTTTGTATCTGAAACTATTTTTATTCATAATGTTGAAATCCATTCGTTTACTCTGCGGAGAAGCACGGCGAAAATCAAGCCGAGTGTTGTCCGCATGTTTCCTATTATACCAGACCGCTTGCCGCTTTTCAACATTGCAAAGGGCTGCAAAGGCGGATTTTGCCCTTTTGAAATGTAACATTTTTGTTAACAAAACATAACCCGCGCAATAATTAACCTGCACAGCGAATAAGTGTGCGGGATTTTTTTCGGGAAGGGCGGCAAATTCGACTTTTTCCGCAGCAGAAAAACCAAACCGCAGCACTTGATGCGGCACGGGCAGGAGCAATCTGCCTTGATTTTGTTATTGAGCGAAAGACATGCCGACGTCCGCTCCGCCGTCGCAGGAGAACAGCCATTCGACTTTGTCCCCGTTGTGAAGCTCGATGCTGTCTATGCCCTCGCTAGGGAATTCGCCGTTGACGCGGAAAAGCCAACCGCTTGCGGCTCCGCACGCGCCGTTTTCAAGACCCTGAATGCTTGTAACAAAGGTTCCTGCCGCTCCGCTTTCGGACACGATCACGATGTCATATGTGCGCAGCAGCGAGAAAGTTTCGGTAACGGTCTTGCCTTCGGAAAGGGTCAGCATTGCGTTTTTAACAAGCATACCCTCGTTTTGAAGGCCGTCTTTGATATTCTGCGGCAGAGATGCGTTGTTGTATGCGCGTGTTGCATCGATTGTAAGCGAAATGCGCACCAAACGGGAAAGATCCGCAGTCTGAGCGGGTGTATTTCGTCCTTCTTCGGAACCGCCTCCGATATTCACCGTTTCGTTGGGGTCAACTGCGTCGGATTGACATGCGGAAAAAACGAATAATATCGCAAAAACAAGCAGAACGGAAACAATGGAATGCAGAACCTTTGCGGAAACGGTGCGGGATGTTGAAGTCTTCATTTGGTTGTTTTCCTCCGAAATTCGGGCGGATGAATGAACCCGCCCTTTTGTTGCACTGAAAGTATAACAACTGCATGAAAAAAAGTCAACAGCAGCCGAAGGCGGCAATCAAAGCGGCAAAGGTTCGGATGCGCAGCGTCAAAATGATTTATTTATGCAGCTTTTCGAATTCCTCCCGCAGAAAAGCATTCAGCTTGGCAGCTGTTTCCAAATAGGCGCGTAGTTCTTCTTCGGTGAATCGGCCGTAAGCATTGGCTTCGGCAGCTTTTAAGCAGCGAGTCGTTCGGTCGACCAATTCCAAGCCCTTCGATGTCAAATGTATCTTCTTGCTGTTGCGTGTGCCGGAAATCGGAATCAATTCGACGCAGCCGCCCTTTGCAAGCCCGGCAATTGCCGTATTAATTGTTTGTTTTGCATGAAAACCCTGACGGCACAGGTCCTGCTGGGTTTGGTCTTCATCAAACTCGGAAATATAGTACAGAACCCACATTGCAGTGCCGGAAAGCCCGTATTTTGCGGCTGCGGCATGATAGATGGACTCCTGCTCTTTCCGTTCACGATCGATTGAATTGATTATTTCCCTGGTGTTCATTCCGTTTCCTCCGATACTACCTGTATATGATGCCGTTTCGTTCGGATTTCTTTTGAAGCACGACGGCAATTATCATGCATATGCATTCCGACACGGTAACAGTATACCACACAAATTCATAACCGAATATAAGCGGAAGAAAGTTGATGCAGATATAACTGAACACAATGCTTCGGCATATATTAATTGGTATTGCATACTGTGTTCTTTTTGTTGAGAACAGGTAGGCGGCGATTACGGCGGTGGAGACAGCAAACACGTAGTTCAAACAGTACTTGGGAAGTGCACTGCAAACGATCGGCACCGATGCTGCATCGGCACCGAAAAAAGAACACAGTGGTTTCCCGACAAAGAATGTTAAAAGAAAAATACTTATTCCGCCTGCAAAAGCCATGATTTGCCCGCTCCGGAAGTAGAACTTTAAACTTTTGTCGTCCTTTGCACCGTAACTTGCCCCGTATAACGGCTGCAAGCCGCTTGCCAATCCCCACATCAAAGAAGAAAACAATGAGCTTGCATATGTTATTACAGAATATGCATTAACAGCCGCATTGCCTATGTGTGAAATAAGCATTCGGTTCATTGAAAAAGCAATAACAGGGTTGGCAAATTGTGAAATCATTTCGGGCAGGCCGCGCAGCATGATTTTTTTGTAAAGAGAAAACTGAGGCTTGAATTTTCGCACTCGAAGCTGTCCTTCTTTTGATATATAGTGAAACAGCACAACGATAAAGCCCAAAAGGTTTGCAATCCCTGTTGCGGCAGCGGCACCGGCAACGCCTTTGTGAAGCGGATATACCATGAGCCAGTCGCCGAAAATATTGGCGGCCGTACAGGTGAAGGACATGATAAGACCGATTTTCGGATTCCCGTCATTCCTTGCAAATGTGTTCAAACACGGGCCGAGCGTTGACGGAACCAAAAAAACGGAGTACCAGAACACATAATCCGAAACCATTTGCAAATATGTTTCGTTTGCGCCGAGCAGAAGAGCAATTTCTTCGGACAGCAGCATCCCCGCTGCGCCGATAATTGAAAACACGGCGATGTTCGCAGAAAGTGCATGCATAAACGCTTTGTTTGCGCCTTCAACATCCTTGCGTCCGAGCCGAACGGAAGCAACGGCAACACCGCCTATATTAAACAGCGTGGACAGTGCCCATACAAAGTTTACGAACGGCATTGCAATGCTGACGGCACCAAGCGCATCCGCACCGATGCCGTTCCCGACGAACATCCCGTCAACAATGGTGAGAACAAAAAAACTCAGGTTGCCCACCATGGCGGGGATAATGTATTTCCGCAAATTTTTTCTCTGTTCAGTCACGTTAAGATCCTCCGAAAACAAGTACAGAGTCCGAAACCGGACTCTGTGCTGCATTATAGTCTGTATTCGGATTCATGTCAAGCCCTTGGGGCGAAATGACAACAAATGCTGCACGTGTCGGGTTTTTAAAAAACTTGCGTTCAGGCATAAGTTGATGTAAAATAAATTCGGTTGGAACAATGCACACCCGAGGGCAGCGAACTCTCGGGCATATTCGGTTGCATTGAGTTTGTATTTGTTCAGCTCGTACACTTGTGTCGGAAGGGGAATTTTAAAATATGCAGAAAAAGGGTAAAATAAACGTGAATAATGCGGAGTTTGATTCCCGCGGCGAGAGGATTATTGCGGCATCCGATATGCCCGTATCGCTCTGGAGCGGCGGAAGAACAACCGAGATTTATATTGCGCCGGAGGGGGCTCTTTACACTGAGCGTAATTTCCTTTTCCGCATCAGCACGGCAGAGGTCGAACTTGAAGAATCGGATTTTACATCGCTGCCCGATTACAACAGATTGATTGCATCGGTAAGCGGCACAATGCGGTTGTCGCACGGAACGAACGGCAGCGAAAAGCTTGTGCTGCCTCGCTCAACCGTGTATGCATTCGACGGCGGAATTCAAACCCATTGCGTCGGCAAAGCGCGGGATTTGAACCTTATGCTTCGCAAAGGTGCGGCGGAAGGCGAGCTGGTGTTTGTTGACAGCGGAACGGAACTTAATCTTGAACCCGCCGCGAACGAAACAATGCTTCTTTTTGAGTTGGAAAGCGGAAATGCCGCACTTTGTGCAGGCGGGAATGCAAGGCTGCGCTGCACGGCAAACGGACAGTGTGCGCTTTTCACCGTTCGGCTTGTCGGAGAGGCAATTCCGGGTTCCGATAATCGGAACGGCTGATTTTCAAAACGGATATTATTAAACGCACCAAAGGGGGTGAACGCATGGAGAATACGGCAGTTAATTCAAACACGACAAACAGAGAGACAGAAGCGAAGGGACTGAACACCGAAATCAACCCGCTGTTCTCAATTTTAGATAAATCGGAAGAGTTCCGGCGGCTGGAAGCAGGCCTTTGCGGCGGCAGGGGCCCCGCCGGTGTTTTCGGATTGGGCGAAGCACAGCGAACCCATATCGAAGCCGCTCTGTTTTCAAAAGCAAAGCGGCCGATGCTTGTTGTTGTTCCGTCCGAGCAGGCAGCGGCAAGGGTGCATGAGGAACTTTGCTGCTATTATCCCGATGCGGTGCTTTTTCCGGCAAGGGAACTGCCGCTCAATGCCCACAGTTATGTTCAGTCACAGGAATTGACGTCAAAACGGCTGCGAACGGCAGCACGGCTGATAAAAGGTGAACCCTGCCTGGTGGTTGCGCCGATCGAGGCCGTTATGCAGCGCATGGCACCGCCCTCCGTGATTTCGGCATTCACTCAGACGGTTCGAACGGGCATGGTAATTGAACCTGCGTCCCTTCTGAAAAAATTTATCGATGCGGGCTATTCCCGCGAGGAAATGTGCGAGGGAAGGGGGCAGGTCTGCCTGCGCGGCGGCTGTATCGATATTTTTCCGATAACGGCAGAAAATCCCGTCCGCATTGAATTCTTTGATGATGAAATAGACACAATGCGCGAGTTTGATCCGCTTAATCAGCGTTCAACCGAAAATACGGATTGCGTTGAAATTTTGCCCGCAACGGAACTGCCGTTGGATCGGGATATGCGGCAAAAGGGCATTGCGGCTTTGCGCTCAAAAGCGCATTATGCGGCGGAAACGGAGATTTTGCGTGCGGGCGGAATTCCGCAGAACGCTCTCTCACTGCTTCCGCTTTTTGTGCGGAACGAGATAACCTTCCTTGATTATTTGCCGGAGGACGCCTTGATTATTCTTGACGAACCCTCCCGCATTGAAGAAAGCGCAAGGTTCGCTTTCTCACGCTTCACGGATAATCTTGCGGATGTTCTGCACAGCGGGGAGGGGCATGAGCTTCAAGCGGGACTGTTGAATGCTCCGAGTGTCACCATGGCGGCGCTGGACAGAAGTTCAACCGCAATGCTTTTTGCGTTTTCAAGGAGTTATCAGCTGATAAAGCCGAACTTTCTTGTAAAATTCGATTCACGGCAGATTTCGCGCTACGTGCAGGGGGATACGGCCCTGCGTGACGATATAGGCCTTTGGCGGCAAAAAGGCTACTCTGTTTTGCTCTGCGCCGGCAGACATGCGGAGCGGCTGCATGATATTCTTTCCGATTTGGGAATAGAAGCTCCCGTCACCCAAAAACTCGGCAGGGACATCGTTGAACGCGAAATAATTATCACCGGGCAAACGATTCCGCGCGGGTTTGAATATCCGGAGCTTCGGCTTGCGGTCGTTTCGGAATATGAGCTTTTCGGTTCGGAATATCGTCCGGAGGCAAAACCGACAAAAAGCCCGCATAACAGACTGACGCTGTACGATCTCAGCGTCGGCGATCTCGTCGTGCATGAAGCGCACGGAATAGGCAGATTCACGGGCGTCAGCACATTGACGGTTGACGGAAAAACCCGTGACTATATCGAGCTTTGCTATCGCGACGGCGACAAACTGTTCATTCCGACGGATCAGATGGACAGAGTGCAAAAATATATCGGCGGTGAGGAAGAGAAGCAAAAGCTTTCAAAACTCGGCTCGGGCGAGTGGCAGAAAACCGTTGCACGAACGCGGGCAAGCGTGCGCAAACTTGCATTTGACCTTGTGAAACTTTACGGCGAACGCGCAAGGCGCAAGGGCTTCCGCTTTTCGAAGGATACGGATTGGCAGCAGAGACTGGAACTGAGCTTTCCTTATCGCGAAACTCCGGATCAGCTGACAAGCATTCAGGAGATAAAGGCCGATATGGAATCGGACAAAATCATGGACAGGCTGCTTTGCGGCGACGTTGGCTACGGCAAAACCGAGGTTGCGCTGCGTGCTGCATTCAAATGTACGATGGACGGCAAACAATGCGCATTTCTTGTTCCGACAACGATACTTGCTCAGCAGCACTACAACACGCTCTGTTCCCGCTACTCCGGCTTCCCGATAAAGGTCGAGCTGCTTTCCCGATTCAGAACTCCTGCGGAGCAGGCACGCATAAAGAAACAGACTGCGGACGGAACCGTAGATATTCTTGTCGGCACACACAGCATCCTTTCAAAGGACGTAAAATTCAAGGACTTGGGTCTCTTGATTATCGACGAGGAACAGCGGTTCGGCGTCAATCATAAGGAACAGATAAAAAATCTGAAACGAAACATAGATGTTTTGACCCTTTCGGCAACACCGATTCCCCGCACTCTGCACATGAGCATGAGCGGTATACGCGATATGAGCGTTATTGAAACCCCGCCGGAAGCGCGTTATCCCGTGCAGACTTTTGTTGTTGAATACAACGACGCTCTTGTGCGCGAGGCAATCATGAAAGAGCTTGCAAGGGGCGGACAGGTCTACCTTGTTTACAATATCGTCAAAACCATGGATATATTTGCCGAGTCGCTGAGCAAACTTGTGCCGGAAGCGCGCATTGCCTATGCGCACGGGCAAATGAGTGAACGTCAGCTGGAGAACACCATGATGGATTTCATGGACTATAAATACGATGTTCTGATTTGCAGCACGATAATTGAAAGCGGACTCGATATTTCAAATGCAAACACCATGATAGTCTATGATGCCGATAAATTCGGTCTTTCACAGCTTTATCAGCTCCGAGGAAGAGTCGGAAGGGGCGCAAGGCTCGGTTACGCCTACCTCACCTTCCGCCAAAACAAGGTTCTCAGCGAGATTGCCGATAAACGCCTGTCTGCAATAAAAGAGTTTACGCAGTTCGGTGCGGGCTTCCGCATTGCAATGCGCGATCTTGAAATTCGCGGTGCGGGTGATATTCTCGGCGCGGAGCAGCACGGGCATATGGCGCAGGTCGGATACGATTTGTACTGCAAAATGATTGATGCCGCCGTTAAGGAAGCAAAGGGCGAAACGGTAAAGCCGGAGATCGACACCGTAATGGAGATACCGATAGATGCCCATATTCCCAAAAAATACATTCCGCGTGAAACAGGCAGAATTTCAATGTACAAACGCATTGCGGCGATTACCGATATTGACTCGTTCCGCGATGTTCAGGATGAACTTATCGACCGATACGGTGAAATCCCGCGCTCGGTCCAAAATCTGCTGGATATTGCACTGTATAAATCCCGCGCAGCGCAGCTCGGCATTCTGGCTTTCACCGTTCGTCCGGAGGAGGTTCGCTTCACCTTCGGCGCCGATGCTCCGTTGGACGGCGCAAAGCTGTTTGCCGCTGTCGGAACAATTGACGGTGCGGCGTTTGCAGCCGGCGAAAAAATTGCGCTTGTCATCAAAAACAAGCATAAAACCGGTGAAGAAATGTTCCGCATTGCACAGGATGCGGTCAACAAACTGTTGCTGTGCACTGAAAATGCAGACTGAAAAGCCGCGGCATATTCCGCAGTTGCCGAATTCGGGGATTTTTCGAATATCACCGCAAGAGCAGCTTTCATCCTGCAATGACCGAGAGCCGTTGACTTCATGTCGGCGAAATGATACAATATAGCGGCAGGCTGCTCTGCCTGCAAAATCAACCGTGGAGGCTTATGCATGTATCAACAGAGTGTGGACAGATCCGGCGGATCGCAAAAAAGTGACCTTATTCTTTTCATCGTTCTGATTATTGCCTTTTTCGCAGTCGGGGCGGTGGTCATGTATCTCGAAAAGCTTTTTGATTCGAATGTTCCGCGCTACGTTTTTATCGGGCTTGTTCTTGCTGCAATCTATGCGATCTACAGGCTGCGCATCATCGGCTTTCGCTATACTGTGTTTTATAAAGAGCCGGAGACCGTTTACGATCCGCGTTTTGACGATATGATTACGCATGAGGATTATCCTTATCCTGTCGGAACGATAGTGTTTGAACGCATTGTAAGCGCAAAAGGCACAACAATCGAAACACTTTGCGGCGGTGACATAGTTGCTGTCTGCGCTCCCGGCGGCGGGTATTCGGGTGAAAACGCGTCGTCTGTTATCGACTCCGCAAATGTTTCATGCAAAAAAACGGAAAAAGCTTATTCCGTTGTGTATAAAAAGGGCGATGCGCTGCACAGGATTTTTTTCAATCCCGATGAAGAATTTCTGAACCATGTGCGCGAGATCGCTCCGCAGGCCGAGTTTTGCTGATTCGGAACGCGCAATGTGCGGTTTCCGAATCTTTTCATGATTTTTCATGATTAACGAAAATGCAAAAAAACTGAAGAATGCGATTCGTGCAGGAAGGGCGATGCACGGTTATCTTGTCACAAGTGCGGATTGTGATGAAACCGCGCCGGAAGGTGAACCGTCATCGACTGCGGAGCTTTTGCGTCAGTGCGCCGCGCTGCTGCTTTTTGGCAGCGAAAAAACGGAGATGCTGGAATTTTCTCCGGATTTTTATGAGCTGAACGGCGGCGCAAAGGTTGAACAAATGCGCACGATTCGGCAGGAACTCAGCAAAAAAGCATTCGGAGGAAACAACCGCGTTGTTGTAATCACCGACGCCCATATGATGAACGACAGTGCGGTGAATGCAATGCTCAAAATGCTTGAGGAGCCGCCGGAAGGCACGTTTTTCCTGCTTACCGGCATTGAACAGCGCATTCTTCCGACAATCCGTTCACGCTGCCAGATTGTTCGCCTCGGAACGGCATCTGCGGCGGAAATCGGCGCGGAGTTGATTCGCTTGGGTGCCGCAAAGTCGGAAGCGCAGCGTTTTGCAGCG
>ERZ808278.1230-NODE-1230-length-11612-cov-4.400969_pt1 | contig 11612 bp, 7 predicted proteins | sample MGYA00521239_ERZ808278 | MGnify/ENA primary metagenome ERZ808278 (study PRJEB31516, sample SAMN03275600) | gut metagenome | biome: mammalia-associated habitat; material: feces | host: Papio cynocephalus | place: Kenya | collected 2012-07-17 ... | reverse complement strand
AGTGACAAGACCATGAACTGTCTTGTGTATTCCCGGAAGCGGATGGGAAGGAAAGACCTTATGTCAATATTTACAAAAAATGAATTAAGTATAATGAAAAAAGGTGCATCTAAAACGACAAGATCAATGATTGCTATGGAAGTAGCTAGGGGTGCGTATGAATGGGATAATCGTGTGGGACAGTGGATGTACGTATATTCAAGCTTTGCACACTATTGCAATGGATTTCCGGTATATCGATTTAATAAATATGAAACGATTATAGATCGGCTTCGCAAAGCTAAAATATATAATCTGCATGAAATTGGCTGTGGTAATACACCATTACAATATATCATGTTCAATACTGCAGGGGTTGTATATACTGGAATTGATGATTCTTCTATAAATCATCCAGAGCAATTACCAATTGAAATGATTGACACATGTCTTGCAAATTTATTTTCAACAGGTTTTGGTATTGGAGCAGAATATCCAACGAGTGAAACTACTGCAGCAATGTTCGGATTCGAGTACAATTATCTTCTGACAGGAAAAGATTGTGGATATTGCGAACCGGTAGAAGATATTATTCCAGAAATAGTTGAAAACTATCAGCTACTAATATTTCAATCTGAAAATGGAAAAGAAATCCCTTTTCATAATAGTGAATTACTTAAATTCTATGATGTGACAAAATTTGACTCAGGGGACTTGTATCTAGTCCGGAAAGGAGTAACATTAGATTTATGCTTTTAAAAATAAGGGGATCAATATGATCCCCTTATTTTTTCCCTAAAAACAGTGATTTAAGTAGATAACATGAAGAAAGGGGTAATATCATGGCTTCAATTATTAATGAAGAAAAATTGATCAATGATAACATTGGTGTATTTGAAAAAAGAATGAAAACTGCATCAGTTCGATTCATAGATCATACCCAAACATATGTCACATATTTCCATATTAGCAATCCAGATTCTACTGTGGATGATGGTTTTTTAGATATTGAATCTTTAGTTGGAGCAAGAAGTCCCTTCAGATATGATCAAATTTCTCATTTTCCTATTTATGGACTTGAGGCAATTACTCCTCAGTTACAAGATAATGAATGGGGATTGGATTCTGAGGCTGAAGGAGATGCAATAATTCTTCCAAGTACGATTAAACCATTAGAAAATGATTTTTTTATCATTGAACATCTTTCAAGACCATTTGTTTTCCGGGTTACAGAAATTTCATATGACAATATTCGACCGGATAATTATTATCAGATCCATTATCGGTTGGAATATATTGATGATGAAAGAATTTCACAATTAAAATCAAAAGTATGCGAGACGTTTGATTGTGTAATGGAAAAGATTGGAACTGAAGAACAATGCATTATTCGAAGTTCTGATAAAGTAATCATTGACAAAATAAAATCAATGTATACTGATATAGTGGAAACATATTTGCATTTATTCTATTCAGATCAGCATAATTCTCTTCTGTGTTATACAGAAGGAGGAAAAATGCTATATGATCAATATATGTCATATTTTGTAAATGAACATCATCTTTTGGAAATTCCAAATAGTATTAAAACATATGTGTTGACAGACCAATTTTGTGATCATAGATTTCAGATTAAATATGAACGCAGTTTTTATAGAATGATTGAACGGCAAGATATCAGTTTACTGAATCAATTCCCATTCAATCTATTTGTTGCTGGAGCAAATCCAAATTCTACGTTTCACTATTATTTTGACCATTCTACTGTTTCTGTAGAATTGCTTCCAGAATATCGGGGAGTTACAACTCTTGGAGAACGATATCTTTTAACAGATGAAGTAATTAACAGAATTCAGAATAAAGAATTTGGAAGTTCTCCTCAAATGGATCTAATTATCAAATATCTTCACAAAGATCCGTTAACAATTCGTGATATTGATTTAGATATGCATAGAGAATTACTTTTATTAGATCGTAATGAAGAAGTATACTGGTTTACACCAGTCATTTTGTATATCATTAAAGAAGTTTTAAAAACAGTTTAAAAATATCCCATATACCATATGGTATATGGGATATTTATATTTTTTATTTATGAGAAACTGAATCAGCTACTTTTCTCATAATTCCAGATCTGGAACTCTTCAGTCTTTGCAGATAAAATTTTGCTCTCTTTAAAGCCTGACCTTTATACTTCATACGAAGTTTCTTTTTCAGTGCTCGACGAGCTTTCTGAAGCTTCTGAAGTTTAATGAAGTCTGGATCGTTCTTAGCTTTTGCACATCCAAGAACAGAAATCTCAAACAGTTGAGCAAATCTTGCTTTTTTATCAAGACGAATGACCATCTTGTTGTAATAGCCTTTTCCTTCCATAAACATGGAATCAGCTCCAACTTCATCTGCAAAACTCTCAGTCATGAAACCTTCATTACATGCAACATTGAAATCGTTATCTTCAACGAACTCTTTTACCTCTTTATCAGAGAGTACCTCTTTCAGAAGTACCGGAGTAGCTGCAAGTTCAATGGCACGATCTGCTTCTTCTTCTTCTTCCGGATTTAAAGTAACTTCACCTTCAACCGGATCAGTATCCGGAGTATCAACATCATCAATATCTTCCGGGGTAATATCATCCACGTCTTCCATCATTAATTTGGACGGCAACGGACGATTCAGCATATCTCTAAAACTCATGATAATCTGTCTCCTTTTTAAAATGCTTAATTTATATATATGTTTTTTGGTGTTACGTTAACTCATCAACGAAACTATCAATGTCGTCAGTATTATTATTTGTCGGATTAAATTCCTCTTTCTTATTATTCAGAATTGCCTTCTGTTTATAATCATTTAACTTATTGATGTTAATAGATGGTAAATAGTCTTCTACAACAAGTTGTCTGAACTCTTTTACAATATTGGAATTTGCTGGGTCTTGAATGTATTGCTCTCCAAGAATTAAATTGCAAATATAATCGACAATAGATGTAACTGCACCAATCATATCAGATGTAATATTATTATTATTAAATTTCGGAGGCTCTAGTTTATAGGTAATTTTACTTACCAAATTTGGATCCATATCCAAGGAGAACCTTGCGAGCATCTGATAAAATTGACTCAAAGATTTGTTAAAGTCTAATTGTAAAGACATTACACGACCTTGGAATTTGGTATTTGCCATTTCAATAGATTTAGCAAAATCCGCTTCATTTAAGTAATTCATAATAGCATCTGGTACACCAGTTCCTAAAATAAATTGTTTTCGAAGCATTTCCATAAGTTCAGTGTTTAATTGGACATCTTGACCTTGTAAAATTTCTGTTTCAATACCACGTTCACCAGATCGTCCAGTAGGAATATAAAGTTCTGCACCATTGCCAACTTTTTTAATCAACGTGGTATATGAGAAGAGGTCCATGATATTTACACTTCGCTCTTGTTTTTTTCTTGCGATTTCCTGAATTTTATTAGCAATATTTTTATCAATACCAGATTGTTTAATATAGTTAACGCGAGTATCATTACTATATAAAACAATAGACATGATTTTGAAAAGCAAAAGCATCAGATATAATTTTGCATAAAATAAAGAAGGTTCAATAACAGAAACACCGTTACCATCTTCATCTTCGTTTACTTTGAATGGGCACACATATTCTGCAGGAATGAATTGAAATTTGATACGTTTATGATTCAAGTCATAAAACATCAATGCTTCGGCAATCATTTCTTTGAATTCTTTATTTTCTTTGATAAATTTCTGATCGAATGAATTTACAATTTTTTGAACCAGTTTATCAATAATCGTTTTTTGTCTGGTAACATCATCAAAACGATTATAATACATGGTTGAACTGATAACACCAGAAATTGGTTTGATATCTTCCTCTAATATATAATAATAACCAAGAACTTTATTCATGATACGAAGTTCAATCATATGAGGGGAATCAATCAATTTAAGATAGCAATCACCGATAGATGCAAATGTTTTTTCTTCTTTTTTAATTTCTTTATAAGAAGAATCTCCAATATTTAATTTTTGACGAGCATTATCTAAAGAAGCTTCAGCTTCGGTAAAAAATCTTTCCCGTTCTTCATTAGTTGCATTTGCTAATTCATATACACCTTCTCCATAAATCAAAAATGGAATAGGTACACTATTTTTATCAATTTCAATACGTTTTGCAAGCTCTGTCATTTCTGTCGCAAAACTTGATTTTTGATCTTCGATGAGTTTCTTTTTTTCTTTTGCATCTGATATATTATCAAATTCTTTTTTGCTTGCCTCAGAAAAATACATATCATAACACTCATCAATAAAATCGTTGAATGATCCGTTCTCTTTTACTGCATGAGGACGAGTATCGTTCACTGATTCTGTAAAAGTTTCATATAATGAAAATTGATCGGCGGATTCATTCATTTGAGTATTTCGATATCTTGGATCTTTTTTCTTTTTTAAAGAAAAATCACCAAATAACCGTTTGTAAGGAATCACATATGCATAATAACTTCCTTGTGTCAGGGTATTTGGAATAATAAAGTTTTTGATTCTATTGTTTAAGTTGAATTTTGTATCCAACTGTTCCAAAGCGGAATCATACATATCTCTCTCTTCTTGTGTTGCATTTTCAATGGTGATTGTTTTTGAAATTTTACCATCAGTTACGTTTGCAGACACAATAGAGTCACGAAATACAAGAATTGCTTCTCGCAATTCGATCAATTGATTGGAAACCTCTTTCAGATCATTCTGCTTCAGTTTTTTATTTTGGTACGCATCCGTAATGAAATTGAATACCTCATTACTTTCCATGCCAAAAATCTGTTCAATACTATTTTCTTTTCCGGAATATAATTGCTTTGTATCATGCTCATACAATCTTGCAATAAATCCAGTTATATCTGTCTCACTATGACGATTTAAAGAATTTAATTCTGTCTGCATGATGTTATTAAACATCGTAGACAGAGATTCAGAGTCATCCGTTTGAGTAGTTCCAAATAAAGATAAATTGAGGGTATCTGTAATCGAATCGTAGTTATCTTCTAAGTTTTTGGTTGCTTTCTTAGCTGATGGACGAAATGCAAACGTTGTTTTTTGATCTCGTTTTGAACGATTACTAGACGTTAGTTTATCTGCCATCTGGAGATAGTTCCCCCTTTCCATATATTTTATTGCTTTATCATTAGAAAATTGTTTTTAGTATGGAAAGTAAGGGGTTTGAAAGAAGAGTAGAGTAGTAATACTCTACTCTTCTCATTATAAGTATAAATACTTTGCATAATATTTAAAATGCGAGAATAAAAATTCAAATCTTAATTGATAGATTGTACCACCTTTTGTTTTGTCAAACAATGACATGCTATAAAATACCTGATCAATATTCTTTTCTTCCACTAATGGTAAAAAAGAAGATCCAAAAAGAACTGGTGGAACTTTTTTATTTGGATCTTTTAATTCAATGATGATTTTGTCATTGAAGAATTTTTGAATTAATTCAATATTCATCGATTCATCAGTTGCAAATCTTAATGGGTGATTTGCAACTTCTTCTGGTTTGCAATCAATCATGACCTGTATATCATTCAACGCATTTTCAGTTTCTTGTTTAGAAGCTTCTATAAATGCATCATACTTAAGTTTAATTTCTGAAATATCAGGAATATACACATTTTTATTGATAAAAACTTTTTTGAATATCTCAACCATATAAAGTTCCGCTTCACATATGATTGTTCCAGACAATTCGAGATTACTAAGTTCACCTGCAAGAATATATCGTTGTCCAATTACGTAGACATCCTTTGCATAAACTTTTCTTAATTTTACAAAGAAATCTCTAAATTCTTTTGTTTCTTTTGTTGTTAATTTAAATTTTTCTTTGTTTCCATCATATAGTTCAGATTCAATTTTGGAAGATTTAAATTTCTTTTTTAATACATCAATTTGTGTAATAGGTTCTTCTGAACTGTATGCCAATAAGACAATACAAGATCCAGAATATTTTTCATATAAACCATTTATAAGTGTTTGTAATGGAAATTGGTCAATATCTTTTCCATAACGATCAGTGAATGTTGTTTTTACTTCTCGATCAGGTTCTGCCATACCAAGAAGCCATTCAATTAAGTTTGGATCCGGATAAAATGGTTTGAATCTTTCTGGCACATCGGTTTCCGGAATTCTTGAATCGATTGCAACTGGAATAAATCCAGGCTCGATCATTGAAAGTTGATCATAGTATCCTAAATAAATCATCGTCTCTTTTTCTTTCCTCTCATCCAATTACGACGTTTTTGATTTTTACAATTAATATTATTGATTTTATCATGTTCTGATAATATACGTGATAAGTTAAAAATTGAAACTTGGCATTCTTCTATTTTATCCTGATATTTCCACAATACATTACGAATATAATCATTTTTTTGATGTATCTCTGTAGAAGCACTGTTGAGATCCGCCAAAATATGAGTAAATGATTCATTTACTTGTCGTTGACTCATTAATTGGAATTCAATTTTATCTAATCTATTAACCAATCCAGTTATGTTATTATTTAATTCGGCTTTAATGTCTCTTACTCGTATATCAGGCATATTTTTCCTCCAGCTTATTTATCAAAGTATTTAATGTTGGTGCGTTAAACCATTTAGTCATGGTATTCACTACATTTCCAGTTTGTACGTTATCCATAATTTCTTTTCCAAGATCACCAATTTCAAATGCAGTAGTTGCTTGAATTTTACTAAAATGAGTGATACCGTTAAATTTCATATGACCTCCCATAACGTCAAACTGCATAGGATCACAGAAACATTTAAAAATCAAGGTTGATGCATCAATATTCATACCTTGTATAGAATATGGATAAAAAGCACTCATATCCATATCAATGGAATAATGAAAAATGTTATTTGTTCGTTTTCCGTACAATTCCATTCCAACTGGTAGTATTAATTGTGGGTTACCTACTAACGCTCCTTCAAAATTTACTTTATCGTCGTCTTCTTCATCTTCAGATTTTTCGTATGCATTGATATTTATATTTTCTCCAGGTACATACCCTTCTTTTAAGAACGAAATATATTGTACGTTTCGGAGTTTTAAAGTTTGTTTAAAAATGTTTTCATATGGTGTTGCATTTTCCGTTGCCGTCATATATACATTTTCAATATCTGTAGTTTTCTTTTCAATACCTACCTGAAGTAGTACGTCTTTAATATTATAAATTACATATTGCCTGTAGTTATTATACGATACTGTTTTAATACTTCCAGAGTCAGAATAATCTAATTTTGTATCACCAACTACTTTTTCACCAATGTAATTTAATCGGTATGATCGAAGTTCTTCTCGACCTTTTCGAATTGCTGCGTAAGTAATCATTTGATCTAACCAAATAGTATAAGAACTACAATGGAAGAAATCTCCCTTATTTTTTACTTCAAAATTTCTTGTATCTTTTTTAAAGTAACATTTTTTGAACGGAAAATCTGGATGGCACATAATATCTGCCGGGTTCATTCCAAAGTATTCCATTCGTTTCATTAGATATGGAATATCGAAGCTGATATTCCACACACAAATAAAATCAAGTTTAATTTGATTTACTAATTCAAATATATGACGGAGCATTAATCGTTCATCTTTATAATAAAAGAATCGATAATCCATACACCCATACGTTTCGTCAAACATCTCATGAAGTTCACGTTTTACATCATCTTCATTTTCTCGGAATTCATTTTGTTGCTGAATACGACTGGCATACATTTCCCGTCTTTTTAATTCTTTTTCTTTTTCATATGGTGTCATATGTGTCATGTCTTTTTCAGCGCATTCTACTCCATGAAGCATAAAGGTATAAGATACCATAGAAGAAGTATCAATTAACGTAATTAGATCAACTGGATTTTCTAATGGATTTGGCATTCCTTCACTTTCCAATCCATCAACCTCGATATCAAGGAATCCTTTTGTGATTACTTTTGGTCGATCATTCATCATGGTAGTTAGCCATTTCCATCGATACCATGAACGAATATCATAATCTGCTCCATACACATATGGATAAGTCATAATATTTCTTAATTCTGAAAAATTTCTAGTTTCATATATTTGACGAACTTTTTCTTTCATTGCTGGTCCGCCATCATCAATAATTTCTTTTTGTATATCTTTATATCGAACGGTTTTCTTATTTAATTTTGTCAAAAACTCATGGTTTTTATTATATAGATGATCCCTATATTCAGGTTTCGTAAAATAAATATCCATCACCGGATTTTCCGTGATGGACAAATGCTTTTCACCGGTATCTAAATCTTTCCAAATAATATAAAGCATTCCATTTGGATTTTCTCCGGTTCTTTTGTTTGGTTCAGCATATTGAATGTCAATTAACATTGAATTTTCTTTTGGAATCATAATATTTCATTCCTTTCAAAGATTAATAATCTGTTTTTTGAAGGATAAAAATCCACCTTTAAAACATCAAAATAAATAGAATTACAAGAAAGGAAGAAAAATAATGTCTGAAGAAAAACGACAAGATGATGATTTTGTGATAGAACGAAGAAAAAAATATTCAGATATGATGAACGATCTGGAATCTTTGGATGAATACGTTCTTCCATCTTCTATTATGCAAAAAACAGAAGAGAAGAAAGAAAAAACCAAAGAAGAAGAAAGTGATTTGGATTGGTTATCTTCCCTTGATGCAATGCCAACACTAAGTTTTAATAAAAAACTTTCCAAGCATTTTATGGATGGGTATGAATTAAAAACATCTTCTAAAAAAGGAAAGAAAAAGAAAAAAGATAAAACCGGTTTAACAAATTACTCAAAAGAGTTTCAAAGAGAGCTTGCGACATTGCAGAATCTTCAAATCCAGCAAAATGAATTTGTGGATAAATTACAAGCAACCTATAATCAAATGACAGCAACAAAGTCTTCTGCTAGGGGGATTGGGAAATATACGACCGATCTAATTTCAAACATCAACAGTGCGAGATCATTAAGTAAAGATTTGGCAAAAGAAATTATTGCAACTAAGAAAACTGTTGCAGATCTTACAATGAGAGAAAAGAAAGAACTCGGACTTCTTCATACCGAAGGTGAAGATGTTGGGTCCTATGCATCCAGCTTCTTGAAGCAAATTATTAGTGGAGACAGAAAAAATCTATCTTCAGGAGGAGATCCGGCATTTGACGTTGTTGATGATGATACCGAATTTGATTCTGCACTTGAAAACAGTTTTGTTGGACGAGAAAAAGATATCAATCGTTCAGATGAATCTGAATTATATTTGAAATATGAGAATCAGGATATTACTGTGAAATGCGCACTTCATGATGATGGTACCTATGAATTCATTGCATTTGACGATGATGACAATGTTGTACCTGATTATCCGGTTCCAGATTCTAAAACAGAAATCAACATCAATCGAGAAACCGGTCGAGTACGAGATTCATTTGGTGTTTCTTATCCGATCATTTACGATTAATAATTTAAATCCTAGGGCTAACACCGGTCCTAGGATTTTTATATCTTCGGTTTGACAATACTATAAAGAATTTCGTTAAGAAATAAAAGAAAATATGAAAGGTGAAGCCATTATGAAAATTCAAAATGATGAAATCTTTCGTTCCGTATTTGCGATGGAAAGCGCAAAACTTCCGTTAAACATGTATTTCTATACCAGTGCGATTATGGAAATGACAGAGGAAGATTTAAATCCATCGAATTACGATAATGCGAAAAAGAAGTTTATTGATTTGATAGAAGAACCACGGCTTAGTGTACAAAGAACTCCGGGAGATTCTAATGTTCCGGTAATGTCAGTATTAAGACAAAATGTAACTAATGCACCGAAAAATCCGTTCGAAGCGAATGAAGTTATTTGCAATTTCTGGGATAGTGTAATTCCAAAAGACAATCCAAAGTTTAGCACAATGTATCCAAAAAAATGTGCAGACTTTACAATGAAATTAGCAAAAGACCCAGATGTTGCTTGTAATAGTACAGAAAGTAGAAATCTTGGAATGCTTGCTAATACAACATCAAATGCTTTGAATTTATCATCTTCATATGACCAATCTGATTTTTATCCGACAGGAACTGATAAGTTGGATGTGTCTCCGGAAGATGTAATTGCAAAGGATAATCAGGAAACTTTTGATGCGGTAAACAAGCATATGAAAGAAAATTTATCTGAATCTGCTATGGATGCTTACAATAACATGTTATTGTATATTCCATTCGTAGAATCATTTTCTGAAAAAGCTAAAAAAATAAATGAATCTACATTATGCAAATATCATGATGGAGTAACTCCAAAACTTGCAGTTGCAACATATGAGGCAATGGTGGATGGAATTATTTCCCCATTCAATGCATCAGTCATCATGGAATCTTTAAATGAAGTTTCCATGAATGAATTTACAGTTGCAGCAATGCTTCCTATGATGGGGTCTACCGAAGGTTTTGATACAGTATTGACAAAAACTCCGATTGAAAAAGTTGTTGATAAAACAAATCGTGAAATCGGGAAAGATAATGTCCGAGAAGATTATTTAGAATCTGCATTTGAGTTTTTGGAATATGTAGCAGATCTATATTGCGAAGGAATTATTGATGACGATATCACGAATGAAGTAAAGAGGATTATTTTTGAAGGATTCTTTGATGAAGATGAAGACTACTCCATTTATGATGAAAGTAGACTGAAAAAAGTACAAGAAGAACTTCAGAAAAAAACAAATATTGCCCATCAGTTCACATCAGAAATTTTAAAAGAATATGAAAAAATTGAAAATGAAGTATTCAAAGATTTTGATGAATGGAAAGGTATGAAACTGAAGGACCGTGCAAAAGAGCAGATTAATAATGCGAAATCTTTTGTAAAAGGTGATAAAGAGCATATCCGTCATCGTGAAACAAACGAACAAGAACTGATGGCATTGATGAAACGTAAATGTGATGAAGCTCGTGATAAAAAGGTAAAAGAATACAAGAGTAAATATGGTATTGATATTAGAGGAAATTATGTAGATCTTCCTCCATTTAGAGATGTTTTGAAAAAATCTGGACGTCTTTATGTAAGAGGTGAAGATAATGGATTTGGAAAAGAACTTGCGAGAGTAAATAAAGAACTTCATAAGAGGGAAGTTCAAAAGCCAGTATCTGATGATAAAAATCCATCTACATCAAAACCAGTAATTCAGAAAAAAGAAACAGAAGAAAAATCCTCTGTTACTGCAAAAGATGGAAAAATCGTTGACATTTCTGCATATAAAAAACAGAAAGAAAATGGAAAGAAAGCAAAGATTGTTGAATTTAAAGCAAGACCTGCGAATAAAGGAAATAATGCTTTGAAAGAATCCGTTGAACTCATTGGTATGATGCTTTTGGAATCCGGTGTAGAAACTGGATCTATTCTTTCTGATATTTATGAATCTTTTTATGACGAATCTTTTGACACTGTAAAAACTGCATATATTGAAGCATCCAATTCAGAAGATGAATCAAATGTAATCTTTGAAATAGAGTCAAGGAAAGTATTTGATAGACTTTATCAAATGTTAGATACCTCATCAAAAGATAAGAATAAAGAATT
>ERZ808278.1229-NODE-1229-length-11621-cov-23.980114_pt1 | contig 11621 bp, 8 predicted proteins | sample MGYA00521239_ERZ808278 | MGnify/ENA primary metagenome ERZ808278 (study PRJEB31516, sample SAMN03275600) | gut metagenome | biome: mammalia-associated habitat; material: feces | host: Papio cynocephalus | place: Kenya | collected 2012-07-17 ... | reverse complement strand
TCTATCCCCCATGGGGAGACGAAAGGAAAGCCTTCTTGTTTTTCTACTAAAGATGCGACGAAGTAACTTCTACAACAAAAACGACAGCGAATAATACAACTGCGCCGCCAAGATATAAAGCACAAAGGTCGGCGCACCCCACGCAATGCCGGAAGTCAAAGCCTCGAAGATACCCACGACGCCCTTCATCTTGCCACTCATCACGCCGAAGCTACAGCACACCACGGTGCAGACAAAGGCGCAATAAGGTATGATGCACTGAGTGAAACTGCTTGGAAACAAACCGCCCATCACATTGAGCAAGATGGCATGGGGCAACAGCGTGAGCGCAAGCATAATAAGGAGAAGCAACACGAAACCGAAGCATGCCACCCCCATCGCAAAGCGTTGACGATACTCATGATGATTGTAACGAGAGATTCCACTGCGCCGATAAGCCCCATGGGCGATGCTGCACAAGACAAGCCATACCAACAACGGGGATGCCATGTTCGACTGAAACTGCCCCAGGAACCACCGGATGCCCTCGGCACTAAGAAGCGAGCGCACGAAGACATCGGGCATCGCAGCCGTCAACAGCCACGAGGTCAACATCAGCAAGATCTGGGCAACGCCCAGCACCAAGCCGACCCAAGCAAATATTTTCAGTCTCTTCACTCCTAACTCTTAACTTAAAACACTCCTAACTTAAAACTTCCAACCCCCAACTTTATTACTCCTCATCAGGCTGCAAATTGTCGATGTCGAGGATGCGCAACTCACATGCCCTCACTACCAGGCGAGTGGCATTGACACCCATGCCATTGTTGCCGTCAGGGAAAAGTTTCTGCACCAGTTCGTTCTGACGCTTCTCCAAGCTCTTCACGCCGAAAGGCATACCACGAAGGTTGGTAATCTGCTCCTTCGTATATCCCAAGGCGAGATGGCGCAGGAATCGCTCGTCGTATTCGTCAATCTCATAGTTGACCAACGCCTCCTGGCGCATCAACTGGCTGTTGACACTATGTTTGAATCGCTCTACGATCTTCTGGAGAATCGGTTGATTGAACACCATCTTCTTGCCGCTGAGACAAGAAGCGACATCGCCACGGGTTAGCAACTCGCCGCTCTTGAGGATGATGCCATCGCAACCTGCGTCGAGGACATCCACCCACAGTTTCTCATTCAAAATCTCGCCCGTGAAGATGAGCACCTTCACCTGAGGAAACTGTTCCTTGGTATGGCGACAAATCTCCACGCCCACGGTGGTGGAGCCGCCCAGTCCGAGGTCTAGGAGCACGAGGTCCGGCAACTGCTGCTTGATGAGCTTCCAGTATGCCATCTCGTTCTCGGCAGTACCTATGATTTCTGCCTCGGGAATGTCGTTCTTGAATATTCCCTCCGTGCCTTTCAACTCCAAAGGCACATCTTCTACTATGATTACCTTAAAATTGTCCATCGTATATCTATTATTTCTTATAAATCGTTTATCAACACAATATGGTCTTGTAAGAAAGAACTCTTTCAACCAGTATGGGTCGAACTTATTTTACTCATTCATCTGAAACTCAGCGTCTTCCATCCTCCATACACCCATCCCCTCGTAAAACAGACGGACAGGCAAGACTGCCTCTATCACAAGATGTCCCTTGTCGCCAGACTTCGCCTGAATGCCGCAACCACGAAGGTTGGTGACCTCGCCGAGCTCACGCACGATTTGTCGGCAGAGCAAGCACTTCAGGTCGCTGGTGAGCGGTGTAAAGAGCAAGCTGTCTCGCCGTTCGTCGTACATCTCGTCCGTCTTCTCCACCTGATAGACGGCATAAGGAGAGTTTTGCTTGAGCGAAAGCGTCGTCACCACAGCGCGAGACTTGCCCTTGATCATATCGAGTAACTCTTCGTTGAGCGACTTGTCAAACTTCACGTTGACCTCCACTTGCTCCATCGCCTGTGCGCTGAGCATGGTATAGAGCGACTTATAGTAATCGACCAACTCTCGCAGAGACTGCACGTCCTCGGGATTGTTGTCGATGACTTGGCGGATGCGAGAAGGATAATACATCGTCTCGTGCTTGAGCGTGGAGAGACAGTTGTCGAGCACCGAATTGGCGATATGCAACTTGCCGTTTTCATACTCCACCCGATGCAGCTCGTCCTCGGTGAGTTCGATATGGGCCACCTCGTCGTTAGAAGTCTCTATGCCCTTGCGCAGGGAATCTTCTATCTGACTCACCACCTCGTCGAGTTGGGCATGCAAAGAGGAGGTCTCACGACGGCGATTCCAGATTTTCTGAATCTCCGCCAGTTTCGCCTCGTCGGAAGAAGGAAAATTCTCGTCAGAACGCTCCAAGACATCGGAATGCTTCGAGCCGTCGGAAGCCAGCGAGCCGTCTCTCCCTTTACCTAAAAGCACGGCGTTGATGCGATTGATTTTATCGACCGCATACCGATAGCTGAGCACATGGCGGTAATAAAGCAAATAATATGCCACAGGCAACTGAAGGAGCAGGAGCAGAAGCAGGATGACAGCCACGGTCTTGGCATTGCCCGAAACCTGCATGGTACGCACATAGTCGTCGAGCGTATTGTCGGCACTCCGCTCACGGAAGAGTTGGGTATATACCTTGTTGTTGCTATTGTAGAGCGACCAGTCGTGCAAGGCAAGGGCTGCCACGGCACACTCGTTGCGAAGGTCGAGGATGACATTGAAGTCGGTTTTCAAGCTATCCTCAAACCATTTCAGTTCGGCAGCGTCAGCCAACTTGGGCTTCCTCACCATCAAGTCCTTGCCACCCGGGCGCAATGTCAAGTAGTGCTCATTGAGATAATGGATGGCGGAGTCGGCGAAGACAAAGGTACGCTGATAGGTGCCATTGATGTTACAGAAATAGGCACTGTCGGCAAACTGGCACGCACGCTGCAAATCGGTGACGGCGGACGAAGTCCTTGGAGCCAAGTTCTTGGCATAAGACTTGCCGCTTGAAAATATCGGCAAGAGCAACAGCAAGAGCATCGCCAACTTCCTGACGATTCCCTTTGGCAGGCGGAATCGGAACACGCTCCCCTTGCCCACTTCACTCTCCGCCTGAATCTGGCACACGGAGAAGATGCTACTCACCTTTTTGTATTTCTCGATGATGCCCTTGCAATTGAGCAAGCCGAATCCATGACCTCCCGTGTAAGTTCGGTCGAAGACATGAGAGAGTTGTTCCTCGTCCATGCCCTTTCCCGTATCTGCCACGGAAACTTCCACATATTGATCACGCTCCACGGCGGAGACCGACACCTTTCCACCCGAAGGCGTAAACTTCCGGGCATTGTCGGCTATCGTATTGATCATGAAGAGCGTGAGGGTTCGGTCTGCCTTCACCTGTGCCGTAGTCGGTTGCACGTCCAGCGTGATGCCCTTCATCTGAAAGCCCATCTTTCCTTTCTGAACGATGTCGAACAGAGGCTGCAACGGGAAGCTCTCTATTCTCAGGCTGAGCGTACCCTGGCGCATCTGGATCCACTGCGTCAGCACCTGGTTGTACTGATTGATCTTATCGGTAAGTTCGGAGATGTACTCGTAACGTTCCTTCCTCACCTCCTCAGGCTCCTTCGTATCAGCCAACCTATCCACCTCGTGTATCATACGGTCGATAAACGGTGTGATGCTATTGACCAGCGACACCTTGGCACGTTGCTCCAGATTGCGTCGCTTATTGTCCGACACATGGAGACGAGCCATCTGCAGGCTTTCTTCCAGTTCTTCTTTTCTTTCCTCTATATCATTGATATGCTGCAAATTACGTTGTTTCCATTCTTCCAATGGTTGAAGCAGTTTCTCAGCCGAATGTTTCTTATCTTGTCTCCTTCGCATACGGTCGAAGAGATAAAGTATCAAGATGACGATGACGATCATCCCCAGTACGGCAGCAATCATCATGTTGAGCTGTATGGAGTTTTCGTCAAGCAAGGCGGCACGTGCCTCCAACTGTCTGTCCTGACGAGTTTGCTCCTGCAAGTCGAGGTAGATATTGCGGTTGAAGTCGCTCTCCTGTTTGTCGTTGAGTGCGGAATAGACGAGGCAGAGTCGCTCTCGGATAGACGCCACCAAGTCGGGAGCAGCCTCAATGGCCTTGTTGGTATGCAAGGCACGCAAGAGACAGTCGCCCGCAGAATTGTAGTCCTTGATGGCGAAATAACATTCCGACAAGGTACGATAAGCACCGGCAATCTGGTAGGTATCTCCATAGGAGACGAAGAGGTTGAGTGCCCGTTGCGCCAAGTTGCCCGCCAAGAGAGAGTCTGGCATCTGCTCCACGTTCAAGTATTGTATGGCAGGGAGATTGTTCTTGATGAGGAAGTCTCTCATCGAAGCTCGTTGCAAATGCTCGCTGATGGCCTGGAGCGCATTCGCCTGCCAATAGGGATAGCCCGAGCCTGACGAAGCAATCATATAGCACTGCATCAGGTAGTCGAACTCGGTCTGTGCGATTTGCTCAGGCGTACCCTTGGTGATAGCCCCACCCGAGCCAAAATTGTATAAATAGTTGATATACTGAGCCGTATCGCTTTCCAGCGCATCAGCGTCGATGTCGTTGAGTGCCTTCATCATCGGTTCGTCCAATCCTACATAATAGAAATAGGTGGCATCCACGATGTCAAACTCAGAATGAGCATAGGCGGCGCGCTGACGCTCACGAGGAGGTAAATTGGCAGCTTCCTCGCCGATGCGTCGCAATCGGTCCATCGCCTTCTGACGATAATAATAAAAATCTTTGTTATGAGCTTCCCTTTGGCAGATGCGCATGTATTGCACGTCGGCAACGAGAAGTTCTATCTGGTTGTTGCTTTTCTGTTCCACAAGGTCGAGCCACTTTCGGGCTTGTCGGAAGTTGAGCTTTGCCATCTCTACAAAAGCCAGATTGTTGCAAGCCTCGGCATATCCGGCATCATAATCATCCGAGAGAGCCAAAGCCCTGCGAGCCAGTTGTCGGGTAGAGTCCAGGTCACGATAGTGATAGGCATAGGAAAGTCGGTTCAACTCATCGACTTTCTCCTTATGGGAAGGACCACAAGCTGAAAAAAATTGCAGCACTACCATCATCCCGACGACAGTGCTGCCCCAATATATGCGAAAACTGATATTAATCAATTTAATTGCGTATATTACGAAAAAAATTATTGCGTATGTATGTATGTACAAATTTTATTGCGTATGTTATGCACAAGTCTTGACGATAAGTCTGTTATGCACGAGCCTTGGCGATATAGCCGAGAGCCTCCTTGCACTTAGCTGTGATAGCAGCCCAGTCGCCTGCGGCTACAGTCTCCTTAGGGAAGAGCTTAGAGCCCATGCCCACGCAGAGTACACCAGCCTTGATCCAAGGGGTCAAGTTCTCCTCGGTAGGTTCTACGGCACCTGTCACCATGATGTTGCTCCAACGGAGAGGAGCCATCACGTTCTTCACGAACGAAGGACCACCTACGTTACCTGCAGGGAACACCTTGGTTACGTCGCAGCCAGCAGCCTGTGCATTGTTGATTTCTGTCACCGAACCACAACCTGGAGAATAAGGAACCAAGCGACGGTTGCAGACAGGAGCGATGTCTGGGTTGAAGTTAGGACCAACGATGAAGTTGGCGCCCAACTGAAGATAGAGGGCAGCAGTACCAGCGTCAACCACTGTACCAGCACCGAGAATCATCTCTGGGCACTCTTTGTCAGCCCACTTCACCAACTCGCCGAAGATTTCGTGAGCGAAGTCGCCACGGTTAGTAAATTCGAATACACGCACGCCACCTTCGTAGCAAGCCTTGATGACGTTCTTGCAAACGTCGATATCTTTATTGAAGAATACAGGCACCATACCAGTCTCTTTCATGGCTGCCATGACCTGCATTTTGCTAAACTTTGCCATTATTAATGTTTAATGTTAAATATTTAATGTTTACTTGAAGAGTATTGAATTCTTCACTCTTCGTTCTTCACTCTTCACTTAATTTATCTCTGCACACGACCATTGGCGTTACCACCAGCCAAGCTCTCCACCTCATCGGCAGAAACCAAGTTGAAGTCGCCAGGAATGGTATGTTTCAAGGCAGAAGCAGCCACAGCGAACTCAAGAGCCTCGGCCTGTGTAGGCTTTGTCAAGAGACCGTGAATCAAGCCACCAGAGAAAGAGTCGCCACCACCCACACGGTCGATGATAGGGTTGATGTCATAGTGCTTGCTCTGATAGAACTCCTTGCCATCGTAGATGAGAGCCTTCCAGCCATTGTGTGTAGCAGAAAGAGACTCACGGAGTGTAGAAACGACATACTTGAAGCCGAACTCCTTCATCATGCCCTGGAAGATGCCATAGTATCCCTCGGCATCGGTCTTGCCACCCTCTACGTCAGCATCAGGCTTGAAGCCCAAGCAAAGTTGAGCATCTTCCTCATTGCCGATACAAACATCTACATACTTCATCAAAGGACGCATCACAGAGATAGCCTTCTCGGATGTCCAAAGCTTCTTGCGGAAGTTGAGGTCAACAGACACTGTCACGCCATGACGCTTAGCAGCCTCGCAAGCCAACTTGGTGAGTTCAGCAGCCTTGTCGCTGATGGCAGGAGTGATACCGCTCCAGTGGAACCACTGAGCGCCTTCCATGATCTTATCGAAGTCGAAGTCGGAAGGGTCAGCCTCTGCTATAGCACTATGTGCTCGGTCGTAGATAACCTTGGATGGGCGCATGGAAGCACCTGTCTCTGCATAATAAAGGCCTACACGATCACCACCACGAGCGATGAAGTCTGTGTTCACGCCATAACGACGAAGAGCGTTGAGCGCAATCTGACCTATCTCATGCTTAGGCAACTTAGATACGAAATATGCCTCATGACCATAGTTGGCCACACTCACAGCTACGTTAGCCTCACCACCACCAGGAATGATACGGAATGAATCACTCTGGATGAAACGATCGTTACCCTCTGGAGACAAGCGAAGCATAATCTCACCTAATGTTACAATTTTTGCCATTGTTTGAATTGTTTTAAATTTTGTTTCTTTATAGTTGTTCTTTAATAGTTTCTGTTTGAATGCCACCAGTTCCCCTCAGTACGAGCAAATACATCGGGAAGACTGGTGACAACAAAAGAAAACAGCAGGATATTCCTACTTACTGTTATAATAATACTATTTATTAAAATAATATCGTTGGCAAAAATAATCATAATTTCTCAAATAACGAAACAAAATCCCATTTTTTTTTGTTTTTCGTGCAAAAAAGTTGCTGTGCATTCGCACAATTCATTTTTTTGTTGTATTTTTGTACCGAAAATGCCGCGTGTGGTCAAACACATGCCGTTGAAGAATTAAATTGTCAGGGTTCTCCAACTTCAGCTTGCGCTCATGCTATCCCTTGGGCTCATGCTATCCCATGATGCCCTATATATATATATAATAAGGTGTAGTTTGGGAGATGGAAACCCCGGCAGCAACTCATCATTTGCAAACTCTTAAAACTATGGCCGAAAAAATCAGAATCAAGGATATCGCCGAAAGGGCTGGCGTTTCCGTAGGAACAGTGGATAGAGTCCTACACGATCGCCCTAACGTCTCCAAGCCTGCACGTGAGAAGGTGGAACAGGCTCTCAAGGAGATGAACTATCAACCCAACATGTATGCCAGTGCGTTGGCGTACAACAAGTCTTATAAGTTCTACCTGCTCATCCCTAAGCATGAGTCGGAGGCATACTGGGAGGAAATCGAGGAAGGCGCACACAAGTGCGAGGAGACCAGACGTGACTTCCACATCGAGGTGGAGGTGATGTTCTACGAGCGATCCAGCGAAGAATCTTTCCGTGAGCAGGGTCAGGAAATCATCAAGGCGAACCCCGAGGGGGTCATCGTGGTGCCTTCCTCACTGGAGGTCACCAGGGAGTTCACCGACAAATTGCACGAGAAGAACATCCCGTTCATCATGCTCGACTCCTATATGCCAGACCTTCGCCCGCTGTCATTCTTCGGTCAGGATTCCTTCTGCAGTGGTTTCTTCGCCGCCAAGATGCTGATGATGATAGCCGCCAACGAGAAGGAAATCATGCTGATGAGACAGACCAAGGATGGAATCGTGGTGAGCAAGCAGCAGGACAACCGCGAGGTAGGGTTCCGCCATTACATGCACGACCACTTCCCACAGGTCAAGATCAATGTGCTCGACCTGCCTTTGCTGGGGTCACGCACCGAGTTTATGAGAATGCTCGACAAGTACTTCGCAGCGCATCCCGACACGCATCACTGCATCACGCTGACTTCGAAGGCGCACATCGTGGGCGACTATCTGTTGAAAACCAACCGTCGTGACGTGCAAATCATGGGCTACGACATGGTGGAGAAAAACGCCCGATGCCTCCGGGAGGGAAGCATCTCCTTCCTCATCGCACAGCACGCTTACATGCAAGGCTACAACTGCGTGGAGACGCTCTTCCGCGCCCTCGTGCTCAAGAAGAAGGTGACGCCTGTCAACTACATGCCTATCGAACTGCTGATGAAGGAGAATGTCGATTTCTATCGCAGAACGCAATTGTAAAACATTTCATATAAAACATAAACAAAAAAAACAAAACTACAGATGAAACTATCAAGCTTTATCAAAATCAACCCTGCCGACTCGGTAGTGGTTTGTCTCCGTCCGATGAAGAAGGGCGAGACCATCGAGGTGGACGGCAAGTCCATCACTCTCTTGCAGGATACTCCTGCTGGACACAAGGTGCTCATCAATGATGCGCCCGAGGGAACGAACATCATCAAGTACGGCTACCCTATCGGTCATGCCAAGCAAGACTTGAAACAGGGTGAGTGGGTCAACGAGAACAACCTCAAGACCAACCTCGCCGGTACTTTGGAATATACATACAATCCTGTGGAGGAGCAGTTGTGCATCGCCCAGGAGAACCGCACCTTCCAGGGTTACGTGCGCAAGAACGGCGAGGTGGGTGTGAGAAACGAGATTTGGGTGGTTCCTACCGTAGGCTGCGTCAATGGCGTGGCAGAGAAATTGGTGGAACTCCTCAAGAAGGAGACAGGCTGCGAGGGCATCGACGCCATCCACGCCTGGCACCACAACTTCGGTTGCTCACAGCTCTCCGGCGACCACGAGAACACACGCAAGGTGCTCCGTGACATCTGTCTCCACCCTAACGCAGGTGCCGTGCTCGTACTCTCGCTCGGTTGCGAGAACAACCAGCCAGACGCTTTCATGGAAATGCTCGGCGACTACGACAAGGACCGCATCAAACTACTTGTCACACAGAAGGTTGAGGGCGACGAACTGGAGGAAGGCATGAAGATACTACGCGACCTCTACCAGAAAGCCAAGGAAGACAAACGCGAGGAAGTGCCAGTAAGCAAGCTCCGCATAGGCTTGAAATGCGGCGGCTCCGACGGATTCAGCGGCATCACCGCCAACCCATTGGTGGGCGAGTTCAGCGACTGGCTCGTGGCACAGGGCGGAACCAGCATCCTCACCGAGGTGCCAGAGATGTTTGGCGCAGAGACCATCCTCATGAACCGTTGCGAGAACAAGGAATTGTTCGACAAGACCGTACATCTCATCAATGACTTCAAGGAGTACTTCCTGAGCCATGGCGAACCTGTGGGCGAGAACCCATCCCCAGGCAACAAGGCGGGCGGCATCTCTACCTTGGAGGACAAGGCTTTGGGCTGCACCCAGAAGTGCGGACGTGCCCCAGTGAGCGGCGTATTGCAATATGGCGACCGCTTGGAGACAACAGGTTTGAACCTCCTCTCCGCCCCAGGCAACGACCTCGTGGCAGCAACAGCCTTGGCATCGGCAGGTTGCCAACTCGTGCTCTTCACCACCGGACGAGGCACGCCATTCGGCACCTTCGTACCTACGATGAAGATTTCCACCAACTCCAACTTGGCGAAGAACAAGCCAAACTGGATCGACTTCAACGCAGGCGAGTTGGTAGAGGGCACAGAGATGAAAGACCTCGTGCGCAAGTTTATCGACAAGATTATCGCCGTGGCGAGTGGCGAGGAAGCTCGCAACGAGTACAACGGCTATCGTGAGATTTCCATCTTCAAGAATGGAGTAACGCTTTAAAGAAGTGAAGTTCGAAGAGTGAAGAATTATCTTGACTTATACATAAGTCGGGATACACTTGAATTCTTCACTCTTCGTTCTTCACTCTTCACTAAAAACATCAATTATGAGTAACAAAAAAGGTTTGTTGGCTTTATCGCCATTGATTTTGCTGATAGCAATGATCGCTCTCTTCACGGGCTACTCCGCCGACGAGAGCCACAAGGACACCACCCTGTCACTGACCGTGGCATTCATGATATCGAGCATCTATGCCGTGGCTATTTCGGGAGGCATGCCTATCAAGAAACGCATCGACACCTATAGCCGAGGGGCAGGAGCCAGCAACCTGATGCTCATGTTGTGGATATACGTGCTGGCTGGTGCTTTCGCTGCATCCGCCAAGGCGATGGGGGCAGTCGATGCCACCGTCAACCTGGCGTTGAGCATATTGCCAGCCAGCATGATATTGCCAGGATTGTTTCTCGCCGCCTGTTTCATATCGCTCTCGATAGGCACCAGCGTGGGAACCATCGTGGCGCTCGTACCTATCGCCGCAGGTCTCGCCCACTCCGTCGATGCCAACCTCGCCCTGACGGTCGCCATCATCGTGGGAGGTGCATACTTCGGCGACAATCTCTCGTTCATCTCCGACACCACCGTCGTGGCGACACAGACGCAGGGATGCCAGATGAGCGACAAGTTCAGGGTCAACGCTCTCATCGTCATCCCGGCAGCCATCGTCATCCTCGTCATCTACTCCATCCTGGGAGCAGGCACCAAGGCTCCGACGCACATCGAGGAAGTGGAATACATCAAGGTACTGCCCTATCTCGTGGTGCTCGTCACCGCCATCGCCGGCATGAACGTGATGGCAGTGCTCACCTTGGGAACCATTCTTTGTGGAGTGATAGGCATCACTGGTTACATGATAGGAGCTGAGGGATACGTGCCGACCGCCGACGCCGTTTCGACGGGGGGATATGATTTCTTCGGTTGGTTCTCAGCCATGGGCAACGGAGTGACGGGCATGGGAGAGCTCATCATCATCGCCATGATGGCAGGAGGTATGCTGGAGATCATCCGCCAAAACGGCGGCATCGACTTCATCATCTCCAAGATTACCGCCCACGTGGGCAGCAAGCGAGGGGCTGAATTGTCTATCGCCGCCTTGGTTTCGATGGTGAACATCTGCACAGCCAACAATACCGTCGCCATCCTCACCGTGGGAAACATCTCCAAGAAGATAGGCGACAAGTTCGGGGTCGATAACCGCAAGGCAGCCAGCATCCTCGACACCTTCTCCTGCATGGTGCAGGGCTTGATACCCTATGGTGTGCAAATGCTTCTGGCAGCAGGTCTCTCGGGGCTCAATCCGCTCGACATCATCCCTTACCTCTATTACCCGATGGCGATAGGTGTGGCAGCATTGCTCGCCATCTTCCTCAGATATCCTAGAAGGTTTAGTTAAAGGTAAAAAGGTAAAAGCTTTACCCCCATAAAGCTTGCTGATATAATGCTTTTGCCCTTTCAGGGCGCATTGTATTTGCGTAAGCTACC
>ERZ808278.1228-NODE-1228-length-11624-cov-11.801711_pt1 | contig 11624 bp, 10 predicted proteins | sample MGYA00521239_ERZ808278 | MGnify/ENA primary metagenome ERZ808278 (study PRJEB31516, sample SAMN03275600) | gut metagenome | biome: mammalia-associated habitat; material: feces | host: Papio cynocephalus | place: Kenya | collected 2012-07-17 ... | reverse complement strand
TTTCGGTGGAGTATCTTGTTACAGGAAGCCAGCCGTCCGACAAAAGTTCCCACAGCGCGGAAGACGAGAATCAGGCTCACTTTTTAAGAAAATACCACGAGCTATTAGAAAAATGCGAGAACCTGTCGCAGGAAAAAGTGCGGCTTTTAACGGAAGTTGCGGAGGGATTTGGGAGGTAAAAAAATATTGCGGTTCATACGTGCAATATTTTACACTAAAATTACCAAGGCAATTGCAATGATAACGTACCAAATATGCATGACTTTTCTTGGAATAGCTCCAATAGTAAAAAGAATACATATTTTACCCCTCCAAAAGCATGATATATACGTGTTTTGGAGAATTAAAATGAAAACTTATTATACATTTATAATGCTAATTTATTCATGTAAACTTGCTAAAAAATCTGAAAAAGTATTTGCGATGCATAAAGTAGAATCATTTTCATGATTCCATAAACAGACTTTTCCATCTTTTATAACAAAATAATTTCCTGCCGGATCTGAAGCGAATGGTACAATCTTATCATCAGAAGAATCCAACGGATAATGTTTGTAGATAGTCTCTATATCTTCTTTATTGAATGATAAAAGAGTTTTAAATTCTTTGTCCTTTTCTGTTTTTGTATCAAAATATTTTAAACTAGGCCGACCACCGTTGTACTTGAAAAGGATTTCTCTTAAATCCAATGGGAAAGAAACAGAATGCTCCTTCTCAAAAGCTTCAATTGCATTTGTATTCTTTAATGGTTTTACATATTTCCATGTAATTTCACTCATAGTAACAGCTCCTTGTATTAGTATCTCAATTAGCGGTTTTCGTTTCCGCCACCCCAGATTGTTTTTCCACCAGTATGACCAGTCTTTGCATGAATATCTGAATCAACAAGTTGCATTTTACCAGCTTCCTCATTGTGATGCCAAGTATAACCATCTGGAGTATCACCATTTTTAATCTGCTCCAATTGTTCAGGATTAAATTTCTTTGCAAGTTCCGGATCTTTTTCAATGGCTGCTTTCAGCTGTTTATTACATTCTGCAAACTGTTCTTTATCTGTTGCCTGATAAAGATTCTCTGGCAATTGAACATCAAATTCAGAATCAAATACAGGAAAAACACCAGTCACATCATTTCCATCCACATCTTGTACAGTTTTGAGTTCAAATGGAACTCCAGTTGTAGGATGTCTATCTCCTTCTAGTGATTCATTTCTAGTATGAATTTTTTCTTCATTGCAAGATTCTTTTTTTTCGACCTTTTTATCCGGATCATATCCAGTATCTTTTGATTTTGCTTCGTTGATATTGAAAATTTCATTTTTTATGATTTTCTTATCTGGATCAAACGAGGATTTTATTTCTGCTCCTTTTAACAAAACTTCAGCAGTTTTCGGTATCAACTCGCTCATTTTGCTCCCCCTTCACGGCTCCAGTTTTCAAGCAATCCTGTTTTTCCAAGTTCATTATGAAGATAATCAGTAATAATGCATTGGCGAATTGAACGAAGTAATTCTTCTTCTATATCAGATTTGATATATTCCCTGATTGCATTGTCTACATCTATTGTCCATTGGTCAGTATCACTTGTCCTAGAGAATGTACTTACAAATACTGAATGAACTTTTGGAAAAAATTCAGAAATAACAGGCGAAAGTTTTGTATAACGAGGAGAGTCTAATGGAGTTTTTACAGCATTTAAAATCAGGACCTTTGTTGAACCTCGTAAATCTAATTTCCATAGTTTTTCTTTAAGTTCACGGAGTCTTACTTCATCTGTTATGGCAAGTCCATTAAACAAAAGGCTCGCAATTTCAATTTTTTCGGACAAGAAGTCTTCTTTTATCTCTTTTTCCGGATGCTTGTATGAATATATTTTTTTATCATCTTCGAAATGTCTTACCTTGCATAGCACCGGTTCTACCCACTCATTTTGATAAACGGCGGCAACTCCACGAGGCAGTTTTGCAAGTTCCGCAATTTGGTCATTATTAAGGTTCGCGGCTTTTCCCACAAGTTCACGATCATCTTGGTCTGGCAGACGCATGATAATTTTCGTATTTGTATTACGAATAACAGCCATATCAAGAAGTGCAGGTGCCTGGTCTGCGATGATAAAGCCTTCGCCATAAGTACGCATTTCCGCAATAGAGTTAGTAAGCATTTCAACAGATTTCCCCTGCAGGTTACCCGAATCTTGAGCCTGCTCAGTAGAAGTCTTTTTTAAAAGATTATGCGCCTCTTCCAAAACAGTAATGTGTCGCAAATCGGAGTTCATTCCGCCTTGTGTCATTCTGTGTTCCTGCAATTTGAGAACAAGCAAGCCCATAATCAACGACTTTGTTTCGGCTGATCCCACGCGGCTTAAATCAACAATCACGTTCTCATCAAACAAACTTTCCGCCCCAATTTCTTCATCAGTAAAAATCAAACCGTTAATTCCATTTGTAAGTGATTTTAAGCGAGTTATAAGAGAACCTTTATATGCACCTTTATTTTCCGCATCATATTCAGATGAATCAATAATTGTACGGATATTTCGTGTAACATCAGCGAATGTTGGATATAAATCTGTTCCATACTCATTTGTAGACTCTGTAAGATTCCAACCACAATCCATATAAGATTTCTCAACTGCTTCTTTTAATACGGCTGGCATTGCAGCATACATTGGCCAACAGACATTGAAAATCTCAACAAGACGGTCAAGATGTTCCAAAATGTGAACATTTTCATAAGAATCTGCATTTCCATGAGGAAAGCTAAAAGGATTTATACGAAGCAGTGGCATTAATTCAGGATTAGTTCCATAAACACTTACGCCTGCATTTGTTCCAAATATATTCTTATATTCACCTTTTGCAGGTTCCACAACTAAAAATTTCACGCCAATTTTTTTAAGCTCATCCAACACTTGATAAACGGTGTTTGACTTTCCCGCACCGGTCGAGCCTGTAATGAACGTATGGGAAGCAAGACTTTTCGGATTCAATTTTACAGGAAGCTCTTCCTCGCTGTGCATGTGGTAGATATTACCAAGATGCACTCTATACTTTTCGCCACTTTCTGGTTTGTCATAACTTGAAACACTCCGCCCGAACTCTGCGCACTCAATTACAGGAAGTCCTGGAAGCGAATGATTCGGCAAGCCCGCTTCAATTGCAAGTTCAGTGCTTGAAATAAGTGTACCTGGAGTCAAAATTAAATTGCCATACATAATTTTGGGATGCTCAAAATGTCGTAATGAAACTGAGATTGCTGGCGTTTTATTTGATTCAGGGGTCCATACTGTAATGAAGCTTGATTCTAATGAAGAATTCTTACCACGAATAAGTGAACGATATACACTTGCCGCCATTTGAGCGGTCCATTCGTCGCTAATACAATACATAGCACAATTCCACATTCCTAAATCTGCACAATTATCATAGCGTTCAAGTATTTTATCAATTCGTTCCATAATTCTTTTAACAGTATGATTCTCAAATGGAATTTGAATATTTTTACTTTCTCCAATTTGTTTTTGTTTTCCTGTTTGGAGATTAATATTCTCAGCATGAGCTTCTGCTTCTGATGTAGTTGTTCCTTCTGAATCTGATTCATTTAATCCATGTGATATCTGATGATTTTCTGAATTAGTTACAGAATGATTTGTACCTTTAGAAACAGAATGAGATTTTCCTGAAGTTCTTGAATGATTAGCACCTACAACAATAGCACTAATATTAAATCCTGTAGATTTAGAAGAATTTGTACCATCTGTCTCCGTAATTGAAGTCCCATTAGTTTCAGAACGACCTGTTCCTTCCGTTTCAGAAAATGACTTTCCAATAGTATGATTTACAGATTTTGCTAAACTTTTTGTTATTGTATCACTTGCACCAATTGAGATAGATTCATTAACTCCTTCGCTTTCATTTTCACCAATCGAATACTGTGAAGAACTAAAAGGAACTAATTGAGTATATATATTTTCCAATGCGCGTCGGTTTTCATTCAAATCAGTAAGACTTATAGGGTCTGCGATTAATAGTAAGGTATATTCTTTACCACGCATTGCATCTATCAATTTCTCAATTCCCTGCACAAATTTCTTTTCTTCTGATTCTTCTTCACTGCGCAAACCTGCAATATCAGTAACAGCTGCAATTGTTTTTTTTGCAGAGAAATCATTTAATACTTTCTCCAAAACATTTTTAGTTACTTCATTATTATTTATATCTATTTCTTTATAATGCTCAGAAACTTTTATTCCTGGAAAATTACTAAGAAGACTGTTTTCAAGAATATCCTTTGCATTCTTTGTTTTCTGTACATCTCCATTTGGATTTTTTACGCCAATTCGAATTTCTACTTTATTTTTTTCCCCTTTTATCTGCATTAACAGACTGGCACCGGTATTACCTACAGCATTGAAAACAGTAGCAAGTTTATCACGCATGTTTTCTTTTTTATTTAAAATAACCTGTGAAATATCAAAAAATCGAACAGAAGAATTCAGTTTATCCTTTAAAGAATCCACACTTTCTGATTTTAAATTATTTACTACCTCACAATTTGAAAGATTTGCAAGATAATTTTTACTGAGAATACTATCTGCAATTCCGAGAGCATATTGTAAATCTTCCTTTTTTATTTCTTTCAATGCTGGTTCATTCATTTAATTTCTTTCTCCTTTAGCCAAATAATACAACACCTGCAATTACTGCAACTGTAGCTACTGCAGCTACTGCTAATACCACACCAAGATTAGAATCATTTTTTTCGTTGTTATGAATTACTCTCTCATATGTGTCTTGGGATTCATCATTAGGTATTTCTCTTTCCTCTATAATTCTTTCACCTACAACTCTACCATCTTCATTATAATATGTAGTACTTGTTGAAGATGATTTTATTTCCCGATTTTGAGACGACATATTTTCTGTCTGCTCAGATGGCCAAATCTCTTTTGCAAGGAAAAGAATCTTATTTAACCTTATTTCTGAAAAGTTTGTTGATAATTGACCAACAAGAGTATTATAGTTTTTCTCTGATAACTCATTAGAGAACTCCCGACCATCATGTGGTTGTAATATGTTTTGTATTATTCCTGCTTTTTCGCATTCATTCCAACACTCTTTAAAAACTCCATCATTTACATCATGGTTCATCAACAAACGATTCCTCAACATATCACGTATAGCTATAAAATCATTAGTCTGAATCGCATCAATTAATTTCTTATCCATAAACAACTCCTTCTAGTCTGTAATTGCCTCATTCAATTGTTTCTTGAACTTTTCTAGCCAAGCAAGGTTTGCTTCATTATTGGCTACCATTTCTTCAAAAGATTTTTTATCACTAAGAGTATTCTTTAGTTCTTTCAATTTAGTTTCGATAGCTGCATTCAATTCATCAAAAGATTTCTTAAATGCTTCTTTCAGTTTTCTCTCTTCCTCTTTTGCAACATCTGTCGCTATTGTACGAGCCTGTGAAGAAAAATCATCAAGTTTTGGAGTAACAACAGCATTAAACATCTTTGTGAAATTTACATACTGTCTATTTTCATATTTATCTCTTTCAATTGTAGCCATATATTTAACTTGTACAGGAACATCTTCTGTATAAGTATAGTCCTCATAACCCCAATCATCTGTATCAGCCCCAAAGAAAGAAAATAGTTTTCCAAAACCACGAGCAACTGCACTTCCCAATCCGCTCTTTTTTCTAGTTCTGGTCCTTGTTTTTGTTCTCATTTCTGTTCTTGTTCTTTCTTCTTCGACAAGTTGAGTTCCAGTTTTTTCTTTTACATTAAATTCAAACTCTTCTACATTCTCTGCCGAAAGATTCATAGTTGCAAGACTTCCTAAAACAGATGCAGCTTTGACTTCATGTCCAAAAGCACTTCCTAGAAGTTCAGAAACATAAGAATTATATTCATCACAATATTTTCTTGCTTGGTTTCCAACTTTTTCATTGATAATATTTTCAATATCAATTGCAAACTTATTTCTGAATTCTTCTAAATCAGCTTGAATTTGTTTGATTCGTTTCCTTGTTTCATTCTCTGTAAGCTTTTCACTACAATATTTACTTCTTGCATGAGAAATTAATGTACCTAATTTATCTCCAGAAAGAGTTTCAAAAGCTTCCTTTATTTTAGGTTCTACAGAAATAGAATCTATTTTTTCTTTGAATTTAACACCCTTATCACCTTTTTTTATAATCTGTTCCATTTTATCAATGGCTTTTTGGGTTTCTTCAACCTTTGATTTATTATCTTTTAACATCTGGGTTTCATGGGCTTCTGTACCTAAATCCCGAATTATTTGTAAGAATGAGTGAATCGCTTCGGTTATTTTTTGTGGCTTTGCATATTTTTCGAGATATTCACTAATAGCCCCTTCAACAGCGGGTATACCCGTCTGAATTAAAGCATCTGTGTATTTATCATTTGTAGAACGAGCCATTGTTTCTTCTGCTTCAAGCTTACTTCGCACAGATTCGGAAATATCTGCCATTTTAGAAAAATGTAATCCTTTGTAGTTTTCTTCTTCTTCATCAAAGAAAAGTTCAATTTTTGAATCCAAATCAAGACGTTCTTTCTTTGTAAACTGCTTTCCAGATTGATATAATCTAATTAACTTTGCAACATAGGATGAACAAGGGAATACCTTTGGATTTTGTATTCCATGTTTTTCAAGATATTCTTTAGTTTTATTGATATACTTCTGAACATCCTCATTATCTGTATCAAATTCATCCGCCTTGTTTATTACAAAAATAAAACGATCACTGGCTTGTCTACCGCCATCACGCATTGCATTAGCAATATCTGTAAGCAAAGTGTCATCATCATTACTCTCAAGATGCCCTCCATCAAGAATATAAAGAACCATTGGTTTGTATTTTGAATCCTTTATTAAACGGTATGTATGATTCTTATGTTCATCCGTTCTGCTATTGTTTGGACCTGGTGTATCTGTAAGAACAAGTTTAAGACTTTGCGAAGAAATACCAACAATGTTCCCATAAATTTCAATACGCGCCGTATTTGGATCATCATTAAATTGATTCATATTTTCAATTGTAAGTGATTCTCTACTAGTAATTTCATTGTCGTCCTTATCATAAACTATGCCACGAAAAATTGTTTCATCATCCTCATCATGTATGCGAGCAATTGTAGCCGTAGTCGCTTCATTACGTGCAGGCAAAAGCTCTGTACCTAGCATTGCATTAATTAGTGTAGATTTTCCACTACTCATTGTCGCAACTACAGCAATTTCAAATTCTGTATCTAGAGCTGTATTAAATGATTTTTCAATATTTTTATCAGTGCGGAGTTCTTCAAAAGGACAACTCTCACTTCTCATTTCTGCATATAATTCTCGTAACTTTTCTATTTTATTCTTTGAAGAAGGATTTGTATTTGACCTATTAACTTTTCTACGATATAAGATTTTAAAACTATTTGTATTTTGATTATAATTCCTTACAGCATCTTCAACGATATCACAGTCTCGTTCTATTCCATCAAAACAAAGACTAAGTTCTGAATTATATGTATCAATAAGATTTGTCAGAAAACTATCAATCCATAAATTCAATTCTTCACCTTCATGTGCGAGAAGAAAATCATCAGAATTTCTTGAACCATCTGAAAATGTTGTTTCTCTTGTATAAGCGTTATACTTTAAATCAATATTAATCATTATTGCCTCCAATAAGTTTTTCTATATATTTTTCCACTTCTGGTAATCCTGTGGAATTTAAATCCGAAAATACAGTTTGTATTACTTTTAGCTCTTTCTTTTCTTTTCCAGTAAGATTTTCATATAAACCATTTCTTACCATTTTTAGAATTCTTGCAGCTTTAGAAGAAAGAGGAAATAAAACTGGATTCTTAAAGCCAATCTCTTCAAGATATATTCGATACCTTTCTATAATGTCTATAATATTTTCTTTTTCTGAATCAAGACAATCAGATTTATTTAATATAAAAATCACTGGTATTTCGTTTTTATTTACAACTTTCTTGTAAATTTCTTTGAGCAGTATTTCTTCATCTGTGGTACAAAGTTGTGTTGCATTAGCAACATAAATCAAAGCTTCGAATTTATTTGATGTAAGAAATTTTAATGTAATATCATGATGGGTGTTATCGCCAGAATAATTTGTTCCAGGAGTATCATGTACTGCAGCAATAATTCCATTATTGCCAATACCATCCAAATCGCCTTGAAGATATATATGATTAATATTAGGATCCTCATTCCAACCATTAATAATAGAAAGATTTGTATCTAAACAATGATGTTCAATTTTATTGTTTTCTTCAATAAACCCTAAAAGCGATTCAGAGTTATCGTTATCATAAACGCTTGTAATTTTAGCCGTTGTAGCCTCGCTACGAGCTGGCAAAACATCTCTACCTAGAAGAGCATTTACAAAAGTTGATTTTCCTGCACTCATGTTAGCACAAACTGCAATATTTTTTATAGGAAGCGTTTTATAATATTTCTCGTGATTCTTAAAATTTAAGAAATCATTATAAGATTGCTGTGAAAAACGATTTTTGGGTAATTTTTCGTTTACACATTTTAAGAATTTATCATATTTCCTTGGAGAAAAGCCAAAAACTAACGATATATTTTCAACAGCAAGAAGTTTCTTATTAAAGACTTTACGATAATATTCAAATTCGGAATACAAAAGCCACTTTAAACTTTTTTTTAATGGCTTACACATTTTTTTAGCTTCATCATAATTTTTTTCAATAAGAGAATTAAATGCTGATTTAAAACAATTTGTATATTGTATATTTTTCTCCTCCCGATTTCTTAGCTCATGAATAATTTGTTTTTGAAAGAAAGACAGCGAATTGAGTTTATTAAATTCCTTTTTCACGTCTATAATCTGTAACATATTCTCATACTTCCATTAAAACGATTCATATTACAAAACACACCCTTCATGCCATTTTGCATCATTAGGTCAAAAATATTTTCATTATTCGTACATTGCGGTCTCCTTATAATCTATATGCTGCTTTAGTAAATTTGTCTTTCTCATTCTACTCCACTTGCTGCGACATCCGACGTCATACATATTTAATTCCGAAGAAAATTCATTTTCCCCGTCCGTACATTTCCAGCAGTTTTTTCGCCTCGTCCGTCACTTCATCAACCAGCTCCTGTGGCTCAAGAACTTTTACAGTGCTTCCCTGTCCCAGCACCCAACGTTTCACCTCAGGCAGTTGAGTCGTCTCAAAGCTGACATCCACGCTTCCGTCGTCATTTCGGACCACACTCTGATTCTCATGCCAGATATGCTCGGCGGCGAAAGTTCCGATTTCCGCGCTGAACAGAAGCCGGACTTTATGCCTTGTCCTTGATGAAAGCCAGACTCCCATCGTCCGGTCAACATAATTTCTTGCGTCAAATCCTGCTGGAATCTCAAAAAATTCATCTGTCTGCCGGACATTCTTCATTCTTGAGAGGCTGAAAATCCGCACTTCCTTTTTCAGATGGCAATTTCCAATCACATACCAGTTTCCCCTCTGGCAGATTATGTGGTACGGATCAATCTGACGCTGCATAAAGGTCGTTTTCTGGAGAGGACGGTAATCAAAAATAATGGAACGCCTTTTCTTCAGGGCGTCAATTACAGAGTCAAAAACCTCAGTGACAATAGGAGCGAGCGCGTCCGGAATGTATGTTATATCGCCGGAAAGGAACCTTGAGTCGATTGAAACGTTTTCCGGAAGGCTTCCTTCTATTTTTCTGAATATTGATCTGAGCTGTTTTTCCAGCGGTGTATTTTTATATTGAAGAAGAAGCTGGTCAAAAAGCGCAAGGCTGAAGAATTCTCCCTCGTTTATCTGAATATATTTGATGAAAAAATTCGGCTCCGTGTAATACCATCCGCGGTGTTCGGCACTGTATTCCATCGGCGCATTGTAAAAATCCCGGAGAACATCAAAATCCCGGTTTATAGTACGCTCGGAAACCTCAAGCAGCCTTGCAAGCCCCGTCGCATTCGGATATTTTCCGGACCTGATCTCATCATCAATCCGGTGAATTCTGTACGCCTGTAAAATTTTGTCCTTATTCTTTTCACTCATGCTGAAAAACCGCCTCGCCTATTATAGCCGATAAATAATTATGACACAATATTTCTTTAGCAATATTATTTATTCCTTTAATTATTTGAGAAGAATGTTACACCGCCCTAAAATTATCTCTATGGATATTGATGTTAACACCTCCACAAAGATGGTCGCCCTGCGTATTCAGGAAGAACGCCAAAAACGGAAGATGTCCCAAATGGAGCTTGCGATGGAAGCCGGAATCTCACAGGGGTTTCTTGCGATGATTGAGGCGAACCGCAAAGTTCCTACTGTAACAACAATATTCAAGATTGCGAATGCCCTTTCCGTAAAACCGTCGATATTTTTTGAGATTCCAGATTCAGACCGCGAGGTCCGGAAACAGAAAATCATAAGCCTCATCCGCTCTCTTTAATCTGAAAAATCCGGATTCCATAAAAATATATCCTCCGAATGGAACATCGGAAAAAACAATAAGATTATCGCCCTAAATCCAGCCGTTCAAGTCCGCGCTGGCAATGAGCATCTCAACAGAATTCAGGACAGTTTCATCATCCGAAAATTCGTCCTCATCATAAAAACGCTGCATCTCAATCATCCTGACGTTTCCATCGCCGGCAGAAGTTTTTATCTCCTCAAATTTCCTGTATGCAGAGACAAAAAGCTCATGTCCGAATTTCTCAGGCGGAAGCACGACTATTAAAAGGGAATTTTCGTCCGGCATCTTTATTTCAGAAGGATTTTTTAGGAAACAGACCGAAAAATCAGCTCCAAACAATGACCGCCTGTTTTTTAATTTACGGCTGACTGTTTTTCTTATTTCAACGGAATTTTCTCCTAGCAAAAACATGACATTGACCTTTTTCCTATTGCAAAAATATTTTTTCAGGCAAGCGGTATGAGCAGTTTCCGTCTGATGCTCCCTTCCGTTCAAAAAATACTGACAGTCCTTGGACATACGTCCGCCATCCGTCAGAAATCTGATTGCTGAAACGCAGATTCCACCAATCAAGCCAAGTGCGGCTCCGGCAATAATAATATTTGAAAGTTTCATTTTTCCTCCGTAAATGCAAGATTATTTTACAACAACTGGTATGACAGACAGGTTCAGAGGAAGAAGAAATTTATCAAACGCCTGAAATCAATGTGTAGATTATCAGAAAAATGTGAGAATTTGCCGCAGGAAAAAGTGCGGCTTTTAACGGAAGTTGCGGAGGGTTTTGGGAGATAGAAAGATGTTGCGGTTCATACGTGCAATATTTTACACTAAAACACCCGAACTTTACAAGAAAAACACACTAAAACACCCGAAGTTTTTCGGCAATAAAAACCATCAAATTCCAATCGTAAATCAGCCGTAAAATTTTACGCTTGTTTTATGATTGTTTTCAGTTATATTTTTCTTATTATGTAGGCATTAACGCTATCAGAAGGACTTTATTTTAGGAACAACATAGATTCAGACATAATGAAAATCAAAGGCTCAGACCTGCGATGTAAAATTCAGAATCTCAATGCCTGACGACACAGACACG
>ERZ808278.1226-NODE-1226-length-11626-cov-8.175525_pt1 | contig 11626 bp, 10 predicted proteins | sample MGYA00521239_ERZ808278 | MGnify/ENA primary metagenome ERZ808278 (study PRJEB31516, sample SAMN03275600) | gut metagenome | biome: mammalia-associated habitat; material: feces | host: Papio cynocephalus | place: Kenya | collected 2012-07-17 ... | reverse complement strand
TTATATCAATTGGATAAGGATAAATATAAAAAGGTAAATCAAAAGATGAACCAAATATATCTACAAATAATACCCAATCCCAAGACAGGCAGTCAGACCAAAATTCCAATTTTTTAAAATCATGATTTCTATAAATATTCAGCATCCAATTAATTAATTGATGTTTGATTTCATCTGTATTTCCTTTTACATTGTAAATATATTTTCCACCTAAACAAGATATACTTAAAAATCTATCTGAATTATTATATTTTAAGTTATCTATGACATTCTCTCTAATCCAAGAATCAACTTGTTCTTTCTTGTAATCAGAGAACTCTGCATAGAATTTATCTCCATACTCCGATACAATGCCGATACTGATTAAACTAGTATCTTTGTGAAGTCCTGTAAACTCTGTATCAAAGAAAAGTTTAGTTCTTTCTTTTTTATCCTTTATTTCCCTATCTCCTTCTGCTATAGTTTCAGCTATATCCTCTCTTAATTGGTTATTCATTTTATCAAAAGCTTCATCAAGAGGTTGTTTACTTATATTAGGTGGCACTTGGTAAAACGTTTCTCTGCTTGCTTTAGAAAGTTTTTTAAGTATTTTATTAACGTCTTTATCAAACATAACATCATTTCTTTTTATTCTATACTTTTTGTTTCCATTTTTAAGCTTCATTTTCTTCATTTCTTACCCCCTTTGCTGTTACTATTGTTTTCTTTTGTTCTTCCCAAAATTTATTAATTTTACTATCTTCACTATTCGTTAGCAGCCTTATTAGTTCTCTCAAGGTAACAGTATGACCATATTGACCATAATTTTCATAGTTATATATTTTTGCATAACACTCTGATGAAGAATGTATTACGTCCTCTGCTTGTTTAGGTAAATCAACAAAGCAATACATTGTAATTTTTGGTTCCCCTAAATGATTCGATGTGTAATCATCAATGATATGTGTGTCTACTAAATGAATACTTACCTTATACTTCTTTAAATCTTCATTTAAAGAAGCTAATATTTTATTTAAATAAAAATTGTAATTAGCTACAAATCTGCAAGATAATTTTCTATATCTTTCTTCAACTTTCCAAAAAATATCATTAAAACTATAAAAACCTGAAGATACTAAAGCAAATTTATACATATCATTGTTTTCTTGGTTTTCCATTGAAATAACTTTTGCATCTAATATTCTGCTTTTAACTCTTTCTGTCCATTCTTGAAGTTCGTCTTTTTTAAGTTCTTCTTCTTTAGCTAATGAAACTTTTGGCTCAATACTTTCATTATTCAAGACTTTGTCTATTTTTTCTACTCTTTTAAGCAAATCATCTATTGTTAATGAAAGAAATGTATCTCTACTAATTTGTATAGTTTTATCTTCGTCTAAATGTATGTAAATAAAGCCATTATCTTGTTGTCTAGGTATTTCTATTTTGATAACTTCGTCCATAATTTATTTCTCCTTATTTAAAACACTATAATCACCATTTTTTACTTTTTGCCAAGCTTCTTCTCTAGCTTTTTCTGTCTTTTTTCTTGAAGGTATAAATCCTAAGTATTTTACCTTTATTTTGTTGATATCTATAACAATAGAACTATAAATAAGTGCCTCCATAAAATCCCATTGTCCATCACAAGCTCTTTCAGTACAGAAGCTTTTAAATTCTTTGAAAGTCATGTTTTTTACTAATTTATCCATTTCATCGTGTGTCATTTTTATCTCTCCAGTCTTAACTATACATAGTTTTCGCTGAAACTAATAAATTATATTGAGCTTGTAGATCTTCTAAGCTTACAACTAAACTATTTATTTTTAATGCTACTTTTGGTCTTTCTTTATCACCAAAAGCCCTAACATCTTCAAGTCTAGCATTAAATTTACTAATTATTTCTTTCATTTCATCAGGAACTTCATCAACAGAAGGAATATCTATATTGTGCATTCTATCAATGTTTAAATCCCATTTAGCATAGTTTTCTAAACGAGTTACAAGTTCTACGACTTCTTCATTTATTTTTATCAAAGATGGGAAAAAGTCTACATAACAAGAATTTAAGCAATTTATAGCATTGTCCTTTTCTCTCTTTATGTCATCTATTAAATTTTTTATTGCTAGTAAAGTAACTTCTACTTTACTGTATAAACATCTTAGAACCTGTGAATGTGTATCATATTCAAGCCCTGATATCGTATCTCCAAGTGATTTTATTTTAGCTTGCCAATAATCTATATCATTTTTTATGTCGTCTCTTGCATCTCCTACAATGACTTTTGGGCTATCTGAAACTTTATCATTAGTACCTTTATATACAATACCGTCATCGCCTATACTACATTTCACATTACCATCTTTATCTTTTATTTTTAAACTATGTGCCTCTACTAATACGTTACCACTAAGGTCTGCATATAATAATGTGTTGCCATTATTATCATTCACTCTTAATTCTCTTGCTTCTTTCATAATTTCCCCTCCGATATTTATTTACTAAGGTTCAATACTAGCTAAAGCAATTTAGCTAGTATCTTTTTGTTATTCTTCATCATCTTTAACATCTAAACTGTCTTTAAGTTGATGGAATAATTGGTGTGAACCTGTTGAAGCTAATCCACTTATTAACCCCATAAGTAACACTTGAGCAGTGAATTGTCCTTCAATCCATACTGCTAATATCACACCTAGCACACCCATTATAGCTGGGATATATTTGTTGTCTAAACTCTTAAAAGAGTTTTTAAGTATGTAACCAACGCAGAAACAAATTCCCACAACTATGGGTGCTAAATATGTTTGTATTATACTGATGTCAAACATATAAAAATCCCCCTTAGTATAATATTTGTTACAAGTTCATTATATACTAAAGAGGATTGACAATCAATACACTTTTTTATTTTATTGTATTACCAGTTTATATTTGGACTATTAAATAAGTCTATGTAAAGTCTTTTATTTGCCATATATTCACTGTCTTTTGGTTGTAATTCTTCTTCACTTAATCCTAAGAATTCAGAAGCAGTTTTTTCTAGCACTTCTGCGAAACTGTTTATAACTTCGTTAGCTTCTTTTGATGTGCTACTTGATATATCATTTTTAACTTCAGTAGCGTCAGTCTTAGGAGGTTTTGGTGGTGGAGTTATATTTGTTGCATCCGAATTAGTCTCTAAAGAAGGTAGTGGTGTAGAAGATGCATCTTTTAATGTAGCTTTAGCAAAAGGACTAACTGCATTAGTTGCATTAGCTAACCCTGAAACACCTTGTACACTAGCTTCTTTGTATAAACTATCTAATAATTCGGATGCTTCTTTTTTATGATGTTTTTTCATTTTTTGCATTTGATCATATTCACCACGAGATACAGCCCTATTTTCTTTCATGCCAGCTGCTACCACGCCTGGCCATCCTAATGGCGCACCTATCAATGTAGCTGTTGTTATAGTGTTACCTATATTATCTCTCTTTCTATCATAAGCATCATAGTATTTTAAAGAACCTATATCAGCACCAACATCGAATTTATGTTTATCTTCAGGAGATAATGATTTATAATATTCTCTTACTTCTTTTCTATCTCTTGCAGAAGTTCTTGGAATGTCTTTTATCTTCTTACCTGAAAAAGCGATAGCTTGTTTTTCCATATCATTGTTAAATGTATTAGCTTTTTTATCTTTGATTCCCAACATATCATCCATAGTTTTCTTTTTAGCATAAGCATCAGCCCTATTGTTTTTCATATTTGAAGCTATTTGTCCCGCAAATCCTGGAATCATAGCAGCATTTAATGCCATACCTGCTTTAGGGTGACCTTTAAGTGCTGCTACTGTTCCAGCAGCACTTGGAACAGTAGCTAATACAAAGTTCCCAAGTGAATCTTTAGATGAATCAGTTTTATTATATAATTTTGCCTTTTCTTTATAAGATTTATTTAAAAATTCACGTTTTTTTTCTGTTGGTAAGGATTTATAGAATTTTTTAGTTCTTTTTTTATCTTTTCTTTTTGTTTTAGGTATATCTCTTTTTTCAATTCCTGAAAAAGCGATAGCTTGTTTTTCTATACCATCCTCAACAACTGTAAAAGTAGCTAATCTTTGGTCATCTTGAGATTGTTTATTACCACCTAATAAAGCCTTACCACCTGCTACACCAAGACCTATACCAGTACCAATAAGTGCTAATTTACCACCTTTTTTAGCACCACTCAATAACTTACTACCACCATTTTTGACAGCAGTAGCAGCACTATTAGCCCCACTTTTTACTGTATCTTTAACAGCAGATGCTCCATTTTTTATACTATCTTTTACAGTACTTTGTGTAGCCTTATCATTGACAACTTTTTTAGCTCCTTCTTCTAAGTTATTGCTTCTTCCTACTTCAGGAAGACGATAACTTTTATAACTTCTTACCAATTTAGGATTTTTATTAAGTCCACTACCTGTACTTAGTATTTTACCGTTAACTGACTTTTTAGGAACATTTTCTTTTAAAGGACCTATTTTACTGCCTGTAGCTTGAGGAGTATTTACAAAAGGTGTCACTTTAGTTCCTCTAACTTTATCTAAAGAGTTATTAGTTCTATTATTAGCACCTACAACACCCAAAGGATTATTTTTTGCTATATTTTTTGTACTATCTTTTACAGTGCTTTGCGTAGCTTTATCTTTAATAACATTTTTAGCTCCTTCTTCTAAGTTATTACTTCTTCCTACTTCAGGATAGCGATATTTTTTACCATAAACTTGTCCTAGTTTAGAATTTTTATCAACTCCCTTAACTTTTGACTCATTTGACAAGCTATCCCAATCATTAGTATTTAACTTATTTAAAAAATCTCCAAAAGTTAATTTTGTATCATTATCAACAAGAGGACCTGATAACTTAGGTTTCTTTTTGGCAACACTTTTTGTTGCTTGTTGTGTAGTATTAGCTGATGGAGATTGTTTAGGTAAATCTAGATTTACATTTCTTTTAGCCATGTCTTTTACTCTACCTGATTCAACCCTGTGTGTTCTTGTTCCCATTTCTTGATATTTTAATTTATCTTTTGCTTTATTAGCAATATCACTATTGTTATTAGCAAGTTGTTTTCTATCCTCTGCTAACATTTGACTTCTTGTTAATTTAGGAACTGATTGTTTTCCATAGTAATTATTCATATATGCATCAGCAGCTTCTATTTTTTTATGTTCTTTTCCAAGTATATTAGGAGAAGCATCATATTGTTTTTTAGCTTTGTATCTACCTGTAGCATCCACATCTGATGCATTTAAATTGTACAAATCATATGAACCAGCCATCTTTTCAAGTATATAACCTTTTAGTTCTTCTCTATCCATTATTTTTTACCCCTTTCTTTGTGATTGTTTTTTATTTTAGAAATGCCTAATGCTCCTAAAACCCCTAATCCAGCTCCAGTACCACCTACAGTAAACAAGTGTTTACCTTGTTCTACTCCATAATCGGCTCTTGCACTACTATATTTGTCTTTAGCTGCTCTTTCTTTAAGTATAGCATCATCAATATGCTTTTCTGTATCTTGAAGACTTTCCTTAGCTTTACTATGAGCTTTTCTAGCGTCAGCTAAAGCTTGTTCTTGTTGATTCAATATATTATCTTTGACTTGTTTAGATAATTTAGTATTATTTTTTAGATCATTCTTTGCTCTAGCTAAATTATCTTTTTCTCTGCCTATATTCTCACCAAGTACTTCAAGTTTTTGTTTTTTATTTATTCTAGCAACACCTAATGCATCTCTTGTATTTTGCGCTCTAGCTAAGCTATCTTTGCTATCATTTCTAATAGTTCTCAACTTCTTGGCACTATCTCCTGTTAACAAGTCTTTATATCTTTTTCCTGCATTAACAACTTTATCTTTAATACCAGCAGTCTTTTCTAAGTATAAGTCATCTAAATAATTTATCATTGATACTTTAGAAACACCATTTGGCATCATATTAGCTCCACTAGCTGCTAAATTAGTAATAGGATTGCCTATAGGATTTAGCATATTAGCAGTATTTAACGGACTTTGTGTAGCTTTATTAGCTAACGCGGTAGCGTTGTTGAAATTATTAGCTGTAGCATTTAAAAGATTGTGTATTGGTGGAGTTTGGAGATTTATCTTAGCAGTCTTTTCTAAAAACAAGTCATCTAATATATTAGAAGCTTGTTTGTTCTGATTACTCATTTGTACTGCTTTAATTCCTATTGTACCAGCCCCACCAACACCAGCAGATGTAGCTCCAACAGTAAGTAAGTGTTTAGCTTGTTCTTTTCTGTATTTTCTTTTATCTTCTTTGTATATTTTTTTTTCTTGTTTTTTCATTCTTTTAGCACTATCAATAAGTTCATCTATATTAGATGTTCTAATAGTGTCATTGTTATAAGCATCTTTTAATGAGTTAATAATATTATCATGTTGATCTACAAGGTTATCTTTAATTCCGTCACTTATATAATTAGCCTTAGACAAGCCTTTCTTAGACTTGTCTAATACTTTTTCTTGTTGTTTTACTAATTTACCTATCTTTTTAGAAGATTTTTGTGAAGCTTTTTTACTTTTAGCCAAAGTTTTATAATAATTGTTAGAAGAATTATAAGCTTGTTTGCTTTCATCTACAAAGCTTTTAAGATATTTTGCTCTAGTTCCTTTTAATAAATCAACATATCTTCCCAAAGAAGCTTGTTTCTCTATATATAATTCGTCAAGTGTGTCTTTATAAGCCACAGATAACACCCCCTATCTGTTATCTATTTTATTTTAATAAGTTTGTAAGCTTGCTACTTTTTCCATATATAAATCGTTTATATACTCAAAAGCTTCCTTCTTTTGTTTTTCTTGTTTAGCTTTACTTCTTAAGCCTTCTAATGTTTTAAGTTTATTAGCCTCTCTTTGAGCATCTACTATAGCTTTACCACCGACAGTAGCTCCAGTTCCAACTAAACCATATATTCCTAAACCTTTGGCAAATCTCTTAGGATTATGTTTTATGTAATTCAATACTTCCTTAGGTGAATTTTTAATATACTTTTTAGATCCAACAATATGTTCAGGAGATAATGATTCTGTAATTACCTTAGTTCCTTTAGGACCTAATCCTTTATATGCCGCTTTTGATTGTCTCATTATCTGTTCATCACTTGGCTCAAATAAATTAAGTCTAATAATACCTTTCTTATCTTCAAATTCTTTAATTTTTTTACCTAGTTCTACTTTTCTATCCCCAAATTCTTTTCCACTTTTAGCTCCTAAAAGCTCAGGGTTAGCTATTGTTTTTTGTTTTTTATATTTATCATATGGGATTTTAGCTTTGATTATTTCTTGTTCTTCGAAAGGTGTTACCCCACCTGATAATATTGATTGCGTCTTTTTACCATTAATAACAGATCTTGCTACTTTTTTCTTTTTAGCAAGATAAACAGCTGGTTTATCAGCATTATCATTAATAAAACCTAATTGTCTTTGATATGACAATGCTCTATTTGTAAAACCTGCTTCAGCATCATTTTTGCCAAAAGGTTTTAGTCCATGTTCTTTTATACTTGGAACATTTTTCTTTTCAGTTGCATGATAAACAGTTCTTCTACCACTTAAATAACCTTTATCTTTTGATTTGTTAGCCAAAACACCAGCTCCACCAACACCAACTATTCCAGCTCCTTGTTTTGCTCCTTCTTTGTTAGTTTCATTTCGATATGTTTCAACGTCTTTGTCTGTTATTTGATTTTTTTTAACGCCATACTTTGCAGCAAGTATTCGTTTTTGATTTTCCATTTGACGATTATTCACTTTATATCACTCCTTATATATTTTTTAACTTATTACTTTGGTTCATACTAAGACTACCCTTTATATTCGATACAATTTCATCTTTGCTAGGAATTGTATTATGTATTTGCACTGCTTTTTGTGGAGTGATACCAGTACCACTAGCTCCTGGCATACCCACTCCAACACCACCTACGCCACTTCTCCCAGCATTTCCAAACTTACCAAATCTTGTTCCAAGTTTCTTAGTAATATATCCTGGGAGTACTTGCTAAACTTGCCATTTTTTCCATATGTATTTTATCTAATAAGTCAAAAGCTTTTTTATTTTGTTTCTTTTCAGCTTTCATTTGATGCATAGCATCTCTTTCGGCATTTCTTCTAGCTCTAACATGTTTGCCAACAGTAGCACCTACGCCAGTTAAAGCTAAACCTGCTCCTGTTAAAGCAACTCCAGTACCGCCAAGACCTTTTACTAATGCTTTTTTTCCATCTCCTTTAAAAGCACTATGCATCGCACTATTACCAAGTACCCCAGCTGTTATACCTGCTGCTGGATAAATAAGTGCGTTGCCTACGGCATCTTTTACAGTATCTCTTCTATCATATTTTTTTGTACGGTTATAATTTGCTAACATATTAAATTTATTTAACTCTTCAGGACTCAAACTTTGCATATATTTATAAACTTCTTCTCTTTGAGCTTTAGGGTTTTTATCTAAATCACGCAATTTTTTGCCTGAAAAAGCGATGGCTTGTTTTTCCATTGCTAAATCGTCTATATAGTCAAAAGCTTTTTTATTCATGGCTTTTCTTTCTTTGTCTTTAGCTCTCAACTCTCTTATTTGAAGTTCAGTAAGACGATCTTGTCTTTTTTGCCTTTGTTCTTGTTTTTGCTTTTCCATCATCTTGCCATAAGTTTTATCATTTAACGCTTTGATTCCACCTAATAAAGCAATTCTTGTACCATGTGTTTTTATTCTTTGCATCCTAAGCATCGCATTAGCTTTATCTAGCAATTTCTTACTTTCATCAACATTGTTTTGAGCTATTCTGTTTGAATGGTGATAATTTGCGCTATCAACCACTCTGTTAGCGAAGTCTGTACGTTTACTACCATTCTTACCAAGTTTAGCTGCTTTTCTGTTATAAGTGTCCATTATAGATTTTCTAGCTGCATCAAAAACATCTTGATTACCATGTTGTTTAAATAAATCGACTTGATTTTGAAGCTGCTTTTCTGTTTGCTCTTTTAATAATTGCATCTTTTGTTCGTTTGCTATGTTATGCGTAATAGGTTTAGAAGGGCTTTTTATATTAGCTTTTTGTGCTTTTAGAGCTAATTTATGAACTTCTTTAGCTCTATTTCTAGTTTTCTTAGCTTGTCTTAGACCGTCCCCAGTTATTGCATCTGCAAATTCATCTCTAAAACCACGAGCAAATTGTTTTATATCATTTTTTCTAATCATTAATTCTTGCCTCCTTTTTTTTTTAATATTTATTGGCTACATACTCAACTGCAACCTTTAAGAAGTTCTCAATATCATTATAATCTAGATTAGAATTATTTAACACATTGTCACACACGTCTTGTCTTTCATAAGCATATAAAACACTAGCTAGTTTTAGATTTTTAGCTTGTTCCTTGCTATAACCTTCTTTTACTAAACAATTATCAATATCTTTATTATCAAAAATATCTAAGTTTTGTTCAAAAGATGATTGACTGTCAATACTAGCTAATTTTTCCATGTTTAATATTTCATCAATTAAACTTTCATCACTAGCTACTCTGTATCTCATTCTTCTTCTTGTTTGAGGTGTCCCTTTCATATATCTAGCTATATTTCTACTGAATTTTTCTGTATTATACCCAGCGATAGCTGCTGCTGCTGCTACTGCTTCAGGATTTTCTGCTGTAAATCTTTCCATTGTACTCATTGGGCGACCTTCTCTAGCTTTAGTTCCTTGATATCTACTGTAACCATACCCAACAACGGCAGGTGTAATAGCAGAGAAAATGGCTGGTTTTGTTATTGCCACTTTTTCAAGGTCATTACAGTAATAAGATTTATCGAAATTATAGTCTTGACTGTCAACATACTTTTTCATTTCATCTAAGTATGTTGAGTATGCTATTTTTTCTATTGCAGCTCCTACAGTCGTTGGTGAATTAGTATAAAAATCATAATCATAAACTTGTGCTATTTCATCTTCTTTTGTATTTGCAAGTTTTTCAAAGTCTTCGTTGTTTAATTCGTTGGCAAGTTTAATCACTCTTTTGATTATTGTTGGCTGGCTTATTGGAGCTTCGCTCACAGTTCTCATTGTTGGAGATGACATTCTCATTATTATTATTCTACCTTTAGGCATAGATTGTGGATCAGGTACACTAAAGCCTGGATTTTGATGTATTCCACCAAAGATTTTGCCTAAAATTTCAGTTATTCCGTTTAATCCTAGTGAATTTTGTGAACAAGTGCCAACTTGAGAGAATATTTTTTCAACTAATGGTCTGTCATCACCGTCAGAGAAACATGGTGTTGCTAACGCAGTTGACGTATCTCTACAGTTGTTCACTCTTTTCATTAATCCTACAGTTTCTGATGGTGAAAAGATTCTGCCACTAATTGCAGATAATTTAAAAAATGTATTTAGAATTTTTATTGGACTTATTCTTTCTTCATCAGCTATTTCACAAATTTTTCTTCCTAAAGAATCCATTTGTTCTAAACTCATAACAGCTCTTGAACCTAAATCCTCTTCTATTTGTTCGCAGCAACATTCATTATCTCTTAGTTGCTTCATATTTCTAGCAACTCCAATTACATTTCCTTTTATTTTCTTTTTAATTTCAGCGATTTTTTCCATTGTAGATATATTAGAAGCTCTTTTTTCAAAAAGTGGAGTGTCAAATTCTTGTATACAATATGTAGAAGCTACTTTTTCCATTGCTAATTCTTCAGGAGTTGGTTTTTGTGATAATGAGTTAGAAAATCTTTCGTGAAAATCTGTGTTTTCACTAGCTATTTTACTCATGCCCCATTCTTTTTCTAATTGAGCTTTCTTCTCATTTGAAACATACATTGCTGTCATTTTTGCTGTACGGTCAGCTCCATTTAATACAGCTGAAATGTCATGAAATTTTGGTTTTATGTTTATCTCCATAACTTTACGACCGTCTTCTAGGATTTCATGCTTATGATGACGAATGTGTTGACAGTACTGGCTTGGGGTCTTAGCTATGTTTCCACATATAGAACATATTGTATGGTCAACCCTGCATCCCATACTTACATCTGTCATGAATCCCTTCTCAAAACCTGTCACTATGGTTGGCGCAACTTTACGGTTTATTCTGATAAACAATTCAACATATTTCATTTCATCATTCCAAACTGCATCCATTACATCGCCAATTGCTTTCTCAACTTCTTTATTTTCGTGGTTTTTGAAAACATGAGCATCTAAAAAAGTTTTATAATTGGCTTTTAGTTCTTCTTCAGGGAAGAAATCCCCGTTTTTGTTGCAAGAATAATATTCCCCTGCTGAAATTGCTCTGACTTTAATGTATAAAAAATCAGGATCAAATTCATATCCGTCAGGCAAAACAACTTCAGATGCTGTTTTTACAATTTCATTATCTAAAACTTCATAATCATCTTTTGTCACTGTTAAATTGATAATTTTATTAAACATAAGTTTTATCCCCTTTCTAATTGTTCTAAAATCAGTATATCACATCTTGTTTTGCTAGTAAAAAACGAAAAGGGTATACAATTGTATACCCTTTTCTAGAGAATTAAATTTTATTATAAAGTGGTCGATGTAACTGGAATCGAACCAGTGACCTCTCGCGTATCAGGC
>ERZ808278.1225-NODE-1225-length-11629-cov-2.719976_pt1 | contig 11629 bp, 10 predicted proteins | sample MGYA00521239_ERZ808278 | MGnify/ENA primary metagenome ERZ808278 (study PRJEB31516, sample SAMN03275600) | gut metagenome | biome: mammalia-associated habitat; material: feces | host: Papio cynocephalus | place: Kenya | collected 2012-07-17 ... | reverse complement strand
AAGAAGTAAAAGAATCTTTCGTTAAATAGGAGAATTGAAATATGATAAAAGGTACGACTCCGAATGTAAGATTTAGAATTAAAAATCTTGACACTGATTTAATAAATAAAGCTGAAATTTATTTTGGGCAAGATGATAAAATGATTATAAAAAAAGACAACGAAGATTGCATTATAGAACCTGGTTTCGTATCTTGTTATTTGTCTCAAGAAGACACTCTTTGCTTTAACGAAAAAGAAAGAGTGGATATTCAACTTAGATGTATTCTTACGGGTGGTTCTGTTGTTGCGACAAAAGTGTTCAAACGTTACGTTTATACAATATTAGATGAGGAGGTAATGAAATGATTTTAGATGCTGATTTAAGCGAAATATATGTAAGTTATATAAAGCCAACAGTGGATGAAGAAATGTCTGACACCTCCACTAATGCTGTTGAGAATAGAGTTATAAAACAATATGTAGATAATTCTGCTGGCGTCCAACCTGATTATGATCAGAATGATTCTACGTCAAGAGATTATATTAAAAATAGACCGTTTTATGAAGAATTGGTTGAAGGTGAAGTTGTTTATGAAAAGACATTTACGCCAACCGAAGTAGCATTGGATGAAACTCGTAAAGTTTATCAATTCATTGATAATGATACGGATTTTGAATTAAAAACTGGCGATATATACGAAGTAACGTTTAATGGTACGAAATATTTAGATAGTATTTTTGCTTTGGGTTCGATTTTAACATGTGACAGTGTTGGTTATATGTGGCTTGAGGGCGGCGTGGGATTAAGCGCAGACGCTAATCCGTTTGCTTTATTAGGATTCGATTTGTCTTCTGTGGGTGCTGAGACACCAATTTCTGTTAAAATAAATATTGTTACGACAAATGATAGCGAAGCTACAATTTCTATAAAGAAGTTATTTCTTAATTCTTCGTTATATTCAGCGACTGGTTTGAAATTCACTAAGGTTGGTGAATCTGGATCAATGGCCGTTGTGAATTATAAAGATGGATTGCCTGACGAAATGTATTTAACAATGAGTGTAGAAGGTGGGCAGATTAATCAGTTCGATAAAGCCTCTATTTATAATTTTACAAAAAATAACGTTAGTTACGTCGTCAGAGTTTGGGGCAATGCGGCTATGTGCCAAGCATACATCGACCAATATTTTGACGGTTTGATAAAGTTTAAAAATACCGATGAGCTTTTTGGTATAGTTATGGCTACGGCAAGCGACGGCAGTAATTTTGGCGCTATTACAACGCTAGATGGCGTCAATGGTTCCGTAGAATTATTTTCTGTTTCTCGAATCACCGAAAAAATAAATTATATTGATCCGAAATATATTAAAGATATGTATTATACCAAATCTGAAGGCGATAGCGAAAAAGTTTTGGTTTTTAAAGGAGAGATAAGTTTAACTACCGAAAATATTTCAAATGTGTTTGAAGAGGGAGACATGGTTTCATTAAAAGAACCAGAAGTGCAATTGGATGTGACTGTTCAAGCTAAATCTCACACGGGAACAAATAGTAATTCAGCTGCATATATCGGGAATCTTATTTTATTGGGAATAGAAGATGCCCCTGACACTAAAGAAGATTACATTTTAGTTTGTGGGTACGATGGTGATGATGGAAATAAAGTCCCCGTGTTAATATATTATAACAAAAACCATGATTCTCCGAACAATATAGAGGTATATAAAGGCGAAGATTCGGTGGTTAGAATCCCAGAAAAATACATGCCTGAAAATGTTGCTTTAAAGAGTTATGTTGACGATGCGATTAGTAACGCAATAACCAAAACGTTAAATACGGAGGTGTAATTATGGCTAAAACTGATAATTTGACCGACTTTTTAATTGGTGTTGCGAATGCTATCAGGACAAAAAAAGGAACGACAGCGAAGATTAATCCGCAGAACTTTGAGGCGGAGATTGGTGGTATAACAACTTCAAAACCCGAGCAAGAAAAAACCGCTGAGGCAACTAATCGTCAGCAAATAATTTTGCCCGATAGTGGTAAAACGCTGTCTAAAGTAGTAGTCGAAGCGTCTCCGCTTCCTAATAGCGCTAATTTAGCATATGAAAATAAAAATGGCTGTCTCATTGCAATCGGTAGTAAAACATTGCTTTTGGGGTGTGAAAATAGTGTTATACCGAATGATAATAGTGTAATAACCATAGGAGAATATGCGTTTTATCGTTGCGCCGATTTAACAAATGTAGTTATCCCTAATAGTGTAACAAGTATAGAAAGGTATGCGTTCGGTGGTTGTAGCGGACTTACAAGTGTAACAATACCTAACAGCGTAACAAGTATAGGCGGTAACGCGTTTTGGTGGTGTACGGGACTAACAAGTGTAACGATCCCTGATAGCGTAACAAATATAGGAGATTTTGCGTTTAGTTTATGTAGGGGAATTATAAATGTAACGATTGGGAGTGGTGTAACAAATATAGGTGGTTATGCGTTCGACGGCTGTAGAGAACTTACTACTATAACGGTAGATAAGATGAATACAGTATATTATAGTGAAAATAATTGTATTATAGAAAAATCAACAAAAAGATTAATTTCGGGTTGTAATACCAGTATTATTCCAAACGATGTAACCAGTATAGAAAGTTACGCATTTAGCGAACGTTATAAACTTATAAATGTGAATATTCCTAATAGCGTAGCATCAATAGGTTCTTCTGCGTTTGAAAGTTGTCTCGGGCTTATAAGTGTAACGATAGGTAATGGTGTAACTAATATAGGTTCTTCTGCGTTTTATAATTGTGGTGGACTTACAAGTATAACCATTCCAGATAGTGTAACTTTTATTGGCGATGGTGTGTTCAAAAGTTGTAGTGGAATAGAAAGTCTTGTAGTTGCAACAGGGAACAAGAAATATCACAGCACAAATAACTGTATTATCGAAACTGACATAAAAGCGTTGATAGTAGGTTGTAAAACAAGTATTATACCTTCGGATGATAGCGTAACTTCTATAGCTGATAATGCGTTCTATGGGTGCGACGGATTAACAAGTATAACAATACCTGATAGCGTGACGAATATTGGGAGAGTTGCGTTTGGTTTTTGTGATAATTTAGCAGACATAACTATGTTGTCAACCATTCCGCCGCAGCTTAGTAACAACTCTTTTCCTTTAAACGTAACGACCATTACCGTGCCTGCTGGTTGTGGAGAAGCATATAAAACTGCAGATAGTTGGAAGAATTATGCGGATAAAATAGTAGAGGCAGAAGTATAAATTAAATAGAATAAATATATACGAGGATTAGGATTATGATTACACTTAATAATTTTTATTTTTTGAATAATGTAAATGTAGCAATGGAGAGTCCTGTAACACATAGCATGCGCGGAGAATCTCTTATGCTGCAAGTAGAAGGAACGGCAAGCTCTATGAAAATTCAAGTGCTTGGATGTTCTGATTTAGCTTCGGAAGAATTTCACGTTTTATCGGGTTTGGATATGGCATATAATCTTTCGAATGAAATTACCCAAAAGGGTCTTTATATTTTTGGTATTGAAGGAATAACAAGAATCAAAGTAGTTCTTAGCGAAGTTGGCGGAGGGGCTATCAGCGCTTTTGGTAAAATAACTGCGGGGGTATAATGTTATGGCAACTGATATTATTGCACGTGGTTTAGCCGCGCGTTTAACTGGTGGTCCTAACGGAACTATTTCCGAAAAGTTTTTACCGAAATTTTCGATAGAAGGTCCTACTACTTATGCTGTTGGCGGAATTCCCAAAGGCACCGTTTTGAAAGATTTTACTTATGAACAAATATTATCTATGATGCTTTATGGCATTATAGAACCGACGTTAACCGCTCCGTCTTTTAGTGTAACCACCAATCATGTTAATGCTATAATTGGTGAAAATGCTATAATCGGCGGCACGGCTATGTTTAATAGAGGTAGTATTTCGCCTGCATTTGGTACGTCTGGATTCAGAGCGGGTTTGCCAACTTCGTATGTTATTGACGGCACAAAGGTTGATTCTAGCGCGTTAAATTACGAGTTTAATTTTGAAATAGCTGAAGTAAAACAGGGCGAAAACGCTGTTGTTATTATGGTAAATTATGCTGAAGGCGAACAGCCAAAGGATAGTACTGGACGTGATTTTGGTACGTCTCTTGCTGCTGGTTCTTTGAGTTATACGGTAAAAATCAACGGCACTTACCCGATTTATTCTACAGAAACCACCGATCAGGTTAAAGATGGAGAATGTGTTGAGATGCCGATAGATACGGTAACTAATGTCGATGAATTCCAGATTACTCTGGGAGCAGAAAGCTCTACGGCTTCTGGTAAACAATGCTTCGCTGTTAGCTCTTTGATGCCTGAGATAAAAGGTATTCAGCAATACAACGACGTTATGAAAACGTGGGGATGGATTCAGGGAAGCCCTGAAAACTCTTTAAAAACATTTGACACCACGACGGCTGTCAAACAGTTCAACGGTGTTGATGTTACTTATACAATGTATGTTAATAATTTACCGACTATGGGGGCGCGTAAATTAAAAATCTTTACTGTTTTACCAGAGGAGGTATAAAATATGTCAAGAAATAGAGGAATATTTGATTTCTCTGCTAATTACGAGCCTTTATATGCGGCTCCATTAGACGCGCGCACCGTTGTTGATTTGAAGAGTGATCTTATTGCTGAATCAACGTGGAATGTAGACGATGGAGCTAACTATTTATTTAATGGTTTGTTGGTTTGTGTTAGCAAAGATACGGATGACAATAATGGTTTATATATTCTTCTTGACGTGACGAAGTTTAATTTAGAGTCTTCTTGGAGAAAGGTGGCGGATATTAAACAAATCGAACAGCTCAATAAGCGCATCGATGAAATAGTTGTTGGTGCGGGCGGAGCGATACAGGTAAAAACCATTTCTGAACTTCCATCTATTGGAGAAAAGAATGGAGTTTACTTTGTGGCTGATGAAAACGCTACTTATAGGTGGGATGATGAAAAATTAAAATATTTCTGTGTGGGAAGAGATTATAAAGATATTGATGTAATAAACGGCGGTAACGCCGATTAGATATAAAAAAGGAGAAGAAATTATGGCGATTAATGAACTTAAAACAAGAATCGTTTTACGTAACGACTCGACTGCCAATTGGACGGAAAAAGATCCTGTCTTAATGAAGGGTGAAATCGGATTTGATATGGATTTGCTTATCTTTAAGGTTGGTGATGGGGTTAAAAAGTGGAGCGAAATAACCAAGACATTTAAATCTTATGAAGACACTATGACCGCTGTTAACGAAGCGATTCAAAACGCCGTAAATGGTTTACATACAAGTGTAACGTTTACTGCTGAAGTTGTTCTTGGCGCAGACAAACTTGCGGCGCTTGAAGGCGTTGCGGCTGATGCTGCTCAGGGAGACATTGGTATCGTAAAAGAACAGCTTGCTGATGGCAAATACCAGTACACCGCTTATGTTTATGACGGTGCAAAATGGGAGGCGATGGATGGTAACTATGATGCAGAAAATGTTTATTTCCAGAAAGATTTAACTATTACTGCAAATATTGGTGTTCAAACCATTCCTTCTAGTGGTTCGAAAACTCTTGCGACCACTGGTAAAAACATCAAGCAGGTTTTCGATATGCTTGTAGCTTCTGAAAAGAACCCGAGCACGACTCAACCGACTGCTGTACTTAATTCGAGCAATATTGGTTCTAAGGAAGTTGGTACTAAAATTGCCGTTGCTTATGCGTTTGCAACCAATGCTGGTTCTTATACTTATGGTCCCGCTACTGGTGTAACGTTTAGCGACTATACTGCAACGTTTAACGGAGAAGAAAAGACTGGCGCTACTGGTACTTTCACTGAGATTACCGTTGCTGATAATACCAATCTTACGATTACTGGTTCGTGCTCTTCGACCGAAGGTGCTATTCCGAAGACCAACCTTGGCAACGAATACCCTGCTGGTAAGATTGCTGCTAAAACCTATAGCCCGAGTAAAGGTACCCTTACTGGTTTCCGTGGCTGGTTCTATGGTTATTATAACGGTACGCAGGCTATTGCTGCTCCCGCAGCGATTACTTCCGCGCAGCTTAGAGCGTTTGGAACTAAAACGAGCTTCCCGACTAGCATGAGTACTACCAAAATGCAGCAGATGTTCTTTGCGGCCCCGAAAGGAAAGGTTTCGAACCTCTCGATTTCGAACGCTGTTAATGGCGCTCCGTTGACTGTTACTAAAGGTGCTGTTCAGGTTGAAGGTGCTAACGGCTACGCGGCTGTTGATTACGATCTTTTCTATGTTGCGAATGCAGTTGCCGAAGGCGGCGATTCCAAATGGACTATATCGGCGAAATAATAGAGAGGAGGAATTGATATGACACGCGAAGAATTTTTTGAAAAATTAAACAATGGTGCAAAATGGGACGTTGGTGTTTCGATTAATCGTACTAACCCGCTTCCTCTTGATGCAAACGAAATATTTGAATCTGTTACTGCGATGGAAGCGTATATCAAAGATAATGCGCTTGCTTATCCTGGTCAGGTTGTTGTTGTTCTTGGAGAAACCGAAACGGCTGCTTATCTTGTAAGTGCCGTTGGCGGAGAAGGGAAAGGCTATTCGAAGCTTGCTGCTACGACTGGTTCTGGAGACGTAGGTGAAGAACTTACTGCGCTTGCTAACCGTGTTTCCGCTCTTGAAGGTTACTTTGAAGAAGGTGTTGCGAAAAAAGCCACCGCAGATGCCGCTGGTAACGTAATTGCCGATACTTATGCTACGAAGACTGCCCTTGCTCAGGTTGAAGGCGATGTTGCCAATGCGGAAGCCGATATTTTAGAACTTCAGACGGCTGTTCAGACGGCGCAAAGCACGGCTGATGCGGCTGTAAAAACGACCGACTTCAATGCGTTCAAAGAAACCAATACCGCCGCTATTGCTGAAGCAAAGAAGGCTGGTACGGATGCAAAGAGCGCTTTAGATACTTATATTGAAAGTAACGATGCGGCGCTTGCGGGCGTTAAGACCACCGCTGATGCAGCTCTTCCGAAAGCGACCTATGATGAATTTATTAAGACTGTAAATGCGGACGTTATTGCCGATGCTAAAAAGGCTGGCACCGATGCGGCTGCAGCTCTTGAAGCTTACAAAGGAACGAATGACGCAGCCGTTGCCGCTGTTAAAAAGACGGCAGATGATAATAAAGCTGCTATTGAACAGATAAATACGGATCTTGAAGGTCTTACTGGCGCAATGCACTTTGTCGGCGAATCTACGACCGATCCTACTTCTGAAGGCGGTGCTACGGTTGAAGGTCATGAAACCTTTAAAGCGGGCGACGTTTGCTTGTATGGTTATAAAGAATATGTTTATAACGGAACGAAGTGGGTTGAACTTGGTGATGAGGGTTCGCATGCTACCAAAGGATATGTAGATGAAGCCGTAAAGACTGCGAAAGAAGCAGTTGAAACTGAACTTTCGGATGCTAAAACGGAACTTGAAGGCAAAATAACTACAGCTCAGGAAGCGGCAGCAACCGACGCTACTACGAAAGCAGATGCTGCTAAGGATGCGGCTATTGAAGCTGCTGGTTCTGCTGCTGACTCCAAGATTACCGAAGCTCTTAAGGCGTATACCACGACCACCGATCTTACGACTGAACTTGGGAAGAAGGTAGATAAAGAAACTGGAAAGAGTCTTGTTTCTGATGAACTTATCACGAAGATGGAAGGCCTTCAGGATAATGCGGTTATCAAAGGCGTAGAAGGTGGTATTAAACTTGACGCCGAAACTGGTAAAATCAGCGTTGATGCTGCAAATATGCCTGTTATAGCTCAGAGCAAGGTTGATGGTTTAACCGACGCTCTTAATGGCAAACAGGATAAAAATGCAACTCTTACCGCCATCGCGGCTGCTGAAGGTGTTGGTTTCATAAAGAAGACTGCTGATGGCGTTGCTATCGACACGAATACTTATCTTGTAGAAACCGATCTTGCTGATTATGCAAAGAGTGCGGAAGTGACTGCCGAAATCGAGGAAGCGGTTAAAGACAAACAGACGGCTGCGCAGGTAAATGCACTTATTGCAGCTGCTACCATACAGGGTTCCAAGGTTGAAGGTAATGTAGCACAGGCTACTAATGCCGATGTTGCTGCGAAGGTAGCTAACAAACTTACTGTTGGGGGCAAAGAATATGATGGCTCGGCTGCTGTTGAAGTTACTGCTGGTGATCTTGGCGCTCTTACCGAAGTTCCTGCGGCTACAGCTGCGGCTATTGGTGGTTTCAAACTTCTTGGCGAAGGCGAAGAAGCGGAAGAAACTGCAACTCATAGAGTTGTTAAGCTTGACGAACATGATCATGCTTATGTTGATATTCCTGCGGCTATGGTTTATACCGCCAAAGAAAACGGCGGTCTTCAGGTTGAAGATGGTGCGTTCAGTATCAAAGAAGTAAGCACTGATAAACTCGTTCAGGGAGCAAATGAACTTATTCTTAATGGTGGACAGGCGTAATAAGGAGAAATTATGGCTGAAAAAACTTTAAAAACTAGATTTAAGTTAAGATATGATACATTAGCAAACTGGGTTAAAAATGATCCAGTTTTATTAGCGGGGGAAGTCGCGATTGCGACTATCCCTACCGCAGCTCCTGCGAATAAACAGCTTCCTCCTGTAATGATTGATAAAGGTGGGCGATGGCGCTTCGAAGTTCAGTGAACTTGAATGGATGAGTGCTCTTGCCGCTGATGTTTATCCATGGGCTAAAGCTGCGACTAAGCCCGAATACGATTATTCGGAAATAAAGAATACACCGAGCATTCCCTCTGTTGGTAATGGTAAAATTACTATTAAACAAGGCGGAGCTGAAGCTGGTTCGTTTACCGTAAATCAGACAAACGCTACGACCATTGAATTGACTGACACCGATACCAATACACAGTACCAATTAAACTTAAGCGGACACACTCTTAAACTTCAGAGCAAAGAAAAAGGAGCTACGGCTTGGACCGATGTTTCTGGACAGAGTTTTACTCTTCCTGACAATAACACGACTTATACATTTGCTGAAGGAACCACCAATGGCGCGTTTAGTGTAACACCTTCTGGCGGTTCTGCTCAATCTGTTAAAGTACATGGACTTGGAGGTGCAGCCTATAAAGGCGTAGCATCTTCTATCAGTGAAACAGGAACTGATCTTCCGAGTTCTGCGGCTGTCCATAGTTATGTAACCACCGCTATCAGTGCGGTTAAACAGTTCCAGTATGAAGTGGTTTCGACGCTTCCGACAGCTTCTGCTTCGACGATGGGCAAGATTTATCTTGTTGCTCATGCACATGGAACGCAAGATGGTTATGATGAATACATAACCCTTGAATCTGGCGCTACGACTAAAACGTATTCTTGGGAAAAGATTGGTAATACGGATATAGATTTAACTGATTACGTTAAAACCTTATCTGGAACGGCTAATAGCGGCGTAGTTACCAATATTACGAAGTCTGGCAACACCATCTCTGTAACTTCGACGAGTCTTCAGACGGCAGCTCCTACGGCTAATGGAACGGCGCTTTCGTTTATCGATAGTGTTTCTCAGGCGGCTAATGGTAAAATTACTGCTTCGAAGAAAACAGTTTCTGATGTTACTGATTCGGCGCACGGTTTGATGACTGCGGCAATGAAAAAGAAACTTGACGGAATTGCTGAAAATGCAAATGCATATAGTTTGCCCGTGGCTTCCAGCACTGCTCTTGGTGGTGTTAAGCCTGGTACGACTTCTGGAAAAACTTATGGTGTTGCTGTTGCGGATGATGGTTCGATGACGGTTAATGTTCCCTGGACCGATAACAACACGACTTATTCGGCAGGAACTCATATTACTATTGATTCCTCCAATAAAATTAGTGCGGCATGGCCGACAGCCTCTGATTCTGGTTATGCTGGTATTAATAAAACTGGTACTGTTACCAATGTTTCTACAACCGCCAATGGTGGTTTAAAAGTTTCCAACGGTTCTACTACGCCCGTTGTAGATATTGATGATTCTGTAGTATTTATACTCGATGGTGGCTCTTCGACCGCACAGGTATAATTTTAATTTGGCTATTGCTCCGCAGTTTATTCTGCGGAGTTTATAGCTATTAATTTGACAATAAGAGGTGAATTATGGCTGATAATAAAGTTTTAAATGCAAGAATAAAACAGAAATGCGATACGCTTGAAAATTGGAGTAATAATAACCCTGTTTTACTTGCAGGGGAACTTGCCGTAGTAAAAATTGATACGACAGATCCAGCTAACAAACAACTTCCGCCTATCATGTTCAAAATCGGCGACGGAGCAACGCGTTTCAATAGTTTGGGATGGGCCTCTGCTAAAGCCGCCGATGTTTACGATTGGGCAAAGACAGCCACAAAACCCAAATATACAGCTTCTGAAGTCGGAGCCGCTACTCCATCTGACGTTTCGGAGGCACTTGAAAGTGCAAAGGATTATGCCGATAAGAATTTTCTAAAAACAAGCGGCGGAAATACCATTGATGGTTCGCTTACGGTAACTGGAACTATTGATGCTAAAAAGATTACTGTAGATGGAAAAGATATTACGGTTTTAGATAGTTATGCTACTAAAGATGCACTTACCGCAGAAACAACAGCGAGAACCAATGCGGATACAGCGTTAGAATCGTCCATTTCTGCACTTTCTGATAATTTAACAGATTATAAAACAGATAATAATGCGGCATTAAAAACAACAACTGATAATTTGAATACGCACATAGCTGACAAAAACAATCCCCATGGTGTTACTAAAACACAGGTAGGATTAAGCGATGTTGTAAATGAAAGACAGTATTCGGCGAACAACCCAAATTTCGGCACGGACACTCCTTTAATGGACGGCACGGCGGCTGTCGGCACGAAAGCTACCTATTCTCGCTCCGACCACGTTCATCCGTCTGATATTTCGAAACTTAATAAAACAGACAATACGGATGTAAGCGTTCTTGAAGAAACCAAAGCCACTACAACGTTGGGTGGTAATCAACTCGTTGCTCCTAAAGGAATTATTTTCGGAGGTACCGCAGCGGCCGCAGGTCTTGTAACAAGGGGGGTTTGCGGTGTAACTACGCCGTCTTCAAATGGCAGTTGTTCAAAAGAGAATTTATATTTGAATTATGATGGTAATAATAATTTTAATTCAAATAGGCAAGTTATTGTAAATGCGGGGACTGTGGGGAGCCCCCTTGGTTTAAATATGTATCAATACGCGCTGCCTCGTGGTGAAATTGTTAAGAACTGGGTTGAAGCAAAGGGGTATGCTACAACAACTTATGTTGACACGCAGGTGGGAGAAGCAAAGACTATTGCCGAAGCGGCTCAAACTGAGGCAAGCACAAACGCTTCCGAAATCGAAAAAATCAAAGACGGCACTACAAAGGTTAAAAAAGCCGAAACCGCCGATAACGGCGATATCGTCGTCGCTATGATAGAGGATTCCGCAACGGTGAAAAGGTTTTTCCGCCGCAACGGCAAAATCGTGCTCCACCCCGAAAACCGGACGATGGCAGATATTATCGTGGATAACGCCTGCGTTATCGCAAAAGTCAAAGGCTTATTGCGCAAATAC
>ERZ808278.1224-NODE-1224-length-11630-cov-3.820130_pt1 | contig 11630 bp, 21 predicted proteins | sample MGYA00521239_ERZ808278 | MGnify/ENA primary metagenome ERZ808278 (study PRJEB31516, sample SAMN03275600) | gut metagenome | biome: mammalia-associated habitat; material: feces | host: Papio cynocephalus | place: Kenya | collected 2012-07-17 ... | reverse complement strand
TCTTGAACGGAGCAATTGCATAAATAAGACACCAAACAGCGACTAACTTTGGCAGGGCATTCTTGCCACTGCGCACGAAATCAAAAGTGGAGCATTCCGGCAAGAACGGGAACTCGACATTAAAGAAAATAACAATGTGTTCATTGGACACGTCAACATGATCAACGAAAGTGTCAATTAACATTTTTGTTGACTCAACAGACTTCACAGAGGCGCTCTCGCTGTATTTAGCGATAGCGCTTTTTATTGCCTCGATGCTGACGTCAGGCGGCGGTGTTTGCATTTTGGCACGTTCCGCAGACAGATACTGCATCTGTTCGTTCAACTCGCGTGATTTTTGATTGTACGCGGTTTTATCAATTCCGCCATCAAGGTACAAGTCGAGAAGGCGTTGCTGTTTCGTCGATGTCGCTCTGATGTTGGCGTCAACCTTTTTGACAGCGTCGGGATTGCCGGGCATTATGGTTTTCATTCGCTCTTGAAGAACGCTCGAGATCCACGCCGCAGAATCCGGCGCGAAGATTACGCTACGAACGGCATCACCGACGAAAGACTCAATGTCGTCTTTCGGCAGCATTTTGAGCGGACATACTTCTTTGACGTAGCCGTCGTCGGTCTTGCGATTGAACGACTGACGGTTGTCGTGTGAGCAACGATATTTGTAAACGGTGTAATCGCGAACTTCCCCGGTTGATTTGAGAGTGTAGTGCGCGTGCGACTTGAACCCGTACAGGTGGCGACCGCAATATTCGCAGTACAAAACGCCCGTGAGAAGATAATCGACGTCGCGATTACGTCCAACAGGTCCGGTCTTGCGCGCCGAAATAACCGCGTTCACACGGTCAAACAGATCTTTCGGAACAAGCGGCTCGCAAGCATTCTCGACGACAATCGGCGTAACGCCTTTTCGCTTGGACGTCGCGCCCCAAACGTAACGCCCGATATATATAGGGCTTTTGACAAGGTTCAGAACGCTCGAACCCGTGAACTGCTTGTGATGACGAGTGAGCAAGCCGCGCGTGTTGAGCCAGCGCGCCACGGCGATGGAAGACTGCCCGGCGTCCAAACGCGTATAGATTTCAAGAACGATGGGCGCCTCGGTAGGGTTGGGCGTGTAGTGCTTGTCTTTTGTCAAATCGTAGCCGAAGGGAACGGCACCACCGAGATGCTGGGCGTTGCGCGCAGCAATGCGCTGTCCTTTCAACGTTTCACGGGACAGGTTCCGAGAATAGTATTCGTTCATCGTTTCGACGATGCCGCGGAACAGAAGGGACTCGGGCGAATCGTCCGCAATGATAGGTTCGAGAACGGACAACAGGCGCACCTTGCGATCTTCGAGTATTCGACCGTAGATGGCGGAATCGTAACGGTTTCGAGCAAAGCGGTCGAGTTTGTGTACGACGATAGCCTCGAACTCGCCGGACTTGGTGTCGTCAATCATATCGAGGAACCCTTCACGGTCGTCCTGCGTTCCGGTCTTTGCCTCGTCGATATAGAACCGCAAGAGCGTGTGATTGTTGATTTCACAATAAGATCTGATAGCCTCGGTTTGAGCCTCGATTGAATAACCGTCCTTTTGACCTTCGGACGAAAATCTGCAATATCCTACAACTTTCATAATTACACCCAATTATAAGCACCGCGCAGGGCGGCGGAACCGTCAGCGTTTAACGGAATCGACGGACGAAACGACGGCGCGGAACTTTGCGAGAAGATCCGCATCACAAACACGATCCAAGCCATACGACTTGACGAACCGTGAAAAACACGGAAACCCCGAAATAGTTGGAAAAAGCGACCGCTTGCGGAATACTAAGTTTGCGTTGAGCATTCTCGGCACGCATAACAGTTGTATGAGAAACGCCGACAGCCTCGGCAAGTTTCCTTTTTGATAGATGGTGCTTTGTTCTTAATTCAACAAGCCTATTTAATTGTTCCATTTTTTCAACCTCTGCTTTCTTTGAATTCCTTATCACTTAAAGACGAAACGAGCTCATAGACGGTCGCAAGGTTTTTGACGTCCGATAAATCTTGAAGTTTGTCGAGAATGCCGACCTTCAAAGACATTTCGGGGGAAAGGCTCGGATAACCGCCGTAAACGCGTCCGCTTGCGTCAACGTTGAACTCACGGAAATTGCGTTTGTAAGTGTCGATAAATTTGTTGAATATTTCTTCGGCAGACGCGCCGAGTAGGTAATCGATGGATACGCCAAAGTAATCCGCAAGAGCCATAGCTTGCGGCGTGCTCATTTTTTGCTCGCCGCGTTCAATTTTGCAGATTTTTGTTTGAGAAAAGCCTACCTGGTCCGCGAGTTTTCGTGCGGAAATGCCGCGCTTTTCGCGCAATTCTTTAAGTCTATTCATAGAAAAAGCCTCCTTTTTTTCACATAGAATATAAAACATTTGTGCCCATTTGGCAATATTTTTTCACAAAATGAGAAAATAATTCTTGACATATAGCCCAAATGGGCTTATTATTCATACCGATGAGCCCAAAAGGTTTCACGAGAAACATTTTTTCGGAGGTACAAAATGAAATTTTACTTTGACCAACACGACGGAACAACAAAAGAATTGACGTACGAAGAACTGCGCGAGCATATGAGCGCTTTTCAGATAGACGAGGCACTCAACACGAAAGTCGAACGTCCGGATATGGAACTGACATACGGAACGGTCGGCGGCAGAATTCGCTTTGAGTGCGGCGAAAGCAGAAAGTACGTCATAACCTACGGCGGCAAGGCAGACGACGGCAGCGACGCAGAGAACTGCGTAACCTTCACGACCTACACCAAAGAGCAACGCAAGTTCGCAACGCCCGGGAACATCGATGCATACGCCAAAGCACACGCTGCGCTTAACGGCATAAGCGACGTTTGGGTTAAGACCGTAGGAATTTACGGCGCACTTTGATGGAGGGGAACGACAATGACGAAACTTCGCGAATTCAGCTACGAGCGCAACTTGAAGATAGAAACGGCAATATCAGACATTGGTAGCTTAAAGATAGGGAACGAAACGTCGGCGGTTCTCGTAAACACCGGCGCCGGGGACGGCGATTGTGACTTTGCGATTTTGGAAGACACGACCGATGTCGTCTGCGGCATCGGCATCGACTTTGAGTACTGCGGTGTCGTTGGCACGGACATAGGTGTTTACGATCACGATTGTAACAAAGGCACGCCGAAATACAAACTCAAACCGGGGATGTATTCCGTTTACTCGGACAGACACGGGTTCGTCCTGATACACCTTATAAAAGCATTCGAAAAATAAAAATACACGGAGGTAATTATGAAAGTTTTACTGAAACAACCAAAGCAACAACCGATTTCGATTGAATTCTCAAACAAAGAAGACGAGAAACTTCGAGCATTGCAAGCGCTCGTGGGCGGCTACATCGAAGTTGCACACGTCGTCACGCTCGAAGGCGTGGGACAAGTTGCAATTCTTTGCGACGAAGACTACTTCTACAAAGAAACACGACGCCCAATCACCAACAGCCTAAACGTCGGGGAACCGTACAAATGGCGAGTGTATGGCGCCGTCGTAATGGTTAAGATCCGCCACACGGCGCACGGCGACGATTTTAGCGGCTTTGACTTCGAGGACGAGATACAAAAAGCGGCGAAGTGGCTCGAAGACCACGACCTTTGCAGGAAGGAACTATGGGAGAAACTCGACAAGCAATGACACCGAAACGCTACGAATGTATTTTAGACGGTCAACGACGATGCATAGACGAGTCGGAACTGTTGCGCAAGGCGGCGGTCATTGCGGACGGGATACTGAAAAAGACCTATCCGAGTTTCAAAGACAGCCACGAAGATATGAAACAAGAGGCACTGGCGGCGGTTGTGCGCGGAATGCAAAGATACAAGCCCACCGGCGACGTTCACGGATACATATTCAAGATAGTCGCATACAAGATACGGGACGAGGCAGGGAAGATTATCAGATACCGAAAACACGTGCAGCAACTGACAGACGAGATGGCGGAAAGCATAGAGGCTCCGACGCCACCGGACAGCAAGGACAAGCGACGGTATATAGAACGGCTTAAAAAGCAGCTAACACCACGAGAGCGCAGAGTCATAAATATGAACCTTGCCGGCTACACGGACAGAGAGATTGCAGGCGCGCTCAAAATCAAGAAGAAACACCGAACAAGCGAAATGAAAGCGCTATGGAACAGCATAGCGGCAAAAGCAAAGCGGATGGAACCGCAAAACACAGGAGGACACAATGATTAGAATTCAGAAGATCAAAGGACTGATGAGAGAGGCAGGCGAAACGCAAGAAGACCTCGCCAAATTGCTGGGCAAGTCGCGCAGGGCAGTGAGCTACAACTTCACGCACGGCAATCTTACAGTCAAAGAACTCGGCATAATCGCACAGCACTACAACGTCAGCACGAAAGAGCTGGTCGATTGACGCGCTATTTTTTTTACAAACAATGAGCCCAAATGGGCATAGAAATTATGACACAGCACGAAAAAGACAACAAGGTAACAAGATTTGCAGAATGGCTCATAGGCGAACTTATGAACGCACAATTGCTTGAAAGTGACAAAACAAAGCCGTCAAACAAGGCAAAAACGAAAAATAAGCCCGTCCCGACCGCCAACACGGCAAAAGAGCCAACAACGCAAAATAGGGCAAATGGCGCGCCCACAAGGGCATAAAACGCCGAATTACGCACGAAAAACTAAACAGCGTATCATTAAGACAAGCCAACGGAGGTACAAAATGGCTAAAATCAACATCAACATCACATTGAGCAAAGACGAGCGCAAGATAATTCTTCAAATCGTCGGATTGGCGCAAGACGTTCTGAACGAACTGAAAGCGATGAACCAAAAGCAAAACATACTGGACGCTTTGAAGAAGGCGGCGGAAAGCCGAAAGAAAACGGAGGTACAAAACAATGCCGAAAAATAGTATGACGGATCTCACAAACCACCTTTTCGAGCAGTTGGAACGTTTGAACGACGAAGAACTGACAGACGAAGAACTCGCAAGAGAGTGCAACCGCGCAAAAGCGATGGAAGGCATAGCCAAAACGATTATAGACAACAGGAAACTGGCGCTGGACACGGCGAAGTTCTTGGACGAGAACGGCTACACCAGCGGCAAGGACGTCGCAGACACGGTTCTCGCACTTACGGGGGGGGGGAGCGCTAAATGAGAGCAAACCAGTACAACGCCGGTTATACGAAAGAAGAAAACGACTGGCTGTGCGCACACGCATACGGTACACCGCGCAAATTGCTCACGCAAATGTTCAATGAGCGCTTTCCGGAACGAACCCGAACCGAAAAGGCAATAACAGGACACTGCAAAGTTCTCGGCGCACTCGTTCAGACTTCGGACGGTCGCTTTCAGAAGGGGAACGTACCGATGAACAAAGGCAAGCGCTGGGACGACTTTATGAGCGCCGAAGGGCAAAAGAACAGCCGTCGAACTTGTTATAAAAAGGGCAGCATTCCGCACAACGCCCGGCATTTAGGCGCCGAGTCGCTCACAAAAGACGGGTACCGCAGAGTCAAAGTGGCGGAACCAAACGGCTGGGCATTCGTCCACAGGCTTATATGGACGATTGAAAACGGCACGCCACCGCCAAAAGGGTACGCATTGGTTTTTCTGAACGGCAACACCCTTGATTGTTCCCCGGAAAACCTTGCACTTGTACCACGGCGCGAATTGCAGATTTTGAACAATCACGCGCACGTTTCGGAAGACAGACAAACAACGCAAGCGTTGCTGACGCTTGTGAAACTTGCGAGAAAGAGAATGGATCGCGAGCAGAAAATAACAACCAAAAACACGGAGGTAATTATGAAAAACATTAAGTCAGGAACAAGAGTCAACATCGAAGTCAGAGTCGAACAAACGGAATACTTCGACAACCCGGAAGGGAAAACAAACCGATGGGTTAGATTGCTTGTTTTTAAGGAAGACGCAGACAAAATAACGGCGGCGGTACAAACGGCAAAAATGCTCGATAAGGAATTCGGGATAGCCGAGATGAAAGACGAGGACTTGTGCTTGCCGTTGAACTTCGACAAAGGCAATGGATATTACATAGACGCGGTACAGGTCAACGTGGACGCCAAAGCCGGCAGATCATACCCGGGAATGAAAGCAGACGCGCAGCTTGAATTTATACCGTACAACGACCGCGGCATAAGCAAAGGCATTATGGCGCTTGTAAAACACATAACGGAGGTAAGGAAATGAAAAAAGTGTATTTATTGATGAGGGACGACTTCTTCGAGAACGGCAATGCCGGCGACAGATTGGATAAGCCGGAATACAAACCAACGACAACGTTCTTCTTTATGGACTTGTGGTACGCAGCAGAAAAGAACAACAGCAAGGTGTTCCCGACGGATCCGCAAACACTTGCGGAAATAACCGGCGCACCGGCAGAAAAAATTCCGCACGCGCTCGATGTTCTTCATAAAGAACATTTGATTGAATATGTGACATTCCCGGACGATGTCAAAACGTACTTCACGCTTATAGACATTCCCGAATTGAAGACAGGGAGGGACGAAGAATAATGGATCAAAGCAAAAGATTGTACTGGATCAAACTGCGCGACGACTTTCTATGGGGTCCGGAAGTCAGATATATGATGACTGCCTTCGACCGCGGATCGGACTACGTCCTTTTGTACGAATTCATTTGCTCGAAGTTCAAGCAAACCGCCGGATATTTAAGAGAAACTATGGGCAACGTGACGGTTGTGTACGACATCAAACAGCTTGCAAAAGAATTCTCAAATTTCTTCAGCGAAGACACCGTGATGGTTGCAATGCAACTTTACAAGACGCTTAACCTTGTCGAACAACTCGACGACGGCACATATCAAATATCGAATTTCGAGAATATGGTCGGCAGCGAAACCGTGGCAGCGATTGTAAAGCGCCGTCAGCGCAAGAAAGCGCTTGAAGACAACCAAAAAATGCTGATTTCAGCACCCGAAAACGAGGGGTGGACAAAAGGTGGACAAAAGGGTGGACATTTGGTGGACAATGTCCAACCACAGTTAGATATAGATAAAGATACGACTGACAGACTGACGGATATTAAACACACACGCCCACGCGTAGGGCAAGATCCCGAGATAAAATTCTATCTCGATGCCCTAAACGAGCATATAAAAGACGTCGAAGGGTGCATAGAAAATCCGGAAGTGATACAGCGCTTGCGAAACTACACTGAACAACTTGCGGAAACGGGCAAGCCGATACTTATAAACGACGTGCCACATAGGGCGGCGGAAGTGATAAGCGTTCTTCTTTGGTACACGGTGCCGAGCAACACGGGAAAACTGCTGTTGACTTTGGAGCAGATATCCGCACGAGAAGACAGCGGACTTGTCGCAAACAACTTCGCATACGCAATAGCGGCTTTATACAACACCGCACGCAACAACGGCGCAATGCCGGGAACAAGGAGGGAATAACAATGGGAATACCTAAAACCAACGCAAAACGCAGATACCTTGTCACATTTCACGTCAAGGCAGAATGGAAAGACGGCGCCGGTGTCGTACACGACCTCGCAAACCACTACATCGAGAGATTAGGACACGACGCAGACAGCGTGTACAACAGCGCTGCCCTTGAATTCCCCGGGTGCATTTCAAAAGTGTACCCGGACACGGAATACAACCGCAAAAGACTGGCGGCATTCCGCACAACACTTATAGACATAACAGGAGCGCGCAGATGACCAAGCATAACAAATTGCGCCAAATCGAAATCACAGAGGCAATAGAGGCGGCGGAACACCGCAAGCAAATAAGAGCGTACCAATGCCACTATTGCGCCCACTGTGACGAATACAACGGCGTTCAGACACCGTGCGAACTCGGAATAAACCCCGACGCACACAATCAAGCGGCAAAATGCAGAAAGGAATTCGTGCAATACGAATACTACGACCGCCAAGCGCAAGTGACGCGCGCAATCGAGATTCCGGCGGAATGTTACGACAGGAGGTACAAAGATGCACAAGAAGACGCTGAATAAGGAAATCACCGCATCGTCAAAGCACATACCGACAGTCGAGGAATGCAGCACATGCGAACACGCCAAAGATTGCCACGGCGGCGAATTCTGCGTCATAACGCGCATATCACGCGAGCGTAAGGCGCAAGAACGGGCGGCAGCGAAAGAAAAGGCAACACCCAGCGGATACCGCGTCGTCAACAAAGAGGCAGGAATGAGGGCGGCGGTTCGACTGACGGATCCAGCACGCACGGTAATTATTACCGGCTACAATTCGTCAATCATCGAAGACATAGTCTTTGACGCAAGGAAAGAGGCGGCGGCACTGGCAAGGCGCCTAAACAAAGAGCCTGCATATCAGGAATACGGCGGCAAATGGACAATATCGGAGGTACACGCAAGATGACCATTTACTATTTCAACAGCAAGAAACAAGAGAAGACGCTCACAAACGTCAAGCACATACAATGCTCGGATAATTACGTCTTATACGCCACGACGGAAGACGGCACAGAACACACGCTCGTCGTAGAGAACGTCACGGGCATAATCGACAAGGACGAAAACGAGCTGAACGAGGCGCAGAGAGAACTCGACGAATTCAAAAGGCAACTTTACACCAAATACGGCGACGGGCGCACGGTATCGGTGGCGAATATCCCAACGCGCGAATTGACCGAACTCGCACGCCGGACGCAACGCTGCCAAAAGATTGAAAAGCAATCCCAAACAGACACGGAGGAAATATGATCATACTAATTATTTTTGGAACGACAGCTCTCGGATTGATTATCACCGGAATCACACTAAAAGCAGTTGCGCACAATATACGGCGTAAGCAAAGCCGAAATGGGTGGGTTTTTGCCCCACGAGCCGACGAACTCGATGAATCGTGCTTATGGCTATTGGCTCCGTTGATTTTTGTCATAACGGGATTGATAGTCGCAGGTGTTTGCGCTATTGTAGCAAGAGTCGGAACAACACGAGAACTTGCTTACATTCAGAATCAGTCACAATACGAAGTTTTGATATATCGCGTCGAGAACCAAAAAGATCACGTTCTCGAAGATGTTGAGCTTTATAACGACATTGTTGAGTACAATACAGCAATTCGCAAAAAACAAAAACTGATTGACAGTAAGTGGATAGGGATATTTTACGACAAAAGCATTGCAAAGTGCAAAGAAATCGATTTGAGCGCTTTCAGCAAGGAGGTAGAAGGATGAGTAATTACTGTGAGAATTGCCTTTTGAAAGATGCGTCTGTCTGCGAGTTTTGCAACGCTATGAAAAATAATGCGTCGCTCATATGTAAAACATTTACAAAACTATGGCTTGCTGGTGTTACTAAAAACGGCAGCAAGCCTGCGTCCATCGATTATATGATTTCGTTTAACAGAGCAATAGCAAGAAGTATGCAAGACAGAGCAAAACCTGTGGCGGCGGAACCCAACACTTACAGGTTTCGCGGAAAGAGAATCAGTGACGGATTGTGGGTGAGCGGTTGCCTTGTTTGGATAAAAGACGGCACGAAGTGGACAGCGTATATTTACGGCTACGGCGCCGTTTATCCCGAAAGTATCGGACTATACACGGGACTATACGACAGTGAGGGGAACGAGATTTGTGAAGGCGATATACTCGAATTCGCCGGCGACGTAACAAAAGACGGAACGTTCCTCACTCGTCCCGTTTTTCGCAACATCGTCGTACTTGAAGATGGCGCTTTCAAATTAAAAGAAGGCGACAGCACCATAGCGTACCTTAATCAAGCACATGCAGATAACGGAATAATTATAGGCAACCTATTTGACGGAACCAATGGAGGAACGAAACAATGATGGACAAAATAGAATTGTTAGGCAAAATTACAGCAACCACACCCGACGGCAGAGTCACAACAATGTTCCGCGAGGCGGACGAGTCGTTTATTACAGCTCTCGCAAAAGCAACCCCAACAGGTTCACAACCGGTCGAACCACCTTCGATATTTAGCGGTGTTGTTCTTTCAAAGGAGGGAATGGGCATCGTTCCGCTATCAGAGCCGCCTAAAAATTGCATTCAGTTTGCACTCGAAAACGGCAGGATTATAGTAAGGACGAAATATGGAAAATCCGACACGGAATATTTAGTACCTCGCGGATCTAACAAATGGGTAAGCATTGAGTTTAAGATAGGGCAAAAATCAACTGGCATCATAATGACGCGTCGCGTCTATTTCGCACTCGTTGAGGCGCTTTGTAAGTTTGACTCTGTACTGGTTGAATATGATGAGCCGCGAGAACCAAGAAGATCTGAAAAACAGAAGTTTGACAAGATGCTTTCGTCGGTAATACGGACAAAGGTGGAGATTGTGCAAGATGGTAACAATTGAAGAACGGCAAGCGCTTACATGCGAGATAAAAGGACGCGAGAACCTACTCAAACGCCTTGAATACCCACGCAAGCAACTTGAAAGCGCAGTGAAAAAGGAAGATGAGCAACGTCAAGCAATCATTCAGAAGGCGGCGGAATTCAGCAGTGTTGAAGACGCAAGGGAAATGTGGGGCTACGGGTTTATCACAGACGACGAGTTCGAGATGGTCAAACAATACTTTGAGAACAGCGCTGCACTTACAGACAAACCGTCTGCGTCACGATACGCGTTGCAAATGCTACAAGAGATAACCGAACGGTTGCGGTTCGAGGTCAACAGTTTCAAGTTTGACCTTCTGCCCGAAGACGAGCAAGCTCGATACTTCGAGGCGCAAGAAAAGAAACTCTCGGCGGCGGAACAGACGACGCAAAACACGGTGCCTGCGATAAACGAACGAGAATGACCGCGAAACGGTCAAAAACGGCGCGAAAAATTCCATTTTTGAAAAAAAGTTAAAAAATTTTTCAAAAACTTTGATTTTTTGAGCAAAAATCGCAATTTTATTATTAATTATAACCAAAGTTTATTGTAGGGGGGGGATCAACCACCCCTACATTGATTTTTTGAACAACGGGCGAGGAGTTTTTTACACATTTTTGCCGAAAAATTGAAACGTCATCCCATTTATATATATAGAGGGGCAAAACGCCCGGACTTTGGAGAACTTGATGGAAAAGGTAAAACTCAAACTTTCAGAACTCACGCTCGATCCTGATAATGCGAAAATTCACACCGACGCACAGGTGTATCAGATCGTTGAAAGCATACGTCGCTACGGGTATAACGATCCAATCGGCGTTGCCGGCGAGAACAATATGATTGTTGAAGGACACGGACGTTATAGAGCGCTGAAAATTTTGGCAGAAGAAGATCCGAAGTTCGAATGCGTCGATTGCATCCGCCTCGACCATCTCTCTGAAACGCAGCGTAAAGAGTACGCCCTTGCGCATAATTCGACAAATATGGCAACGGGGTTTGACTTTGAAAAACTGCAAGAGAACTTAAAGCAGATAGGTGATATGGAGCCTTTTGGACTTTTGATACAAGTTGACGAATCGGCACGTGTAGTCGAAGACGACTACGAGCCACCGGCGCAAGCGCCAAATAAAGTGAAGTCCGGCGACAAGTGGCAACTCGGAAAGCACACTCTCGTGTGCGGAGATAGCACAAATCCTAACACTGTCGAAAAAGTCG
>ERZ808278.1221-NODE-1221-length-11646-cov-3.521525_pt1 | contig 11646 bp, 10 predicted proteins | sample MGYA00521239_ERZ808278 | MGnify/ENA primary metagenome ERZ808278 (study PRJEB31516, sample SAMN03275600) | gut metagenome | biome: mammalia-associated habitat; material: feces | host: Papio cynocephalus | place: Kenya | collected 2012-07-17 ... | reverse complement strand
AATCGGAACTTTTCGTCGGCGTTAAATATTATTCGGGAAAAAGCGAAGAGGCTTGTTTATCTTACCCGATAAAACGGACGGGCGCAGTGTTTTCGGCGCATTAAAATGCCAAAAATCGCCTCGATTCGACCGTAATGTGCAAAATAAGACACATAAGTTGTAAAATAAGACACAAAATACAAAAATATATTGATTTTGATTTACAAAAATGTTATCTTATAGTATTATATGGGTGTCAATTGACGAAGGGCTTGTGCGAAAGCGCGGAGAGTGAAACCCACAGCAGATAGTAATTGACAGCTTATACAGCTCATCATTTTCCCCCTTATCATATATTTTTCAAAAGGCAGTTTGCGAAGAGTTCGCGAACTGCTTTTTGAGTATTACGGTTTTTCTGATTTACCTGAAACATAAAGCGGCATAATAACAAAAGCGCGGGCATATATTATATCGAAAAGTAGCAGAGAATGCTTTCGGGAGGTATAATATTATGATTAAGCCGGAGTACGGCAAAGTGTTTGGCAGCGAGCAGACGTTTTACGAGGTTAAATTAAGCTCCGAGAGCTCGGTTCCGGGCAAAGAGGACGTTAAAAAACCTATATCTTTATCCGCAACGGCGTTTATCGTCGGCGTGGAAAACAAAGAGACTACAACGACGGCTAAAATCAAGGTCGCGTATTGCTTTATTTATCTTGCGGAGGACGGCTTCAAAAAAGCCGATTTCACAAACGAACTCACCGCGGAAATTCCGTTTGCGGGAGCTTCTGTGAAGGTTTGCTGCGAGGACGCGAGAGCGGTATCCTCTCAGGACGGCTACGTCGCCAAGTGCGCCGTTAAGGTTTCAGCCGTCGGAATGAAGAAAACGGAGACAGACGCGCTTTCGGGCGGCGAAAATCTCCTTGTGAGAGAAAGAACGGAGGAGTTCGATTCTTCCTCGGGCATAACTTACGACACGTTCGTTATAACCGACGAGTTTGACGTCGGTTACGGCATAAAAGAGGTTCTTTGTTACGGGGCTACGGCTTGCCTTAAATCGATCACGAGCGGCGTTTCGTGCATAATTTTCGAGGGCGAAGTCATTTTGCTTTTAAAGACCTTGCCTTTTTCCGATAATAATGATATATTAAAAGAAAAACGCTGCATACCGTTCAGATTCGAGCTTGAAAATGCGGGTTCGCTTCCCGATATGCGCGCCAAAGGCGATTGCGAGCCTGTCCGCGTTTCGTTCAAGGTGTTCACGGACGAAGCCAAGGGCAAAAGCACGGTGAACGCCGAGGTTACGCTCGCTTTTTCGGGCGAATCGGTGGAAACGACCGCCGTCACCGTTGCCGACGACGTTTACTCGGTTACGAGCGACATCGAAACGACGAGATGCGAAATTCCGATAACTCTTTTCGCGGGGCAGGGCTCTGTCACCGAAAATATTTCGGGCGCGGCTTCGGGCGAGGTTCCCGAGGGCGGGAAAATCGTTACCTCTTTCGGCGAAAGAATTACGGTTTTAGGAACGACCAAAAATAAAAACGGCGTAACCGTAAACGGAATAGTCCGCGCGGACGTCGTGTTTAAAAACGCCGATAACGGAACGAGCAGCGTAAGCTGTGAAATGCCTTACTCATTCGACATAACCGCAGAGGGTGAAATCTCGTGTCTTAAGGTCGCTCTCGGCGATTTCGACGCTTCGTTAAAAGACGGCTCCGTGTTCTTCAATTGTACGGTAAAAGCCGTCTATAAGTCGATTATCGTTAAAAAAATCACGGTAATAGACAGCGTGAACGAGACGGGAATAAGGAAAAACGAAAACAGCGCGATAAGCGTTTACGTTCCGCAAAGCGGCGACACGTTATGGCATATCTCCAAGCAGTTAAGGGTCTCGGGCGACGAGATTTTAAGATGCAACGAGGGGCTCGAATTTCCGCTTAAAGGCGACGAAAGAATTGTTATTTACAGACAGAAAATTTAAAAATCTAATGCGCAAAGGATAAAGATGAGAACGAAAGTAAAAACTTACGCGAAAATAAATTTAACGCTCAATATCTGCGGCGCTAGCGGCGGCTTTCACGATATAGAAAGCCTGGTTACGACCGTCGATTTGTTCGACACCGTTATTTTGTCGCCGAGAAAGGACGATAAAATAGTTCTAAAAATGCGCGGCGCGGGCGAGGATATTCCGCCCGAAAAAAACAACGCCTACAAGGCGGCTAAGCTGTTTTCGGAAACCTTCAAAACGGGCGGCGCGGATATCGAAATCGTCAAAAGAATACCGCTTGCCGGGGGACTCGGCGGAAGTTCGGCGGACGCCGCGGGGGTTTTGAACGCAATGAAAAAAGCCTACGAAATCGACGAGGACGTAAAACCGCTTGCGGATAAACTCGGTAGCGATACTGGTTATATGCTGTCGGGCGGGTTCGCCGTTATTTCGGGCAGGGGAGAAAAAGTAAAGAAAATCGAAACCGATTTAAAGCTTAATCTCGTTCTGATTTACGCAAAAAGCGGGGTAAACACCGCCGATTGTTATAAAGAGTTCGATTTAAGCGGCGCAAGCGGAATGATTTCCGATACGGGAGCCGCAGAAAAGGCTTTAAAAAACGGCGACGAAAACGGACTTTATAAAGAAGTCGGCAATGCCTTGTATCTTCCCGCAAGCGCTTTAAACGCCGAAGTTAAGGAAAATCTCGACGAAATGAAGTCGCTTTCGCCCAAGGCTTCGGGAATGACTGGCAGCGGCTCCACGGTTTTCGGAATTTTTGAAACGGAGGAGCTCTGCCGCTGGGCTGTGGAAAAGCTAAAAAGAAAAGATATCGACGCGGAATACGTAACGACAATAACCCCGTCCGACAAAAAACTTTTCGGCATTTTCGGCTAACGTAAAATAGAATGGCTGAAAATAGATTTTGTTAAAAAATGTTGACTTTATAGGGGTTTTAGGAATATTTCAAGCTCTTTTACGTGCGGGCGATCAATGATCGCCCGCACTTTATTATTTCGCAACGATTCCTGCCTTCTCCCCTTGGAGAAGGGGGACCGCTTGCGGTGGAAGAGGACAAAAAAGGCTGCAAATCTATCCGAAAAAGATAGATTTGCAGCCTTTATTTTTTAATATACTTATTAAAATTTTTAAATTGCGGCTTTTCCGTCGGTGCAGGTTATCGAGGAGAGCTTGGTGGACGAATACGCCCCGCGCGCTACGTTTACCGCAAGATATTCTTCCGTCGTGCCGTTAAATCTTATTTCGAGAAGATTTTTGCAATCTGCAAAAGCGTTCGCGCCTATGCTTTCAACCTTCGGCATATCTATGCTTATAAGGCTGCGGCAATTTTCAAAAGCGTTATCGCCTATTGTTTTAAGCTCGTCGCCGAAATCCACGAAATACATAGCCCCGCATTTTGCGAAAGAATAAGGCTTGATTTCGGTCAGGGAATCTGGGAGCTTTGCCGTGCGGAGACTTACGCATCCCGCAAAAGCTCTTTCGCCGAGATAAGTTATGCCTTCGGGAAGAGAAATCTCGGTAAGACTGCGGCAATTTTCAAAAGCGTTATCGCCCACGCTTTTCACTCTCGCGTGGAGCTTTATGCTTTCAAGAGCTTCACAGCCCGCAAAAACTCCGTTTGCGATACCTCTCGTTTCGTCGTAGATATCGATATTTCTCAAAAGCATATTTTCGGTGCCGACAAGCCATTCGTCAACGTAAACGAGATCGTTTTCTTTGACGAAGAGATTTTCGTTGCAACCTTTGAAGGCGTTTGCGGCAATTTTTGTCACACTGCTCGGGATCTCGATTTCGGAAAGAGCCGAGCAGTTATTGAACGCGCCGTAGCCGATTTCGGTTACCGTATCGCGAATTGTCAAATTTTCGATCGATTTGCAGTTTTCAAACGCCAGCGCGCCGATTTTTTCTATGCCGTAAGCAATGAACACGTCCGAAGCGCTCGCGCCCGAAAGAGCCTGAGCTCCGATAACCTTCACGCTCGGTGAAATCGAAATCGAAGCGAGCTTATCGGAAAACGCAAACGCGCCCGCGGCGATTCCTCTCGCGTCGAGCTTGACGTTCGCGACCGAAGAACGCAAATTGTCAACGTCCGTGAGCCAGCCGTCTACGTATTTAAGTCCGCCACTGATTTCGTAAAGGTCATTATTACAGTTATAAAACGCGTATTTACCTATATTTTCCACGCTGTCGGGGATGGTTACGGACGAAAGGGAAGTGCAGGAGATAAACGCGCCCGCGGCAATGCCCTCGGTTCCGTCTTTTATCTGCGCGGAAGAAATCGATTTGTTCGTCGCCTCGACAGCCCAATCGCCGAGATATTTAACTCCGCCCGACGTGCGGAAAAGTTCGTCGTCGCAGCCCTTGAACGCGTCCTTGCCTATAACTTCCACGTTATCGGGAAGGGTAATACTTTTAAGGCTGACGCAGTTCTCGAACGCGTTGTCGTCGATGATCACAACGCTGTCGGGGATAACCACGCTCGCGAGCTTTTTGCAGTCCTTGAACGCACCCGAGGAAATGCGGTAAGTTCCCGCAGCGATTTCCGCGCTCGTAATGTTTTTATCGGTCGCGGAAGTCAAAGCCCCGCCCGAATATGTAAGTCCGCCTGTTTTTTCGTTTCCCCCGAGAATATCGTGGATACCCGATCCGCCCGTAAAGTTCGGGTCGAGGGGTTTCTTTTCGCCGCTTGCCGCGCACGAAGAAAGCGCAATGGATGCAACCGCCAAAGCGGAAGCCGCAATCAGCGTGAATGCAGATTTTTTCATAATATACTCTCCATATACTCCTGATATCGATATTATAACAGATGAATGAGATTAAGTCAATACAAATTTTTGTAAATTTAAACGTAAGCAGGATAAAATCGGTCGGCGGAGGTATAAAAATCGATCGGTTTGGTTATAATCCGTTTGCCGACGGGAGATATCTGTCGGACAAAAAACGAAAAAGAGGATCATTCTATGAAAAAATTTTGCATAAGTTTGGAATTACTAATCATAATACTTATGACGATTGCGTGCGGAACGGGAAGCGGCGTAAGCGAAAAAACGGAATATCTTCGGATACATATCCGAGCTAATTCCAACAGCGCGTACGACCAGAGCATAAAGTACAAAATCAGAGACGATATCGTTCCTTATCTCACCCCGTATCTTGCCGATTGTCAAAGTAAAGACGAGGCTGCGGACGTAATATCTTCGCTTAAAGGAGATATGAAAAAACGAATCGACGGCATACTTGAATCGAACGGATACGGGTATTCTTCCTCCGTTAAGATAAGGAACGAAAAGTTCCCCACGAGAGTATACGGCGAACTGACCCTGGACAGCGGGTATTACGACGCGGTTATCGTGGAACTCGGAAAAGCGGAAGGCGACAACTGGTGGTGCGTCGTGTATCCGCCACTCTGTTTTATGTCGGGCGAAAACGTTAAGTACCGCTCGAAGATAGCAGAGATAATCTCCGGATGGAAAAAGAAAACGGGCAAAAGCGCGGGGAAAACCGAGCTTTAATCGGCGTAAGGTTTAAGCGCGGGCTCCTTTTCTTTATTCCTGTCGGAAAAAGCAAATAAGAAAAGGAGTTATGCAAAATGAACAGAAAAATAACCAGACTTGCTTTTTTTGCGGTCATTCTTGCGCTTTGCTGCACGTTTTCTGCCGTCGTGATTCAGCGTAATGCGACAGGCGCGGCTAAAATGAAAATAGAAGCCGTGGAAACGCTCGCTTTGAAACAGGGAAGCTCGGGTTCTACCGTAAAACAAGTACAACAGAAACTTAAAAACTGGGGTTATTACAGCGGCGCCGTGGACGGAATTTTTGGTTCCGGAACGCGCAAAGCGGTAATTTTATTCCAGAAAAGGAACGGCCTCGCGGTTGACGGGATCGTCGGAACGAAAACCCTTAACGCTCTGGGAATTTACACCACCTCTTCTCAGAAAACAAATTCGGTTTACTCGAGCTCCGACGTAAATCTTCTCGCAAGGCTCATCTATGCTGAAGCGAGGGGCGAGGCTTATTCGGGACAGGTTGCGGTAGGCGCGGTGGTTTTAAACAGAGTTAAAAGCTCGTCCTTCCCCAACACCATTTCGGCGGTTATCTATCAGCCTTACGCATTCACCTGCGTCAGCGACGGACAGATAAATATGTCTCCGAACGCGACCGCGCTTTCGGCAGCTAAGGACGCCATGAACGGCTGGGATCCGTCTTACGGCAGCTTGTATTATTACACCCCCGCCGTTGCGACCAGCAAATGGATTTTCTCGAGAAAAACCGTGGTAACGATAGGTTCTCACGTGTTTGCGCTTTAAGGAGGAGTTATGGAAGAAAGAAAAGATAACGTAAAAGAAAACAGCGCTATGGAAAAAGTGGAAAACGCGGCTTTGACTAACGAAACCGCGCCTCCGAAGCGTAAAACGAACGCGAAAAAGGCTCAGGCGGAGACTTCGAAAAAGGGCAAAAAGACTCCCGAGAAAAAGGCGAAAGCCGACGAACGGAAGAGAGAAGAAAAAGCCAAAGCCAAACTTGCCAGAAAGGAAGAGCAGAAAAAAAAGAAAGAAGAAGCTAAAAAGAAAAGAGAACAGGCAAGACAGGCAAAAGCGGAAGCGAGAAAGAAAAAGTACGAATCCTTAAAGGAAATGCGTATCGCGAAAAAGGAAGAAAGACTTAAACGCCGCGAGGAGCTTAAACACGAGAGCAAAGAAGAGCGGCAGAAACGTATCGCAAGCGAAAAGCAGGCGAAGCTTAAAATCAAGGCTAAAAAAGCCGAGAGAAAAGCCGAACTTAAAAAGGCTAAAGCCGAAAGAAAAGCGGAGATGAAGCGTCAGCGCCGCGAAGCCGCGAACGAAAGAAAAGCGAAAAGAGCCGAGGAAAGGGCAAAACGCGGCAAGGAAAATCGTTCGAGAGGTCTCGGCGGTTGGCTTGCGGCGGTCATCTCGCTCGGTTGCTCCGTGCTCGTTCTCGGTTCGGTTCTCGCCCTCTCTCTTTTCACCGACGTTTTAAACTTCGGTAAAAAGGACGGCGGAACGGAAGCTGCCGAAAGGGCGTTTTACGACCTTGTGGGTTACGTCGATAATATCGAAACCAATATGTCAAAACTGTTCGTTTCGGGCGATCCCGAAAGTCAGCAGAGAATACTCGGCGACATCATGGTTCAGAGTAATCTTGCCGATTCCTCGCTTGCTTCTCTCCCCATAACGGACGAGTCCAAGTACTATACTTCCAAGTATGTAAACCAGGTCGGCGATTATGCGAAATACCTCAATAATCGACTTATAGACGAGCAAACGCTTACTAATGACGATATGGAAAGGCTCGTCGAGCTCTACAATATCAACACCGATTTAAAGGAAGCTTTGACTACGCTTTCGGCCAGGATCGGCGAGGAATACGACTTCGGTATTTTAAAGGACAACAACGCAAACGATATAATAATCGCTCAGTTCAACGACTTTGAAAAGGGCGCAGTCGATTATCCCGAAATGATTTACGACGGAGCGTTCTCCGACGGAGTTGAAAGCAAAACCGCCAAAGGTTTAACGGGCGAGAAAATCGACGAAGCGAAAGCTCTGGAGATTTTCGGCGAAGTGTTCAAAGATTACGGCGAGGGCAAGCCTGCCGTGACCGGTAAAACCGAAAACAGCAGCATAACCTGTTATAATATTTCCGCGATGACGGAAGGCGGCGAGATATACGCTCAGATTTCCGAGGTCGGAGGAAAAGTGGTTATGTTCAACGCCTATAAAACTTGCGAGGAGGTTAAGCTTTCGGACGAAGAATGTATCGAAAACGCCTATACGTTCCTCGAAAAACTCGGATATAAGGATATGAAATGCGTATGGAATTACGCTTCCGACGGAACCGAGCACCTCAATTTCGCTTTCACCGAGGACGGAGTGATTATGTATCCCGACCTCGTCAAGGTAAACGTTTGCATGGAAACGGGAACGATAACCGGTCTCGACGCCGATAATTACCTTCTTAACCACACCGACAGACTTATGAAAAAGGCTAAACACACGATCGGCGAGGCTTTTGAAAAGGTAAACGTTAATCTCGACGTCCAGGACGAAAGAGTTGCGGTTATTCCTCTCGGAAACGGGCGCGAAACGCTTGCTTACGAATTTATCGGAACGCACAACGATTCCGTTTACTATGTTTATATCGACGCGAACACGTTAAAAGAAGTGCAGATATACAAAGTGGTCAATACCGAACAGGGTACGCTTTTGATGTAAAGTTTTTGATGTAAATGAGACTATAAAAACAGATTTTATACGATTTATTGAGCCGACGGCAAAAGAATTTAACGTCTTTTGCCGTCGGCTCGGCATTTTAATTGACAAATGGTTTTTTTTGTTTTAAAATTATTAAAAAGGGTAGAATATCGGAATTTCTGTAATCGATTTTGTTTTCGCCCCGATTTAACTTAATTTAAGGAGATAAAATATGGACAGACATATCAAGCTCGTAACGTTCCGCGTGAACGAAATCGAGTTCAAGTTCAACGGCGCGATAAAGCCGGACACGCAGTTTCGTATCACGCCGAAAATAGAGAGCAAACTCGGACAGAACGGAAAAAATCTTTTCGTCAATCTTTCGGTAAGGGTAAACGAGGATATTTCCTCGCCCGTTCCGTTCAACCTTAACGTGGTTATGTTCGGACATTTCGTTGCCGAAAAAGAGGCGGAGCAGAGAGTTTATGCGGAAGAAGCGATCGACATTCTTTACCCCTTCCTGCGCGCGGCGGTAACGTCGTTCACGGCTAATTGCAACATTCCGCCGTACATTCTGCCGATAATCAATTCGACTGTAACGGAGGAAAACTCCGCAAAAACAGAAGATAAAGACAAGGAGAATCTTAACTGATGCGTAAATTTTTCAAAGAATTTGCTAACTTCATAAAGAGGGGTAACGTTCTCGATATGGCTGTCGGCGTAATCGTCGGCGGCGCGTTCACGGCGATCGTTACCGCTCTTTCAAACGGCATTTTAAAGCCGCTCATCAACTGGGTGATCTGGCTTTGCAACGGCAAGCAGGAGGGCTCGCTCGAGTCGGTTTACACGTTTTTGCATATTGTAGAAACGGACGGAGCGGTAGACCTCACGAAATCCATTTACATAGATTGGGGCGCGTTCATTTCGTCCATAATCAACTTCCTTCTCATTGCATTCGTCGTGTTCTCGATCGTTAAATTCATCAATCACGCTTCCGAAAAACTCAACGTAAACGCGATTATGAAGGAAAAACTCGAAAAGAAACTTGCAAACGGCGAAGAACTCACTAAGAGCGAGAAACGCTGGGTCAAGAGAATGCAGGATATGCATCCCGAATTTGTTCCCGCAAGCCTTCAGCCCAAGGAAGAGGTGAAAGAGCCCGAACCGCCCGTTCCCACCGAAACCGAAAAGCTTCTTGCGGAAATTCTTCAGGAGCTTAAAAAGGAAAATAAATAATTTAAACTATGAAAACAACGAAATGCGTCCTTTTCGAGGGCTTATCGGATAATGAAATTGCTTTCGTAACGGAAAAATTAAAATTTGAATATAAAGCTTTTCCGCGCGGCGAGCAGATTTTCGTTTACGGGAAGAACGAAGGATGGGCGTATTGTCTTGTCGAAGGCGTGGCGGAAACGCTCCGCACCGACGAAAACGGCGTGACGGCTTTGATTGAACGCATTTCCGTCGGCGAGGTGTTCGGTTACGGCGCCGATAACGAGTTTTCGGGCAGAGATTACACCGTCATTACGGCGGAATCGAAGTGCGTAGTAGGTATTGCGGACGTTTCAAAAATCGATTTGTCCCGCCTTCCGCCTATGTTTTTAAGAAATCTTGTCAAAGCTCAGCAAAAACGTATTGCGGCGTATGCCGCCCGTACGAACGTTCTGCTCGGTCGCACAACGCGGGAAAAGCTTATATGCTATTTCAAAAACTGCGCCGAGGAGGCGGGTAGTAACGTTTTCGATCTTAAAGTAACGCTCACCCGCTTAGCAGACCTCATCAATGCGGACAGAACCGCAATGATGCGCGAGATCAAAAAGCTTCGCGAGGACGGACTGGTTAAAATCGACCGCAGAAAAGTAACGATCGCCTGACAATTTTCAGAAGTTTAAATATTGAATAATTAAAATTTTTGCAATCAAAGCCTTCCTTATTTCGGAAGGCTTTTTTAACCTGTTAAGTCGGATTCTTGCTTGGCATATTGCCGTGTTTTACAAAAAATACTGTTTATAAACAAAAAAATTCTTGATTTTTAATTCAAAGAAGGTTATAATAGAATAGAAAAGTGGCATAAATGCCAGAAATCTATTCTAGAATAGGGTGAAGTAATGGAAATCAAGCGAGATTTTTATTTAAAACAACTTATAGAAAGAAAGCATAACGGACTTATAAAAGTAATAACGGGTATACGTCGGTGCGGGAAATCGTATCTCTTAAATACGCTTTTTTACAATTATCTGAAAAGTGAAGGCGTTGACGACAACCACATTATAAGGTTTGCATTCGACTCAAATGCAGACCTGAATAAAATAGGCGAAAGTATCGTTACTCTTGAAAAGGAAAAACGAAAAGTCGATCCCAACAAGTTTATGGAGTACGTTCAAAATCAAATGACGGACAACGGAACGTATTATTTATTGCTTGACGAGGTGCAACTTTTAGATTGTTTCGAGTCCGTGTTGAATAGTTATTTGCATACGGATAACGTAGACGTATATGTAACAGGCAGTAACGCAAAATTCTTGTCAAAAGACGTTATCACCGAGTTCGCAGGGCGTGGAGACGAAGTTCACATGCAACCGCTCAGTTTTGCGGAATTTATGTCTGTTTACAAAGGCGATAAATACGATGGGCTTACGGAGTATATGCTTTACGGCGGTATTCCCATAGTTGTACTCCGAGAAGGTGCGGAAAACAAATCGTTAATGCTGAAACGCCTTTTCGACGAAATTTATATTAAGGATATAGTGTTGCGCCATAAGGTCAGAAATAAAGCGGATCTGGAAGATTTATTGAACATTTTATCTTCGTCTATCGGCTCGCTTACTAATCCCGAAAAACTGAAAAATACTTTCCACACCATAAGAAAATCGAACATAACTTCGATAACGGTAAAAAAATATCTCGATTATTTCTCCGATTGTTTTTTGGTGGAAGCCGCTATGAGGTATGATATTAAGGGCAAAGCTTATATTGATACGCCGCTTAAATACTATTTTTCCGATCTCGGACTTCGTAATGCAAGAATAAATTTCAGACAGTTCGAGCAGCCGCATTCTATGGAAAACGTGATTTATAACGAGTTAAGATTGCGCGGTTTTTCCGTAGACGTAGGCGTAATCAATACGAGAGAGGATGGCGCCCGCAAACAACTGGAAGTCGATTTCGTATGCAATCTCGGGTCTAAGCGTTATTATATTCAATCGGCGTATTCTATGCCGAGCGAGGAAAAGAGAATGCAGGAGATTAGACCTTTTAAGAAAATAGACGATTCGTTTAAGAGAATAGTGATTACGGGCGATATGTCGCCCACTTACTATAACGACGACGGAATATTGTTTATGAATATTTTTGATTTCCTTTTAAAACCTGAAAATCTTAATATGTAAGCTGTTTTGATAACATAAACGCCCGAGGAGAACGGGTTTTCCGTTCTCCTCGGGCGTTT
>ERZ808278.1217-NODE-1217-length-11659-cov-2.960703_pt1 | contig 11659 bp, 11 predicted proteins | sample MGYA00521239_ERZ808278 | MGnify/ENA primary metagenome ERZ808278 (study PRJEB31516, sample SAMN03275600) | gut metagenome | biome: mammalia-associated habitat; material: feces | host: Papio cynocephalus | place: Kenya | collected 2012-07-17 ... | reverse complement strand
GATGCAATCGTTTTACCACCGCCGGTAGGCACCGTCAGTTGGAATAATCCTTTCGACGATTTTCCTTGTTCCAGGCAGTTTCTAAGAATTTCTGTTCTTTTGCCATTAATTGTAGTATCATCTTCATTCTGTAACCATTCTGCTATATGGTTTTGCAATTTTCCTAAGAGATTTTCTATTGTATCACCAGTATCTCTTTTTATCTGTCCATTACTCATGAATTTCTCTGTATCCAGAAAGTCTGCATCTACCAGGCAGGAGTATAACATCCGAATAAAAACACTCATGGAAAAGTCCGGGTCTGCTACCTGATTTACAGGAAAAGGTATGGTATTGATATTAGGAATCTGAATTTCCTTCTTATATTCACTATAATCACATAGCTTTTTCTCCATCCTGTCGCATAAGGAAGAAGGTACCCCTTTTCGACCCAAGTCTGGTAAGCCTGCATGATGACCTGCTATACAATAACTCATAAACTGATAGTATCCACCCAAATCCTTACAAACCTTTGCTCCTGCTGTGGAATGGTCTATCCTTCTGTTTGTATTTTCCTTTATTTTTTGTTGAAATTCTATCGAATATTTTCCGATGTCATGTAACAAGCCACAGCAATATCCCCAATCCTCTTTTTCAAATTTTGCCGCGAATTCTCCTGTAAGCTTTGCTGTTCCCTGTAAATGTTCTTTCAACAACTGTTCTCTGTTTCCCTCTGTATGCGCAATGTATTTCATATCAATCCCCATTTCTTCACACGCTCTTTGTGCATGTATAATATATATTTTTAATTATACTTCCTTGTATTCCCACTCACAATCCCAAATTACTTTTGTAGTATCCTCGTTATCAAAACAGGCACTTCCCGATTTTCATCTGAAAGTGCCCGGCTTCTCATTTCCTATTCTATTCTTTTCTCTTCTTCCCTACACAACCCTTCTCACAGTAATAATACTCCGGTACGTCGCCGAAGTGATCTTAATCCCGGTCCGTTCTGTGCTGGCGTGGACAATCTGTCCATTTCCTATGTAAATTCCGACATGCCCGCCATAGTATATAATATCTCCCGGCTGTGCCTCGGAGTAGGATACCCCCGTTCCGACACCTGCCTGTGCATAAGAGCTTCTGGGCAGCGAAATGCCAAACGCCTGATAGACTGACATTACGAATCCGGAGCAGTCAGCACCGTTCGTCAGGCTGGTTCCGCCCGCCACGTAAGGATTTCCGATAAACTTGCAGGCATAATTGGCAATATCCTGTCCCTTGCCGCCTCCGGATGAGGACGGTGCGGGTGTCTCTTTCTGCCCCGAATCCTCCTGGGAGGAATTGTCTTCCTGTGAAGAGGAATCACCGTCTGAACTGTCGGAAGAAGTATCCTGTGAGGAGTCCCCGGACTGCTCTGCCATAAGTCTCTGTCTTTCTTCCTCTTCCTTACGCTGGCGTTCCTCTTCTTCCTTTCGTTTCCGTTCTTCCTCTTCTTTTCTCTTCCGTTCCTCTTCCTCCAGCTTCTTGATCTTATCAGTTTCCTGTTTGATCTTCGCTGTGTAAGTTGCAGCCTCCTGTTTTGCTTTTGCAAGCACTACCGAGTAATTGTCATACTGCTGTTTTTTCTCTTCGAGAACGCCCTGTACATAGGTTTGTTCCTCTTCAAGCTCTGTCTTGGAGGTCTCCAGCTCGGATTTTTCTTCCTCGAGCTGATCCTGCAATGCTGCCACCTGTTGCACTACAGCCTCATATTCCAGCAGCAATTTCCGGTCATACTCATACAATTCTTCGACATAGTGTGCCTTGTTCATCATATCGGCCATGTTCTGCGCTTTGAAAAACACCTGCATATAAGAGGTATCTCCCTGCTCATACATGAACTTGATGCGGATTTTCATCGACTCATACTGGGAATTCTGTTCCTCCACAGCCGCGTCGTACTCTACCTGCGTCTTTTCAATGTCAGCCTCTTTGTCTGAAATTGCTTCTTCGATCAGATTGATATCCGTGAGCAGGGAAACCATCTCGTCGTCGAGTTCGTCAATCTGTTCCCCGATATCTGCCTGCGCTCCGCGATACTGTCCGATCTGTTTGTTGACCTCGTTCAACTGTGCCTGATTGTTCTTAACGTTTTTCTGGCTTTCTTCAATATCCTTTTGCAGGTCAGAAATCGTGGTCGCAGATACGGGTTCTGCAACCGTAAAAAACAATATAAAAGATAATACGATACATAAACCTCTTACCGTTTTTCTTTTCATGCCTTTTGTGCCTCTCATCCTGCAAGTCTTTTTTGATTCGTAGTAACTACTTATAATTCACAGTTATTTACTGTTCTGGGGAAGGGAATAACATCTCTGATATTGCCCATACCGGTCAGATACATCACGCATCTCTCAAATCCAAGTCCGAAGCCTGCGTGTCTGACAGAACCGTATCTTCTCAGATCCAGATAGAACTGGTAGTCATCTTTATTCAGTCCCAGTTCTTCCATTCTCTTTTCCAGAAGCTCCAGATTATCCTCTCTCTGGCTTCCACCGATAATCTCGCCGATTCCGGGAACAAGGCAGTCCATGGCTGCCACAGTCTTACCATCCTCATTCAGCTTCATATAAAATGCCTTGATCTCCTTCGGATAATCTGTAACGAAAACGGGACGTTTAAATTCCTTCTCTGTCAGGAATCTTTCATGCTCTGTCTGTAAATCGCATCCCCAGGAAACCTTATACTCAAATTCATCATTGTGCTGTTCCAGAATCTTGATCGCATCCGTATAGGTAACGTGTGCAAAATCGGAATTGAGCACATGCTGTAATCTTTCGATCAGTCCTTTATCCACAAACTGGTTAAAGAAGTTCATCTCTTCCGGCGCATTCTCCAGCACATACCGGATCACATGCTTTAACATAGCTTCTGCTAACATCATGTCATCTGTCAGATCTGCAAAGGCAATCTCCGGCTCGATCATCCAGAACTCTGCCGCATGTCTGGTCGTATTGGAATTTTCCGCACGGAAGGTCGGTCCGAAGGTATACACATTCTTAAAAGCAAACGCATAGGTCTCTACATTAAGCTGGCCGCTCACCGTCAGATTGGTAGGTTTTCCAAAGAAATCCTGGCTGTAATCTACTTTTCCGTCCTCCGTTTTCGGAAGATTATTCAGGTCCAGCGTGGTCACCTGGAACATTTCTCCGGCTCCCTCACAGTCACTTCCTGTGATCAGCGGTGTGTGCACATACACAAATCCTCTTTCCTGGAAAAAGGTATGAATCGCATAGGCGATCAGAGAACGTACACGGAAGGTTGCCTGAAAGGTGTTGGTTCTCGGACGCAGATGGGAGATCGTTCTGAGATACTCAAAGCTGTGTCTCTTCTTCTGCAATGGATAATCTGCTGTCGAAGCACCCTCCACCAGAATTTCTGCTGCCTGCATCTCAAATTTCTGCTTTGCCTGCGGTGTTGCCACGATTTTTCCCCTGGCGATGATCGCAGAACCTACATTCAGCTTGGAAATCGTCTCAAAGTTCTCCAATGCGTCGGAATACACTACCTGTAACGGCTCAAAAAAGGTTCCGTCGTTTATCACGATAAATCCAAAAGTCTTGGAATCGCGGATGCTTCTCACCCATCCTCCTACGGTCACCTCCGTGTCAATGTACTTGTCGCTGTTACGGTACAAGTCTCTGATGTCTGTCAAATTCATTTCGATACCCTCTCATTCTTTATCCCTTAGATTTTCAATTTCTAATTTTCTCCGGTTGTTTTGGCCGGTGTTGTTGTGATCTTGGCATTTTCAATCAGAAAATCCATCACCTTGTTAGCCATCAGGTACTCCCTGAGTGCCTCTACATCCGTGGTCTTCTTATACTCATCAGCCGATTCATATCCGTAGGCTTCCACCCTACTCTGAATCTCCTGATCGACCTCTTCATCTGTTACGGTTATGCCTTCCGCATCCGCGATCGCCTGCATCATCACATACTGCTGTCCTCTTGTCAGTCCGATCTCCTTGAGCTTGTCCGGATAGGTTGAGGCATCCAGTCCATAGTATGTGCTCATATAATTTTCAAGCGTCATGCTCTGGTTCGATGCAAGTGCAGTCATCTCATCCACAAGTCCCTGATAATAGCGGTCTGTCATCTCCTGCGGAAGCGGCTCGAATGTACAGCCTGCCATAACCGCATCGGTGACATCTGCCTTGATCGTGTTGTTATAGGTAAATTCTGCATCCTGATAAAAAATATTGTAGACATAGTCTCTGAACTCTGCCACGGTCTTTACATCCGTAATACCAAGTCCTTCAACAAATTCATCGTTAAGCTCGGGTGTCTGTGATTCCTTGATCGCATTGATCGTCACATCAAATACCACAGGTTTTCCCGCAAGATCCGGATTGTTCGGATAGGGATCCGGGAATGTGAGGTCCAGCGTTACCTTCTCACCGATCTCGTGTCCAATCAGACCATCTTCAAATCCATCGATAAAGCTTCCGGAACCGATCGTCAGGTCATAGGAACCTGTTCCGCCGTCAAACGCCTCTCCGTCCTGGTAGCCCACATAGTCAATGCTGACTACATCTCCGCTCTCCACGGCCCTTCCGGTTATGTCGGTAGTCGTCGCGTTCTGTGCCAGGATATAATTGATATAGGAATCCACAACGCCGTCCGCAACTGCAGGCTCCGTCTCCTCTATCTCAATCCCTTTGTAATTTCCCAAGGTTACATACTTTTCTGCCTTGATATCTTTCAGGTATTCCTTACTGCCGCAGGCTGTCAGCAAAACTGCTGTTGCTGCCAGTGCAGCCACTACTGTCACTTTACTTTTCTTCATAAATGCTCCTCATTTCTGCTTACGCTTTTTGCGCATGATTTCTGCAAATATTTCTTGCACATAGTTCCAGTATCTCCTTCTTTGAGACACTTTTAACCCATACTTATGAATATACCATAATTCAATAGTTCATAAAAGAGTTTTTTCTTGCCTATTGCATCAATCAATGATAAAATATGCTTTGCGTGATGATTGAACAGATTCGGAGGTAACTTGATGAAAACATTTACTATCGTTTTATTGATTATTCTGGCAGTGCTTCTTGTTGCCGTTGTGGTATTATATTTCCTCGGGAAAAAGGCACAGAAAAAACAGGATCAGCAGCAGGCCCAGATTGATGCCATGAAGCAGACCGTATCCATGCTGATCATTGATAAAAAACGGATGAAGCTCAAGGAAGCCGGTCTTCCGCAGGCGGTTCTTGATCAGACACCCAAGCTTCTGCGCGGTTCCAAGCTTCCTATCGTGAAGGCAAAGGTTGGTCCCCAGATCATGAGTCTGATCTGCGATGAAAAGATTTTTGATTCCGTTCCGGTCAAAAAAGAAGTCAAGGCCGAGGTCAGCGGAATCTACATTACAGGCGTCAAGGGGCTTCACGGCAAGCCGGTTGTCGCAGAGCCGAAGAAAAAGAGCAAATTCAAACAGCTCGTGGAAAAGGCTCAGGAAAAGGCAGGCGCTAAGCCAATAAAGTAACAGAAAAACAACAGCAGTTTTTCCTCAGTTTAAGGAAAAGCTGCTGTTTTCTTTTGAACAGATCGCAATTTTGATGTGGCAGTCTGCAACATATCCGTAATTGATATCCAGCGCGTAATCTACCTCCACGCAGATATTGTCTTCCTCTTCCACGATCTGTATTTTCTTCGTGTCGATCCCGATCAGAATCTGTCCGAACGGCGTATTGTAGCTCGTCAGATTCTTCTTATTTTCCTGAAACACCATGTGTACATTTACAAGACCGTTCCTTGTCAGTTCAAGCATGTGTTCACTGAATTTCAGGCGGTTTTTGGTCGCCTGCGCAAAGCCTTCTGTCACTTCCTCATAGATCACATAGTGTCTGTCATTTCTTTTATAATAGTCTCCCACTGTCACCGTCTCAATCTTACCGGCATCCTCTGTCTGCTGATCAAACTGCAAACCGCTGAGTGTGAGCAAAACCTCTTTTGTCATAGTCTGGTGGCTCCTTCATTCCACTTCCCGTTTTCCTGCAAAATATCCGGTCAATACTGATCAATATTGATCACCTTCGCTGACAAAATGCCATACTTCAAAATTGAATTGGCAAATTTCTGGAATTTATCTGCCGCATCGCTTACAAAGAAGCGGTACAATTCTGTCCCAAGCTGCGGTCTGTGCTGGCTTTCCAGTCCTTTTTCATGCAACAGTTCTTTCAATTCCCTTGCCGTCTCATAGGCCGGATTGACCAGTGTCACCTGATCTCCCATGATCCGTCCTACCGTCGAGCGCAGCATCGGATAATGTGTGCACCCAAGGATCAGGGTATCAATGCCGACATCGATCAACTCTGTCAGATACCTTTTGGCAATCTCATCTGTCACCGGATCTTCCCAGAGTCCTTCTTCTACCAGTGGCACGAAAAGCGGACATGCTTTTCCCAATACCTGTACCAGACTTTCTCCGGTCTTTTCATCCAGCCAGATTCCCCGCTGTCTGCTGACCGATTGTATGTACCTTTTATAGATTCCGCTGCTGATTGTCGCTTCGGTTGCGATCACTCCGATCTTTCCGTTTTTGGTGGCATCCATGGCAGCACGTGCACCGGGTCTCACCACGCCGATGATCGGTATATCCACTTCCTTTTCCAGATCATCCAGCGCATAGGAACTCGCTGTATTGCAGGCTATCACGATCGCCTTCACCTGCTGTGTCTCCAGAAAGTGTACAATCTGTCTGGAAAATTTTGTCACCGTATCTTTTGATTTATTTCCGTAGGGAACTCTCGCCGTATCTCCGAAATACACGATCCGTTCATTCGGAAGCTGGCGCATGATCTCCCGTGCCACCGTCAGACCTCCTACTCCGGAGTCAAACACTCCGATCGGTCTGTTACACAATTCGCTGTCACTCAACATGATCTATCTCCATTCTATCTGCTGCAGCCATTCCCAAAGCCTGCTGCTGATCACCACCTCTTCACTCCGGATATTCCAGATGTCCCCGGCATCCTGCATTTCCACCGGGACTTCCTTTCCATCCTTCCGTTCAAAAAGCTGGCAATTTCTGGGCGTAAAGCACAGTTCCGGATAAGACGCGCCCACCCAGCAGGCCGCCAGAACCATACACAATCCCAATTTCAGTTTCTCTGAATTTTTTATTATATAATATCTTATTTTGTTTTTCAAATAGAATGCTCCTTTCCGATCCATAACTACATGATCGTTCCTAAGGAGCATTTCCTTTTTTTCTCTTTTTATTCGTTGTGTCGTCTATTTTCGTTCTTCCTGCTGACTGCGTTCCAGCCGGATCTGCCGGATAATGGATTTCTCCTGATTATCAATATGGAGTTTGGCCGCTTTTGCCGCCTTTTCCTTGTCCTTCTCAATAATACTCTCATAGATCATTCTATGCTCTTCCACCAGCTTCTCATGACGGCTCTCGTCTTTGATATACTCAAACCGGTAACGATACATCTGTTCCGACAGATTATTGATCAACTGGATCAGTCTTGCATTGCCGGTCGCCTCCACAATGATATCATGCAGTGCGACGTCCGCTTCGGCTATGGCTGTCACATCTCCGGTTTTGGTTGCCTTCTCAAATTCGCTGCATGCCTCCCGCAGCTTAACCTTTCCTTCCTCCGTAATGCGTTCACAGGCAAGCTCTACGCACAGCGCATCCAGAGCACGGCGCACCTCCAGAACATCCTTGAGGCTTTTCTCTGTAATCTGCGCCACCTCAGCTCCCCTTCGGGGTATCATGATAACCAGTCCTTCGAGCTCCAGCTTGCGGATTGCCTCCCGGATCGGTGTCCGGCTCACGCCAAGCCTGTTTGCCAGATGGATTTCCATAAGCCGTTCCCCCGGCTTCAATTCTCCTGTCAGGATCGCTTTTCGCAGAGTATTGAAAACAACATCCCGCAGCGGCAGGAATTCATCCATTGTCACCGTAAAGTCATTACCCATTGATATCCTCCTGAAATTCTGTTACAAACACCTGACCGGCAAGATTTCTGTCACGCAGCTGTTTCGCCGCCTCTTGCGCTTTCTTCTCCTGTGTAAAGATTCCGAAAACAGTCGGACCGCTTCCGCTCATCAGGGCATTCTCCGCTCCGTTTTCTCTCATCATCTTCTTGATCTCTTCAATAATGGGATACTCCCGTGTCGTCACCGTCTCCAGCACGTTTCCCAGCCGGTCGGTTATGCCTTTCAGGCTTCCCTCCCGGAGCGCCTTTATCATTCCATCGATATCCGGATGATATGACAGGGTATCCGCGTGAAGATTTTCATATACAAACTTTGTCGATACATTGATGTCGGGCTTGGCGATCACCAGCGTACAGCCCGGAGGCGTTGGCAGAGGCGTGAGAATCTCACCGATTCCCTCGGAAAGCATCGTCCCACCGACAACGCAGTAGGGAATATCTGCTCCCAGCTTCACTCCTATCTTCTGCAATTCCTGCGTTTGATATCCCAGATTGAAAAGTTCATTCATTCCCCGCAGCGCTGCGGCAGCATCCGAGCTTCCTCCTGCCATTCCTGCCGCGATCGGTATTCTCTTGGTCAGGCGGATGCGCACACCTTCCTGAATGTTCTTCTCCGTAAGGAGCAGTTGTACCGCTTTATAGATTAGGTTATTTTGATCTGTCGGCAGCTCCTCTTTGTCAATCTGCAGAAAAATGCCGGGTTTTTCACATTTCTCCAGCAGGAGATCATCGTAAATCCCCACTGTCTGCATGATCATTTTGACTTCATGATAACCATCCGGTCTTCTCCGCAGAACATCCAGTCCTATATTGATCTTGGCATATGCCCGCTGCCTTACCTGTTGCATTCCTTTATATCCTTTCCGAAACAAATTGCATTTTGTATACAATAGATTGTACTTAATTTTATACAATCCTTTGAGTATTGTCAACGCGTTTACAAACTTTCCCTTTTCCCTCTAATCATCCGGCCTTTTCCAGTCGATATAGGTAATAGAAAGTAATAAAAACAGTCGATTCTATTCCAAGGAGGGATTATCATGAGCGTAAACGGAATTACAAGCGCATCAGGCAGCTATGATGTATATCAGACCGCTGCGGCAAGTACAGCCAAGGAAGCTTCCGCTGCTGAAAATACAAAGACGGCCGAAGGTACCAAGAAGGCTGAAGAAAGCGGTGTTGTATACGAGCCTGCCAAGGATGCAGAAAAGGTTGATTCCACAAAGAAGACCTACACACAGAACACGGCACTGGTCGACAAGTTGAAGTCGGATGCTGAAGCCAGAGCACAGCAGCTCCAGAATATTGTTCAGCAGTTGATGACCAAGCAGGGCCAGACCTACAACACAGCCAATGACATCTGGAAATTCCTTGCCAAGGGCGATTTTGAAGTAGATGCTGCAACCAAAGCACAGGCACAGGCCGATATTGCTGACGATGGTTATTGGGGTGTTGAGCAGACCTCTGACCGTATCATCGACTTTGCCAATGCCCTGACAGGTGGCGATCCGGATAAGATCGAAGACATGAGAGCTGCTTTCAAGAAAGGTTATGAGCAGGCTGAGAAGACCTGGGGCGGAAAGCTTCCGGAAATCTCCCAGAAGACATACGATGCGGTTATGCAGAAATTTGACAAGCTGGCAGAGGATGCTAAGCAGACCTCCCAGACTGTAGATCAGACCACATCCAACTAACACGATCGCAGAAACGAAATGCAGGATAGCATCATTGCTACCCTGCATTTTTTATCCTTATTCCTCCAGCGCCGCAAACAGCACATTCCGCATCTTTCTGCTATAGCCGACAGTTCCGCTGTCTGTCCTCTGATACATCATCAGGAAAGTCAGCTCGTGTGCCGGGTCATTCATCATATAGGTTCCAAGCCAGCCATCCCAGCCATACTCTCCCAGACTTCCAAGACCTCCCGCGCTCTCCGGCGAAGTCATAATCCTCATAAGGTTTCCGTAGGTATACCCGGCAAGTGATTCCCAGGTTTCCACACCTTTTTGCTGTTGTGCCGATACATGCGCAGTTGTCATAAAGCGCACTGTCTCCGGGGAGAGAATCCTTTTGCCCTGATATTCCCCTTTCTGGAGCAGCATCTGCGTAAACCTTGCATAATCATCAATCGTAGAGGTAAGTCCCGCACCGCCTGACTCGAATGCCGGCTCTCTCTCCATCGTGTTCTGGATTCCCAGATGGCTGAAATGCTCCTCCACAAGTCCATCTTCGGTTTCCCAGTATACCTTGGCCAGCCTGTCCTGTCTGGCTGCCGGTACATAGAATGCTGTATCCTGCATTCCAAGCGGTTCGAATATCCTTTTTTTCAGGAACTCCCCATAGGACATCCCCGACACTACCTCGATCACGGCTCCCAGCACATCCGCCGAAAGGCCGTACTGCCATGTAGTTCCCGGCATAAAAGCAAGCGGCAGCTCTCCGATACGGTTTGCGATATCCACCGTCTTCAGGGCTTCCGGTGTGGAAAGCTTCGCAATGATCTCCTCCATCAATGGTGTATTGCGGATTTCTGCCGGATTTCCCTCCCCCGGATATACCAGTCCGGAGGTCATATTCAGCAGATTCTGGATCGTTGCCGGTTTGGTCACCGGTACCTTCACACCTTTTTCTATCACATACTGATCCTGAAATCCCGGAAGGAATTTGGATACCGGATCAAGCAGATCGATCTTTCCCTCCTCTAACAGGATCATGGCGGCCGCCGAAGTCACCGGCTTTGTCATGGAATACAATCGAAAGATCGTGTCTCTTGTCATCTTTTTGTGTGCTGCCACATCCCGGTATCCCGCTTCATAGTAAGCAAGCTCCCGTCCATGCTGCAAGACCATGCAGTTTACCCCGGCGACATAACCGGTTTCTACCATTTCTGCGGCCAGTTCTCCCAGCCTTTCCAGCTTCTGTGTCTTCATACCTTACCCCATTCCCGCACTTTTTTTATGTGCATTAACCTATTCAGAGCCATGCAGGATTGCTTTCTGTGAATGCGATTCTGCGAATTGGGTTCTGAATAGCTATCTGTATCTCATAGTAACAGATTTTATTCCTAAAAGATACCTCCTGTATTGCACATCTTACCCGTAAAATTATCCAAAAAATACTATAATAAATAAGCAATTTGATAAGTAGAGATTTTGAAACATGTCCAGTATAATAAATGATAGCGATTTCATAAAATTTTCCGGAGGTTTGCATGTTATTTCACAGACACAACACCTTACATAAATCCGCATTCCTGTGCAGCCTGCTCCTGCTTGCCACATCGGTCCCGCTTACGGGCTGTACCGCCCAGAAGACGACTGCCTCAACCTATAAAGAGCCGCTCGTGATCGATGTCTTTGACTCCCTTGCCAACTATCAGGGGCTCCAGTCCGGGTGGTTTGCACAGATCGTCAAAGAGAAATTCAACATGGAACTCAACATCATTGCCCCCAACGTGTCGGGCGGTGGGGATACCCTGTATGAAACCCGGGCGGCCGCCGGAAATCTGGGTGATCTTATTATCTGCAGCGGTCAGAACAATAACCTGCAGGAGCTTGTCACCGCAGGTCTTGTCATTGACATTCAGGATTACCTCAAGGATCAGGACATCATGCAGTATGAAGCGGCGATCCGCAACCTGAACGATCCGGTGGATGATCAGGCGATCTACGCCATTCCCACCTCGGTTTC
>ERZ808278.1210-NODE-1210-length-11705-cov-5.141631_pt1 | contig 11705 bp, 6 predicted proteins | sample MGYA00521239_ERZ808278 | MGnify/ENA primary metagenome ERZ808278 (study PRJEB31516, sample SAMN03275600) | gut metagenome | biome: mammalia-associated habitat; material: feces | host: Papio cynocephalus | place: Kenya | collected 2012-07-17 ... | reverse complement strand
TAGGGGTAATTGGGAAACTTTGTTGTTTCCTTTACCACCAATAAAAGAACAGGAACGAATAGTCCATAAGATAGAGCAATTAATGCAGTTGCTCAAATAGTTTTTCTATTTGAGCACAATGTGTTGTCATTCCGCCATTTGTGGTAATGACATGTTGAATACACTGGTTTACCTTGTGCTACAACAGTTTTAAGACTTTTGCCACACACGCACGAAAAAACCAACCACTAACATTCGCTGCCGGCGGTTGGCTAATAACTACTCCTCTAAAAACACAGAATGTTTCTCACATGATGATCAAGATTTAAGGCCAATAAGATAAATTTATAGAAACGGAATGAAGAAAACAGTTGCAAATTTCGATAGATATATTGTGATTTCTTCACGCTGCAAATTTAGCACAGCGCAGCGCATATTCACACCCATAACGAAAATAACGAGTGCCAAATCGCTAAAATAAAATAGCAATTCAGCACTTACGATTTGAGAGTGTAGCATTCCGTGGCGTTAGCAAGCAAGCTCGCCAGCACACTGGAAAATAAGATTGCTTGCTAACAGACAGAGGTTTAAGCGTTTTTTAGCGCCATTGTATAGTTGTAGTATTTCTTGTTGCCGGTGATATCTTCAAGCACGCGCAAGAAGGGTGGGAATTTCACCGCCTCGTCACGGGTCACGTCTTTCGTCTCAAGGATTACCAGCCCCTTGCACGGCGTGATGTAGGTGTCGAGTTCAAAATACTGTCCTTTCCAGATGAAGCTGCTGCGCATCTTTTCTATGGTCTGGCGGTAGGGGTCGGCCTGCTGCAGTAAAGAGGTGTAGAGATTCTTGCTGATTTGCCGCTCTGTCACCAGTTGCTCGCTCGACGACAGGCGCTTAGTGGTGGTGTGAATGTAAAACGACTTGCCCTGCCACTCACGGCTGCGCAAGCGCACCTCGCAATTGGGCTCCGCCACAAGGTAGGTCTGTGTGATTTTGCTCATCACAGCGCCTTCAATATCGCCCTGCACTTCCACTATATATTTTCTGCTCTCCTCGATAGGCTGCGGCAGTTCCAGCACGCTTGAAATCTCCTGAAGCACCCGCTGCAGCTTGTGCTCAAAATCCTCATGGTTGTTGATCACGCGCAAGTGAGGATGTCCTGCCCATGCGGCAATCACCTTCTTGTCGAGTTCGCGCGCAAGCTCCAGCCCCTCGGTGCGCACTTCGTTGCTGGTGGTGTTGTAGAACTGCTCCGCCCCGTCGGCAGCCGACACAAGGTGCAGCACAGCATCGTACGACTCGCGAAGCTCAGTGGAGTTGGTGCCACAGAGCGCGGTGATGTCGGCCCACATTTCAGGTGATATATAAGTGGAGATGTCGAGAGTGCCGCGGTCGCAAATCACCACGGCAGGCTCCTCGCATTGCTCCGCAATCTTCATAAACGAGCGCTCCATCGCCATCTGTATCTGCAAAGTGGCCTTCTCGCCCTCGTAAAAAAGGGCCTTATTCTTGGTCAGATAGTCCATTCCCGCCTGCAAAAAGATAGTGGGCACTTCCGGAACGGTGAACACCTTGTAGCCCAGGCTGGAGAAATGCTCTACAATCTTCACCAACGCAGAGGTCTTGCCTGCGCAAGGACCACCCGTCAGCACTATTTTCTTAATTTTTTTCATCTTCTTTATTATATAGTAGAGTGTTAGAATTCAAATTTAGTGATTTTTCACGAAACCCCACCACACTCTAATCATATATTTTGCACACTACCCTATTTTATGCACTTTTTCATACTAGCAGAAGCCAACAGGCGCAAACTGCGATAGACGGCATATTGCTCAAGTAGCTCAAGTAAATTCAAGTAAATTCATCAAACCAGTAATAATTCAACGGGAAATTTGGGTGATTTAAAGAAAATCGTTACCTTTGCGCTGAAATAGATTATTTGTTATGAGCACTATCCATTTCCATCATCATCATCATTGCAGCTATCTTTAATCAAGGAGAGTTGAGAGTGGCGTGTGATGGCGTTAGAGTGACACATTCATAACAGCAAAGCGATGAACGAAGTGAGCCGACTTTCCTGAGACGCAGGATGGTCGGTAATTTTTTTTAACAACAGAACTAATCAACAAAAAAGATACAGAATATATGCTACGTATTGCCGTACAATCAAAAGGCCGTCTTTACGACGAGACGATGGAGCTGCTGAAAGCGGCTGGTATTAAACTTGTGGCTGTGAAGCGCACCTTGCTGGTGCCCTCGCGCAACTTCCCGGTGGAACTCCTTTTCCTGCGCGACGACGACATCCCCGACTCGGTGGCCTCTGGCACTGCCGACATTGGCATCGTGGGGCTGAACGAGGTGCTGGAGAAGAAAAAGGACGTGAAGCAAATCCGCCCGCTCGGATTCAGCAAGTGCCGCCTGTCGCTCGCCATACCAAAAGATGCCGACTACAAGGGCATGGAGTGGTTCAACGGCAAGAAGGTTGCCACCAGTTATCCTGTGATTCTGTCTGAGTTCCTTGACAAGCATGGAATCAAGGCCGACATTCATGTGATCAGCGGCTCGGTGGAGATTGCCCCCGGCATCGGACTGGCCGACGGTATTTTCGACATCGTGTCGAGCGGAGGCACTCTTGTGAGCAACAACCTGCGCGAAGTGGAGGTGGCTCTGCAAAGCGAGGCTGTGCTGATTGGTGGCAATAAAGAACTTGACGAGGAGAAAAAGGCCATCCTTAACGAACTGCTGTTCAGAATTGAGGCCGTGAAAGTGGCGGAGAACAAGAAGTATGTGCTGATGAATGTGCCACGCGAGAAGCTACAGGCTGTGCTCGCCATTCTGCCTGGCATCAAAAGCCCCACGGTGCTGCCTCTTGCCGACGAGAGTTGGTGCTCTGTTCACACGGTGATTGAGGAAAAGCAGCTCTGGACCAGTATTAATGCGCTGAAAGCCGTTGGCGCCACAGGCATCCTCGTGCTTGACATCGAGGAGATGGTTCTTTAAGAATAAGTTAGAAATTAGAAGTTAGAAATTAGAAGTTAGAAATTAGAAGTTAGAAGTTAGAAGTTAGAAGTTAGAAGTTAGAAGTTAGAAGTTAGATGAAATGTGGGGACTTGTAGGGACGCGGCATGCCGCGTCCGCCCAGTAAAAAGGAACCAAACACCACAACATAAATATTAGAGACACAATGACACTTAATACTATTAAATATCCAGCCCGAAGTGAATGGGATGAACTGATGACGCGCGCTGTGGCCGACACCCGTGAACTGCACGACACGGTGGCAAGCATCCTCGAGGCTGTGAAGCGCGATGGCGACAGCGCTTTGAGGATTTTCGCCGAGCGATTCGACAAGGTGACGCTCACCGACCTTCGCGTGAGCCACGCAGAGATTGAGGAAGCGAACAGTGCCCTTTCTCCAGAGCTTAAAGAGGCCATTAATGTGGCTGCGCACAATATTGCAAAGTTTCACAGCGCACAAGTGATGAAGGAAATCTGTGTCGAAACCAGCCCCGGCGTAATGTGCCGCCAGCGCGCTGTGCCCATATCCAAAGTGGGGCTGTACATTCCAGGGGGCAACTCTCCCCTGTTCTCCACCGTGCTAATGCTGGCCATGCCAGCACACATTGCCGGATGCAAGAATGTGGTGATGTGCACGCCTGCCGGCAAGGATGGCAAGGTGAATCCCGCCATCTTATATGCCGCATGGAAATGCGGCGTGACCGACATTTTCAAGTGTGGCGGCGCACAAGCGGTGGGTGCCATGGCCTACGGCACCCACACGGTGCCTCGCGTGAGCAAAATCTTCGGCCCCGGCAACAGATTCGTGATGGAGGCAAAACTGCAGGTGAACAGCGATGGCGTGGCCATCGACATGCCTGCCGGACCGAGCGAAGTGCTGGTGGTGGCCGATGGCCATGCCGATGCCCGCTATGTGGCAAGCGACTTCCTGTCGCAGGCTGAACACGGCCCCGACAGCCAGTCGATACTGCTCACCACCGATGAAGGGTTTGCCGACCAACTTCCTGCGGTAATCGACCAGCTCCTTTCCACACTTCCACGTCAGGAAATGATGAAGAAGTCGCTCAGCCACAGCCATATCATTGTGCTGACCGACGATGATGAAGTGATGGACTTCGTGAACGAATACGCTCCAGAGCACCTAATTCTCAACACCACCAACTGCGAAGCGCTCGCAGAGCGTGTGGTGAACGCCGGTTCGGTGTTCCTCGGCCCGTATTCCCCCGAAAGCGCCGGCGATTATGCCAGCGGCACCAACCACACCCTGCCCACAAGCGGCTATGCCAAGGCCTACAGTGGCGTGAACATCGACAGCTTCACTAAAAAGATCACCTTCCAGCGCCTGTCGAAAGAGGGATTAGAGGGTATCGGCACAGCTGTGGAAAATATGGCGGAGGCGGAAGACCTGATGGCGCACCGCCTGGCCGTGGCAGTGAGGCTCGGCAAATAAAACGGCAGCATGTGGCCTGCAAAAGAAAAGCAGCGTAAACTCAACGACAAAATATAAAAACATGAAGGATTTCCAACTCAATAGACTGGTGCGCGACAACATTCGCACACTCGCGCCCTACAGCTCGGCACGCAGCGAGTTCAGCGGCCACGCCAGCGTGTGGCTCGACGCCAACGAAAGCCCATTCAACAGCCCCTACAACCGTTATCCCGACCCGCTCCAGCGCGAGGTGAAAAAGCGGCTTGAAAGAGTGAAGGGCGTGCCAGCCAGCCAAATATTCTTAGGCAATGGCAGCGACGAGTGCATCGACTTGGTGTACCGCGTGTTCTGCGAGCCCAAAACCGACAATGTGGTGGCTATTTCGCCCACCTATGGCATGTATGAGGTGTGTGCCGACATCAACGATGTGGAATACCGCAAAGTGCCGCTCGCCGACGGCTTCAGCATCGACACAGATGCCCTACTCGCAGCCACCGACGCGCATACTAAAGTGATATGGATTTGCTCGCCAAACAACCCCACTGGAGGCGCATTCAGCCACGCCGACATCACGAAAGTGCTCAGTGCCTTCAGCGGTATTGTGGTGGTGGATGAAGCATACAGCGATTTTTCATCGGTGGAGTCGATGCGGTTATCGCTCGATAACCACCCCAATCTGCTCGTGATGCAGACCTTCTCCAAGGCTTGGGGATGCGCCAGCGTGCGCTTAGGCATGGCATTCGCCTCCGAAGCCATCATATCGCTGTTCAACAAAGTAAAATACCCCTACAACGTGAACCTGCTCACCCAGCAATTCGCCCTGCGCCAGCTCGACAGGCTCGATGAGATGCAGAAGTGGGTGAGCACACTGCTTAGCGAGCGCACACGCCTGATTCAAAACCTCAGGGAGCTTCCGCAGGTGGTGAAAATATTCCACACCGACGCCAACTTTGTGCTGGCGCGCGTGACCGATGCCGACGGCATCTACTTCCACCTGCAGCAGCAAGGCATCATCGTGCGCAACCGCAACAAGGTGGAAAAATGCCTGGGCTGCCTGCGCATCACCGTGGGAAACGAGGAAGAAAACAACGCATTAATCAACGGAATCAAAAGTTATGGAGCCAAGTAAAAAACGCGCACTTTTCATCGACCGCGACGGCACTATCATCACCGAACCCGTCATCGACGAGCAGGTGGACTCTTTTGAGAAACTGGAGTTTCTGCCAGGGGTTATCGGTAGTCTGTCGTTCATCGCTCGCACACTTGATTTTGAACTGGTGATGGTCACCAACCAAGACGGCTTAGGCACAGCGGCTTTCCCGACCGAGGCGTTTGAAGGGCCACACCGCCTGATGCTCAACACACTGGAAGGCGAGGGTGTGAAATTCAGCGACATCGTCATCGACACCACCTTCGAGCACGAGCACCGCGCCACGCGCAAGCCCGGCGTGGCGCTATTAGGGAAATACACCAGTGGCGGCTACGACCTCGGCGGCAGCTTCGTGATTGGCGACCGCCTCACCGACATTCGTCTGGCACAAAACCTTGGAGCAAAAGGCATTCTTATAGCCCCCGACAAGGCAAAAGCGCAGGCATCGCTTGAAGCGGAAGGGCTCACCGACTCTTGCGCACTGATTGCCCCCGACTGGCACCGCATCACCGACTTTCTGCGTGGCGGCGAGCGCAAGGCACACATCGTGCGCAACACAGCCGAAACGAAAATCGACATCAGCATCGACCTCGACGGCACGGGCAAGTGCTGCATTTCCACTGGAATCGGATTTTTCGACCACATGCTCGACCAGATCGGACGGCACAGCGGCATCGACCTGAATGTGAAAGTGGAAGGCGACCTCTATGTGGACGAGCACCACACCATTGAAGACACCGGCATAGCACTGGGCGAGGCCATCTACCAGGCTTTAGGCAACAAGCGCGGCATCGACCGCTACGGCTTTGTGCTGCCCATGGACGACTGTCAATGCACTGTGGCACTCGACTTCGGCGGACGCAGCTGGCTGGTGTGGGACGCAGAATTTCACCGCGAGAAAATAGGCGAGATGCCCACCGAAATGTTCAGCCACTTCTTCAAGAGCCTCTCCGACAGCGCACGAATGAACCTCTACATCAGCGCACGCGGCACCAACGAGCACCACAAGATAGAAGGCATCTTCAAAGCCCTCGCGCGCGCTCTCAAGCAGGCCATTCGCCGCGATGTGTTCACCTACCGGTTGCCCTCCACCAAAGGCGTTCTCTAAGTCAGCTTCCTTCTGACACACCTTCACACTTCCCCTTTCCACACAAAAAGCGTGGGGCATACGCTTGCTGAATAGCGGTATGCCCCACGCTGTTATTAAGAGTGTGCGTGTGTAGCGCAGTGGTTATTTGATCACCACCTTTGTGGCGCGGCTACCCTGACGGCGGATATATACGCCCGTGTCAAGGAGGCCGGCAGGAACTCTAACGCCCTGCATGTTGAAGTACTCAACAGGCGCATTGCTGTCGTCGGTCACGACCGTGCTCAAGCCTGTTGCCTCTACCTTGTACTCGGGTGATGCGCCCGACTCTCCCTTGTCATACACAGTGGTCACCACATACGCCTGTCCGGCAGTAGCTTCTGCGTCGGAATAGCTTGTGGCGGTCACCAGGTCGGAGTTTATCTTCTCGCCATTACGGTAAACGTTGTAGCCCAGCACTGAGAGTGGGGCAGGCGTTCCCTTGCCGGTATAGGTCACATCATCTACGAAGCACATCCAGTTGCCGGTGCCGTGGCTCCTCAAGGCGAAATACTTGGTGCCTTGAGGCAGCAAATACTGATAGAGCTTCCACACATTGTCGATAGCCACATTGTCGCCAAGCGACTTGAAGCAAGCGCGGTCAGTGCCAGTGGTAGAGTAAAGTACCTCCACATTCTCTTTCAGATAGGCGCTATAGCTCTTCGCATAGAACGTGATCAGCTGTTCGCCACCATAAAGCTCTGGCGAGATAGCCCAGTCGTCGGAAGCCACATTGTCATAGTAGCAAGCCATAGTGGAGAGGTGCTTCACGCCCGAATGTGAAGCGTAAGCCGCCATATTCTTTGACTCACCAAACACCGAGTCGTTATGCTCCATTACAAAGAACGACTGGAGCGATCCCAGCGCCACATTAGGTAAAGTCACGCCATTGATGCCCATCACCGGCGATTTGTCGTAGTCCACGAATGTCCAGTCGCCATAAGTGTTGGCCCATGAAGTGGCTTTTTCAAAGTTTTCGAAAGTCTCCTCTGGCGCAGCCTTCGAGAGATCTGGCGCTGTCCATGTAAGTTGCAAACCACTCTCGCCCATACTACCCGACAGGCTTTCAACCACAGGATAATTGGGTTTAACCAGGCCGACACTCGCCTCAGCGTGATTGTCGTCGGCATTATCATCGGCAGCACACACCACATCAGCGGCATACTTGCCCTCTTTCTCCGACAGCACAGAAGGAGTTACCGAAAACTCCACAAGCCGCGACTGGCCGCTTGCAAGCGCCTCGCACTGGGTGTGGTCGATCTGCTTTCCGTCAAGCGAGAGGCTCACCCCCCAGTCGCTGGCATCGTTAGCGCCAGTGTTCTCCACTTTAACCCCGATTTTAAATTCCTTGTTAGGGAACACGTAAGTGGGAGCGGAGAAGTCAGTGATAGCAATGTTGTTGTCGGTGCGGGAATACACCTTAATTTGGTCAATCACAGTGTTACGGTAATTCTTCACTGTGCCAATGAAAGTGAAGTACACCGATTTTCCAGCAAACTGTTCAAGGCTAAGCACCACCTTGTTCCAGCCCACTTCAGGCAATTCGGCAGGCACCACATGCTTCAGTAGTGTCTGGTGGCCATCGCACACGGCATAAATATCAAGTTCACTCAAGTCGTCCTGCTCATCGGAGCCCAACAGATTGTCGACGTATACAGAGAGAGCGGGGTTCTTAACCCCCACCAGACTGATTTTACCGGTGGAAATACTTGCCGAAGCATTCACATTGTCACCGCGGAAGAAGAGGTATCCGCCATCACCATCTGCCGACTTGATGTCGCTATACAGACCATCGACACCGATTTGCCATGCGCCAGAGGGTGTGATTGTGGCCAGGCCGAAAATCGAGCCGGTCTTCCCTCCTGCCACCGACTCGGTGTAAGGCACAGTGTAGGGGGTGCCTACAGGAAGCAGATTGCTGAAGATCGCCTCCGATTCATGTGCTCCCGTCACGGCTTTCAGGTAATAATACACAAACGACTGCTCATCGCTGGCATTCACGGCCTGGAACGTGTAGTCAGTACCGGTGATGCCAGTGGCAATCACGTTGTTCTCATCGTCAAGAATTGTGTAGGTCACATCGGCGGCTACCAGCTGGTTGCCATTAACGTCTTTTGTGACAGGACTCCATGAGGCGTGCACTTCGCCCATATTGTCGGTCTCGGCAATGGTGAACGATGACGGCTGTTCAGGTGCGCTGTTGCCCACATTCACAGTGACTTCAGCAGACGCGCCTGGGCCATATTCGCTATATGCGATAGCCTTGTACGTGTATTCGCCATTGGCTGGCACACTGTCTTCAAATGAAAGCTCTGCCCCCACTGCGGGATTGCTAAACGCCTTAATCAAATCGGAGCCCCTATACACTTCCACCTTGGTAAGGCTTTCAAGGGCGGAGCCGTCGGAGTTCTTATCCGGGCATACGAGTGTCACCACTGCGGTTTTTGACCCATCAGCAGCTGGAGTCACGGTAAAGCCGGTGGGGGCGGCGGGGGTGGCTGCGCTCATACCTGCCTCAATCTCTATATTATCGATATTCAAACCATATTTATCGGGCTCACTGATGCCGTGGAAGCCGATATAGTACACACCGTTTTCCTTGGCAAGCAAACGCATAGTGTAGTGCCGTGGCGCACTCGCCGAGCAAGAGAGAATGGTGTCGGGCTCAAGCATAGTGTTCTGTAGCGCCTCCACTGTGCTGTCGAGGCCGTACTTCACTTCCACCACCTCGGCATTGCGGGCGTTGGTGCCCCATGCGTCGAAAGAGACTTTATAGAGCAATCCTTTCTCCATCTTAACCGGTGGAGTGACCAGCCAGTCGTCGGTCTTGTTGCGGCTGTCATAGCGCACACGCATATAGCCGCCTTTCTGCCACTCCCATGTTCTGCCGTCAGAATTGGCGTCTATCACAGTGTAGCCTTGCGCCGACTCTTGTGTGTCGAATGGCTCATTGTAGGGAGGCACTATCTTACCGATGGTCACGCTGTTTGTCTTCGCCTCAGCCGACTTCATGCCGTTGAAGCTGGCCACCACAGTGTAATAGTAAGAAGTGATTTGAGCAGGCTCAGCCACAGCGTCAATCAGCACGGTATCGGCCGTAGCCTCAGCAAGCACGGTGGTGTCGGGATAGCGGGTCACCTTGTAAGTCACCTGCTCGGCGTCGAAATAGCCACCGTTTGCGGCTTCCTTCACCTTGCTCCATGTCACGCGGAAATTATCGCCTTCGCGCTCAAGTTTCGCCACTGGGGCTTTAGGGGCACCCGAACCAATATAGGCCTCCACTTTTGCCTTGCTGCTTTTTCCCACGCTGTTAGCGACCGCCACAGTAGCTGTATACTGTCCTGGCTCAGCCACTGTCAATGGCACTGTCACCACTTGACCATACGATGTGGAGCCAGAGGCATAATCGTCGCCATTGACCGCCACCGTGTAGGTCAAAGCGCCTGTGCCTTGCGCTCCGCCATTGGTAGTGGAGGGAGCAGTGAAACTAAGGGTTCCGCTTAATGCTCCTTTATCGAAATTCAGTGCAAGGTCGGTTGCTGTAGATGGAGCATCGGGGTTAGGTGGCGTGGGCACATACATACCCGTGATTTCATCACCATTGGTGTATTCGAGCACTTGAGTGGAGGATGCGTCGTCCTTATTGATCTCTACCAGATACGACTTGTTTTTTGCATCGGAAATGGCATAATACAAGCGGTTTGTGGCTGGGTCAATAGTGGCAGAGGATGAATACTGGGGCGAAAGGCCTGTATTGCCCACCACAGTAATATCACCCGTCTCCTTGTTGATTTTCACAAGGTTGCCGTCAAGCTGTATGCCATACACCACGCCAGCGGTATCCACCGCTATGGCATTAAGTCTATTGATGCCGGCCTTAACAATGGTGCGCTTGAGTGTGGCATAGTCGATGTAGCCAAACACATAGCTAAGGCAGTCATCGCTTAAGAAGCAGCCATACACTCGGCCACTTACGGGATCTAATGCCACATCATCGGCTATCAGCCCAGCATCCTGGCTCTTGCGTGTCTCTATCAATTCCCATGTGTCGGCGTCATAACTGTCTATTTTCACATTATACTTGTTGAAGCCATACGGCTGCGACGACACGGCGTAATATACGCCATCAACACACACACCGCCGTTGGTGGCATCCACACTGGTCATCAGCTGCTTAAACTCTCCTGTTTCAGAAGTGGCAATCTCATACATGCCGTAGCTGGTCAGCGTTTTGGAGTAGATGACGTTGCCCACCAGCTTCGGCATAGCTATTTCCGCCGATGCCTTTCGCAACTTTCTGGGTGAGGTGGCTGGATAGCCGGTGTCGGGCAACTTGATAAATTTGTTCGAGACTGTGGCGCTTTTCACCATTGGAGGCGTCACACAGTGAGGATCATATGGCCGCGCAGTTGTGAGGTCGGATCCCTGTCCCGCCATCGTCATGTTTCTGGCTGGTGCATCTTCTGTCTGTGCCGTAGCCGCGACAGCGCACAGCGCAGAAAATGCAACCATGAAAACGAAGCGTGAGAATTTTCTCATAAAGAAAAATGTTATTAAAAAATGAATGATAGCTGAGCGTCCACTGCAGCAGTCTGAAAACTTAAATTTTAACGATACTGGACGCTGGCCTCTGAAAAAGTAACAGATATTACATCCTATCGGATGATATACCTACATTCCATTTAGCCTATCTGTTACAAATTTACAACATTACATAAAATATTACAACTTTCTGTTAGTAAAATTTAAAAATATCTTTAAATTTGTTTTCAAGAGCAACAAAGTGTTGGACATTCGAGATATTTCAAAGCCCTTGCGCGCCATAGCTCAAGCAGGCCATTCGCCGCGACGTATTCACCGACCGCCGGCTCTCCACTAAAGGCTTCATCTAAGTCAACCACCACACACAATACATAGCCAGAACTGTCCTCTCCGAAAGAATGCGGCTCTGGCTATTGTTTTCACAAATATTATAAGTATCTTTGCACATGAAACCACCGACG
>ERZ808278.1209-NODE-1209-length-11722-cov-3.102254_pt1 | contig 11722 bp, 4 predicted proteins | sample MGYA00521239_ERZ808278 | MGnify/ENA primary metagenome ERZ808278 (study PRJEB31516, sample SAMN03275600) | gut metagenome | biome: mammalia-associated habitat; material: feces | host: Papio cynocephalus | place: Kenya | collected 2012-07-17 ... | reverse complement strand
ATGGATTATTTAAATCTACAATAAAAACATTAAAAGTGGATTCATTATCTACAACAACTACATTAGAAAAAACATGGACGTTTGATATAGATTTTATTAAAGAAGGATTTACTCGTAGTAGAATGATAGGATATTGGGCAGATGCTGTTGATGTTGATGGTAAAAAATCAGCAGATGCATTACCTGATTGGATAGATATGCCTAAAGGACATTACTTCAATGAAGAACCGCCACCAGTTACTCCTACTGTTGACCAAGACTATTTAAAAACATCAGAAAAAGCATGGTTAACATGGGGAGATTCAATTGATCCAGACGGAGATAAAACTACATATGAAGTATTTGTATCTGACGGAACTCACAACAACGAACAAGATGAATTTTTGATAGCTGGTCAAAAACAAAATCTATGGTATACATTTAAATATGAAACAAATGACACAAATTATATTTTTGACATGTCTTCATATGATGCAAGTAAAATGAAGGTTTGGATAAGAACAAATGATGGGTATAAAAATAGTTATTATTACACAGGAAATATATTAGAATTTTCTAATACTGGTACTGCTCCATATAAACCTATAGTAACTACTGTACCAGCTCATGAAGAGTATGGAGATTTATATATAAATTATTCTCATCCTACTGGACGTTCTGGAAAAGTATATTTGTATGCAATAGCTAAATATCAAGATGGTACTAGAAAACTAGTTAATGTATTTGAAAAAATGAAATATACTCAAGACGATTATTATGTAATGAGCAACGGAGTTAACCAACCATTTACTATAGATTTTAGAAAATTGTTTGGTAATGAACCAGAAAATAGAAGTTGTGATATTCATTACTATGCTATGGCTCAAACTGTTGGTTTTAATGCTAGTTCAGAAGTAGCTGGATGGGCACCATCTATAAACATGTGGGAAAAATGGGTAAGCGGTCATTATTATAATGAAGAACCACCTATGGTTACAGTTACATTAGATGACTCTACTGACTTACATCATAATGCAGTAGTGAGCTGGAATAAAGTAACAGATCCAGATGCAGATATAACTAAATATTATGTTTATTTAAATGCTAAAAGCGATACAAATAAAAAAGAAGATCAATTCTTTTTAGGATGTAAAGAAGATAAATATTTAAATTATACTCATGAATACGTTACAGAAAATAACAAACTTAATATTAATTTAGATGACTTTGCAGATGATGAGGAATTCGAACTATGGATTAAATCTAGTGATGGTTATCCTAATAGCTATTATTATTGTTCTGATATGATAACATTTACAAAATTAAGTTATCACACACCAAAAATAGAAGTATCTATAGATGATGTTCATGGGGAATCTGGAAAACTTACAGTTAAATATACACATCCTGATTATGGTCAAGAAGATAGAAATCTTGATGACTTAAATGGATATGTAACTGTATATGCATATGTTGATGATGTGTATTCATGTGTATTATTTGACAACATAGAAATGAGTCATAATGAAACTAAAGTATTTGATATAGATTTTAATAAAGTTTCTAAAAAACGTAGTTGTTATATATCATATTTTGTAGTGGCAAAAGATAAGTCACCTGGACTATTATCATCAAGTACCAATAGTCATTTTGCAAGTTCTTTGGAAAGAATAGGTTCAGGTAATGAAGAAGGAGATACTAATCGTCATTACTTCAATGAAGAACCTTCCAGAGTTTATCCAAGCACCGGACAACCAGATAAAGATGAAGATAGACCATACTACATGTTTGATTATGTTAATGTAGCTTGGGATGAAGCAACAGACGATGATGGAGATCCTGTATATTATGATATATATATAAAAAGTATAGATGATAATGCTCCTAAATATTCTAAGAGTTTTGACTTTGCAGATGAAACCATAACAAAAGAATATAATAAATATTATAGAATAGTATATGATAACAATAAAGATAAATATGTAACATATAAATGGAATGCAGAATCTAATAATTTAAGATTGATAGATGGTTCCGAAAGTGATTATTTAGAATTCAAAATAAACTATTTAGATAAAGCAGAAGGATATCCAGAACCAGAGGACTGGAAGGGTCGTACTGGCGAATTATGGGTAGTAACTACAGATGGATATTATAACAGTTATTATAGATGTTCTCCTATATATTCTTTTACTAGACAAAAACATGAGCCACCTAATAAAGTATTGGTTCAATGCAAAACTGCTCATGAAGAAAAAGGAGATTTAACAATAACATATACTCATCCAGAAGACTTAACTGGTTCTATAAATTTATATGGATATCAAGAAGGACAATATAGAAAGCTATTAAAAACTATAGAAATGGAAAGTGGAAAAACAGAATCTATGACTATAGAATTTATTAATAATTTTGATAGAAGTTCTAATATATCTTATTATGCTATAGCTACAGATACAATAGGTATAGGATTAAAAAGTGATAATAGAGATCCTTCTGAAATTGGAATAGAAGAACAAGCTACAGGACATTATTTTAATGATGAACCTCCAGCAGTAGATATAAAATTAGTAGAAGATTTTACTCCATTTACTACTGTTAAAGTAAAATGGGATTTGGTAAATGATCCAGATAAAGATGATGTAAATTATTATATTTATTTAAAATGTTCCACTCCTGACATGAATACAAAATCAGATTATTTCTATGGCGATGGCAGAGAAAGCACTCCTATAATAAGTGAGGGAGAAGAGAATCAAGGTGAAAATAAAGTATCTATAGGCAATATAAGTTATTATAACGTATATAAAATAACTCCTCAAATGGAAGCAGAGCAAAATTGTCATGAAGGATACGAAATAAATATATCAGCATTCAAAGAAGATGAGCGTCTTGAAATGTGGATACAAACTAGAGATGATTATCCTAATAGTTATTATTGGTCTGGTAAAGTTCTTGTATTTGATAGAGGTCATTCTGCATCTTCAATATTACAAGCTTATCCTAGAACAAATACAATTGTATATGCTAAGACACCAAGAATAGTTATTGAATGTAAACCAGATGATTTCCCTCAAGAAGTACTTGTTAAATGGGGCAGCAAAGAATATTCTAACAAGACAAATCCAGAATACTTCAGTAGTTCACCTAGATTAACTACTTATTCTATAGTAGAAAAAGAAGATGGAACTATAGATTCTGTTGCTAATCCTCATTATGTAGTATTCAGACCTCCTACTCCTTATACTACAAAGCATAACAGTAAAGTTCCTTATTCAGTAAGGGTTAATAATACTTGCTCAACAAGTGAATCTGAATACTATACTTATATATATAAAAACTTCTGGAATGATTTTTCTGATACGAAATTCATACCACTTAAGTCTAATCATTTAAATACATTCAAAGAAGCAGTTAATGATGTTAGAGATGCGTATGCATTTGAAACAGTCAATTATAATCGTAAAATTGTTAAAGACATGGTTCTTGATAATGAAGATTATAACTCAGTAGATACAGCTTTGGAAGATGTAAACCAATTTATAAACGATGCAGATCCTACAGAAGCTTTGGATGATAGCAGAACTTATATAACTCTAGAAGATGGTGCATTAGTAGGTTATGATTCTGAAACAGATACGGACTTTACCGAATGGCAAACACTATTAGATTTATTAGAAAACATGTAATAAATATAAGGGAGTCTTTATGATTCCCTTTCTTTTTAGGTAATATTTGATTGAATATAAATAGAAAGAGGTGATATTTTGGCAGGCAGAAAAATGAATAACGGACGTTTAAATGAGCAACTATTTAATGATAAATTATTTAGTGCTTATAGTATGGTCAAATATCTTGGCAATGGCAATGAAACTCCAAGACAAGATAGACAGGCCGAACTAATGAATGGTGCTTTATGGAATGATACTAACGAACACAAAAACATTCTTAAAGCATACAATGCCCAAAACAATCTTTGGGATGTAATGTTCAAAGGCTATTATCATCCTGTTAATTTAACAGTCATGCCAGTTGAACCTGCAGAAGGACAATTATGGCTAGATGGAAATGGCGTATTAAGATATTATGAAGATCTACAATGGAAACCAGTATCTGCAAAATCTGTTAGTGATGCTATATCTACTAATGCAGGTTTAGCTAACTTCTTGATTATGCCACAATTAACTCAAGTAAGTGGATTTGCTAACAACTATTTAGTTCCTAGTGTAAATCTTGGTAAATTATTTGAAAACAATAACTATATTCCAAGAAACAAATACACTGCTAGTGATGTTAGCTTTACATATACAACATCTAATCCATTAAGATGGATTCATGTTAATCCTACTTTTATGTATAATGCTAAGAAAAAGCTAATAAGAATAACTAAAACTGGTGCTGATGCATATGTAGTTAATTTACCTACAAATAATACAGAATTTTATGGATTTAAATTCGGAGATCCTTTGGGTAAATTATTAACTTATGTGCCAAGATCATATAATGTAAATGAAACTATTTCTGAAGACAGTATTTTAAATGATACAGTTAGTGATTATGTTCCTGTTACGGGCGGAATTAAGCTTATTAATAATGGTAAAACTTATGATTATATTTATGCTATAATATATGTATTTAATGATGTTAATACAAGTTTTGGTTCAATGAAAACTGGAACTGTTAAAATTGGTACACAAAATCAAGTATATGTAGGTCAGATAAATGATGACCCTATTTTATTTTTAAATGTTGTATATCTTGAACAAGATTACTATACTTATGATCAATCTGATACTATAACTGAACGTATGGATATGGTTGTATTATCATTTAAAGATATTATGAGAAATAATAATAAGATACTTGAACTGGAAGTAAATAAAGGGAATATAGTAGATAACAATATAGTTATTACACATAATAACGTATCACAAGTAGCAAACTTTACTGAGCCTATAGCATTTATATGTGGGGTTGGCACAAGTGTTAGAATGCCAGAACAAATAACAATAGAAGGCAATACAGTTACTATTAAAAATTTTGGTGAAATAGAAGATAATAATACTTATTCTCTTATCATAGCTGACGCTGGAGATTCATATATATCTAGTGGTACAGTAACAGAAAACGCTATTAAAGATGAGAATATTTCAGAAAGTGGAGATTATGCTTTATTTGTTAATGGTATATGTATGTCTCCTAGAGAATTTGAAGTTACTGATGGGCAAATATTATTAGCTGGTGATTTAAATCCAGATGGTGGAACATCAGTAGAATATTATTTAATAGATTTATCTAAAGGTGATGACGGTACACAAATGATGTTTGATGCACCAGTATCTTATTTCACTACAAGAATAGAAGACAAGAATGCAAGTTCTGTATATAACGATTGTAATATGGTTGTATCCTATGCTTATAGCGATGATAATTCTAAGAATGGTGTGCTAATAGATGAAAACTTTATAAAAGTTCCTCTTGATACAGAAAATGCTTATGTAACTGGACAAGTATTGAATGTAAAAACAGAAGATAATTTAGGTGATCCTATCTATGATTATTATATTTATAATGCTCATGGAGATTATACATGGACTAAGTTTGAAACAGAATATGGTTCAGACGATTTATACAAATTACAAGATATGATTACTCAATTCAATGAAAATGGTTCTATATCTATCATGTCTAATACAGCTCTTCAAGGTCTTAATTTAACATATTATGCTTATACTTATATAGATGAAGTTGATGAACCATTATTAGACGGTAGACGTAATTGTGTGATTAATGTGGATAAACATGTGAATAAGTCCACTCAAGATTTTACAACTACTAAATTACAAACTTTTATAGCAAACAAAGGTTGTATATCTGCATTTGTTAATGGTGTTCAAATTCATAATATTAAAGATTATCCTGGAACTCAATGCAAATTTACTATAGATACCCCTATATCTAACGGTTTTGTCAATTGGAAAGATAGAGACATGTATAACATTATTAAAAATATAAATGAAGATACAACTGTTGAAAGCTTAGAGGCATTGGGATTAGATGAATATGCATTTGACGAAAATAAATTAGAAAGATTAAAAATACTAAAAAATGCAATTGATCAAATGGAAACTAAAAATGATTTGTATTATATGGTTGAAAGAGTTGAAGAGAACGAATCATATGCATGCAATAGAGTTATAACAGGCCCTGAAAATAGATATGACAATTTTGATAATACTTATACATCATCTAGTTATATTGGACCAGGCGCAATTAATGTATATTTAAATGGAGTATTACTTGAAAAGAAAGAATATTCTATATTCGATAACTGTAATATTATATTAAATGAAATACAAACAGCAGGTGGTTCTGATGAATTTACAAGAGAAGATGAAAAAACATGGACTCTTATAAAATACTATGATGATGAATCTGGACAAGTTAAAAGAGTATATTGCCCAGAACCAGATAAATTATTATTAGAGCTTAGACCAGACACATCTATAAAGAAAATAAGCTATGATATAAAAGAAGTTTCATATGAAACTCAAGCATTCGATATTATAGATTACGACTTCCCTATATCATTAAAAAATACCAAAGATAAAATTAAAATATATATAAACGGTATAATTTATACTGGTAAATATACAAATATAGATGGAGTTATAACATTAGAAGATGCTCCATTACAAATAGATCCTATGAGAAGATATTTTGATTCTCATCCAGATGAATATAGAGAATACAAAAAAGCTAACGGTGAATGGATATCACCTAAAGATAGAATAACATTTGAATGGAGGTAAGAAAATGACAATAAGTTTAGGACAAATGCCATTAGAAGCTTTAGAAGCATATTTATCTATAGTAGCTGGCTTTACTAAAACAGAAGACCGTGCAATAGATACTAAATATGTAGCAGGTGTAGAATCTGAATTAATAGCTAAAGCAGCAACAGATGACGATGGTAATCTTGTACAAGATAGAGAAACAGTAGAAAATGCATTAAATCTTGGTGGAAAATCTGCGGACAAATATTTATTAAAAGACGATTCAAAATCATTACTAGGTGATACATATTCTGTATCTACTACAGTAAGTGATGAGATAAAAGCAATAAGAGATGAATTATATCAAACTAGAGCAGAGTTAGCTAAATTAGGTTTAATAAAACAAGGACCAGTTTATAACGGCTTTTATGATGCATTTAAAAATGATGACATAAGATATAATGACAATGTTATAACAACATTAGCTCAAACAAATAACGAAACTGGAAGTATATCTACTATAACAGTAGAAGATGATTCTGATTTATTTGTTGGAGAATATATAGCAATCAAAACTTCTAAAGAAATTCAAGTAGTCAAAATAACTGCTATAAGCAATAACAGAGTAGATATAGCTCCTTCAGTAACCGGACCACTCGGGACAGAAACTGAAATATATAAAACTGCTGGTACATATAACAAAGGTGCATTTGTATTTGGTAATAAAACATCTGCTTATGCATCATCTGATGTATATAAAGTAATAGTTAAAGATGGAAGACGTAGACAAATAATAAAAACATTAAATACTTCTTTTGCCGGATACGCATCAAGATGTACTAATTTATATTCTATAGATGGTGCATTAAAGAAAATACAAGTATCACTAGCTTGCGATGGTAATCCAGGTATAATAAAAGCATATCTATATAAAGTAACAGATACTACCGATCCTGCCATAAATAATGAATTAATAGCAGAAAGTGATGCATTAAGTGCTGCACAAGTATCTGGTGTATTAAATAATTATACATTCAACTTTGATAATCCTGTTAAAGTATCTAGAGATTATGAATATATAGTTTTATTAAAAACAGAATATGCAAATGAATCTAATAGATGGTATATAGGTGGATTCTCTGATGATTGTACAGAAGACTGTGTATGTTGTGCTGGAGATACTTACGATTATATATCTGAAGCATTCCAATTAACTAATGAAATGACTGATATGTATATAGCATTTTATATGTCAGAAATAATAGAGAATGAAATAGATTATATGCAAAGAGGATTATACACTTGCAATATAGAAGTGCCAGATAAATTCACTAGAGTAAGAACAGAATTAAGAATAAACAGAGAAGGTTTATTTACTTGTTCTGACAATAATACTTTAGTATATAATGAAAACAACCCATTACAATTAGATGGAAATGAATATAGCTATGCTACATTATTTACTACTGGACAACAAATAGTAGGTGATACATCTGTGGCTAAAGTGGGTTCAACTGTTAATTCCAATAATAGATTTTCATTAGCAGAAAATACTTATATTCCTTATAATGCAGATGTATATAGAGTAGGATATAAAGTAAATGCTATACTTAGAAATAAAAAAATAGATTTAACTAATACGTCTAATCCTGTATCTTATGATGATGCTAAGATAATAGAATTGCCATTGGTAGCAGTTATGAAAGGTAAAGAACCTGGAAAAGAATCATATTCTTCTGATAGATTAATATTCGAAGCAGAAGTTGGATTAAATGATGATGCTGAAGTAAACGTATTAGATCAATATAATACATTGGAAATACAAATATACTGGGATAATAATTCTGTACCAGTATCAACATTAAATTCTAATCCTGATTTAGCTGGTAAGATATTAGATCTATCTATATCTACTGATAAATCATATAATAAAAAAATGTAGGAGGTGTAATTAATGTCTGAAGGAATTAAAAAGTTAGATGAGAATATAGTTGCATTAGGCCGTTCATTCACTATAGTTAACTCATCTACTAGAGATAATACAAACTTTCAAATAGGTACATTACGTTGTTATCCTACAGAATCTGGATTAAGATATAAAGCTGCAGCTAATGATTATAGATTATTTGATGCAGATAAAATACTTGAAGATTATACTATTGTTGACAATCTTATAGGTAATCAACAAGTTACAACTAGAGCATTAAAAGATTTATGTGTAACTACAGATAAAATAGCAGATAGAAATGTAACTAGATCCAAAATAGCAATAGGTGCAGTCGGTGAATCTGAAATAGACAATAGTGCAGTAAAGACTAGACATATAGCAGATTTAAATGTTACTACTGAAAAATTAGCAGATCATTGCGTTGATTCAGATAAGTTAAAAGATGGAGCTGTTATTCAAGGTAAAATAGCTAAAGATGCTGTGCTAAGTTTAAACATAGTCAACAATGCTATAACTACCAATAAAATAATGAATAGCGCAGTCACTAATGAAAAGATAACTGATAATACTATAGAAAATTCTAAACTAAAAGATTTTACTATACAAGGTGGCAGTGAAAAGGGTACTGGCAAAATAGCAGAAAAAACTATTACAGCTTATAATATTGCTGACGCTACTATAACTGGTAGTCAAATAAAAGATGGCGGAATAATTGGTAAGAATATAGCAATGGCAACTATTACTGGTTCTAATATAGCACATAATACTATAGAAACTGGTAATATAGGAACTGAAGCTATAACATCTGACAAACTTGCAACAGATTCTGTTATAACTGTTAAAATACAAGATAAAGCAGTTACCAAAGAAAAACTTGCAGATGATGTTTATCAATCAGTATTAAACGCAGTAGTATATGAGGTAGATGCTCAAGGTAAAAGCTGCGTAAGAATAAAAAATGGTACATATTTTAATGTTCTAGGTGGAGATGTTAATGTTAACGGTAATTTAACAGCTACTAGAGTATATAATATGGCTTACTCAGATTTAGCTGAAGGTTATATTCCTGGCGAAGAATTAGAACCCGGAGATACAGTGTATCTATACGAAGATGGCAAAGTATATAAAGACCGTTGGAGAAATAACGAATGTAGTTTATGCGTCGGAGTTGTGTCTGATGAATACGCTATGTGTTTAGGAGCAACTGATGAAGAACTTAAAAATGGCGACAAAGTTGCCGTTGCTCTTGTAGGAAAAGTACATGTAAAATACCCTTGTGGTTCTATACGTCTTGGAGAGACTGTTCAAGATGGTTATAGTACAAAAGTAGGAAGAGCATTAGAGACAATTAAAGATCATGAATTTTGGAGAGAACATAAATATATAAAAGTTCTTACTCTTGTGTATCCTCATTAATATAATATTAGCTCCCGATATTTTTGGGAGCTTTTTTATTGTAATATATTATAGATAAGGCGGTGATTAAATGTTAAAAGATAGTACAGATTTTGATTATAATATGTCAGAATTAAAAAAAGATTTAGATATAAACATAACATTGCAAGATGACATAATGGAATCTAAAAAAATGAATACTAGTTTAAAATCTATAGAAAACAATTTAAATGTATTATACGAAAAAACCAGATACCTAGAAGATGCTATAGATTATGCTAAAACATTTCTTACTATGAAAATAGATAATTATATAAATGATATAAATTCTTCTATTAAATCAATAGAAGATTTAAGTACAGTAGACAAAAACTTGGGATATATAGATTACAATGTTCCATTTATTGAAAACACTACGGAGGAAAAAGATAGAAACAAAAATTATAAAATTACTCCTTGTTCTATTAAAAATAATGTTCTTACATTGTCTAATAGAATTAAAGATACATATAATTACAGTAGTATAACTTATAAATGTGAACAAGTTCCTCATTATAATAATTTGTCTACAATAAGTACAGATGGTTTTTATCGCTCTATTTACCTAGAAGAAAAACCAATCAAAGCAGGAATAACTGAAACTATAACTATATATTTAGAAGAACCAAAAGAAGTTAATGAATTAAATATAACTCCTGTTAACTGCAATGTAAAAAATATACGATATGTATATATAAATGGCATAGAAGAGCAAGCAGGAGATTTAGTTACAGGTATAGAACTAGAATCTAGGATTGTTACACATATTAAATTTGATGTAGAGTGTACAGCATACAGCACTATAGAGTATACGCTAGATAAAGATAAAGTTTCAACAGATAATTTATGGACCAAAGTAAAAGAATTGGAATATCCGGTATCAGACTCTGAAGATAAAATAGATTATGAAGCCATTATAAGAAAAGTAGAATATAATTCCATAACTAAGAATAGTACTACTACTAATTATAGAAAAGATAGTGAAAATGAGTTAAAGGTTGTAATGTATGCATATAACTTTGGATTAGATTCTCTTGAAGTCAACAGGGTTGTACTATATGAAAATAATTATTTCTTATCTGATCCAATAACAATAGGAAATATGGATGAATCTGAATATTTACAATTATTTGTAGATGATAATACTGGTGTAAATAGTAGTATAGAATATTATATAACTGATGGAAATTTAGATATACCTATTTTACCTATAGGAACAGATTATGTTTATAATGAAAAGATATTTCCGGAAACTGATTTAAGATTTACCGAAAGTGACGACTTAGAAACATTTTATACAAAGATAATAAAAAAAGATGGTATCGAATTACCTATATCATTAGAAGAAGCTAAATTAAAGTATGATGGTATTTATTGCGTATCATATAATCCTATACTTGATAATACTTATAGACCTTTGAACAATACTATAAGAGTCAAAGCTGTTATAAGAACATTTGGAGATGTGTATGATACTATACCATATATTAATATGATAAACATAAGAAAGTTTGGAGGTAATGCCCTATGGACGAATCTATATTAACGTCTAAAATAAATTTATTAGAGACAGATTATACTCCTA
>ERZ808278.1206-NODE-1206-length-11736-cov-3.738550_pt1 | contig 11736 bp, 6 predicted proteins | sample MGYA00521239_ERZ808278 | MGnify/ENA primary metagenome ERZ808278 (study PRJEB31516, sample SAMN03275600) | gut metagenome | biome: mammalia-associated habitat; material: feces | host: Papio cynocephalus | place: Kenya | collected 2012-07-17 ... | reverse complement strand
TTTTTACGGCGATTTGGATATTACGGAAATAAAAGACAAGCCCAAAAGCAGGCAGCCCGTTTCGACTTTTCTCGTTCCGGAACGAAAATACGAGGGAATGTTAGGGTTTATTCGGGATACGGTTAAGGGCGGCAAGCAAGTATTTTGCGTATGCCCCAAAATTGAGGAGGACGAAGAGGGGACGCTTATGAGCGTGACCGAACTCTTCGAGGAACTTTCGTCCAAACTTACGGGCGTAAGGGTTTCGCTACTTCACGGAAAGATGAAAGACGAGGAAAAAACGCGGATTATGAGCGAATTCAAGCAAAAGCAAAGCGACTTGCTCGTTTCCACAACGGTCGTCGAAGTCGGTATCGACGTGCCGGACGCAACCGTTATGGTAATTTACAACGCCGAGCGTTTCGGGCTTTCGCAACTTCACCAGCTTCGAGGGAGAGTCGGGCGAGGCGCGGATAAGAGTTATTGTTTTTTATTCACGCGTTCGGACGACGAAAAGGCTCTGGAAAGGTTAAAGGTTTTGTGTTCGTCGACGGACGGATTTAAAATTGCGGAAAAGGATTTTGAAATGCGCGGCAGCGGCGATTTTATGGGTACGAGGCAAAGCGGCAGGTTTTTGAGCGATTTGGGAGATTTGATTTATCCCTCCACCGTGATTTTCTCCGCAAAAAAACTATGTGACGACGCGTTTTCTCATCCCGAGGAACTGGCCGACTTACGCGCGGCGGCGATGAGTAAGTACGAAAGGCTTAAAGACGTAACTCTCAATTAAAAGCGGGGGCTATTCTTCGTCGTTAGGTCAGCCGAGAATAAATTAAAAGCCGTTTTTAAAACGGCTTTTTTTAACGGTAAATTTCGTGGTGAGCAGGCTGCGTTTTTCGCCCCGAACCGACGGCAAAATTTTACAAGAACCGACGGCGAAAGATTACGATAAACGACGGCGAAATTTCCGAACGTTCGACGGCGGATTGTTATAAAATTCGACGGTAAAAATCGACGGATAACGACGGCGGATTGTTACAAAATTCGACGGCGAAAACCGACGATTTGCGACGGTAAAATTCGACGAGTAACGACGGCGGAATTCCACAAAAAACGACGGCGAAAAACATCGATTTTCGACGGCGAGAAACGACGAATTACGCCCGACTTTTTTCGGGTTTTCCGAAAAAAGTCGGGCGCATTAAACGTTAGTTATAAAATTAAAAATCAATTTGAGTTTTATCGTCGCCGTCGGCAGTAATTTTGGCGTTGTAAAAAGCGATTAAAGCGCGTTTTGCCGTTTCGTAATCCTTAATCGCCATAGTTTCCACGGCGGAGTGCATAGCGAGTTGCGGAATCCCCACGTCCACGCTCTTTATCGAAACTTGCGCCGAGCTAATCGCGCCGAGCGTTCCTCCGCACGGCATATCCGAGCGGGTGTAAAAATCCTGATATTCAACGCCCGCTTCGTCTAAAATTTTCTTTATAATCGCCGAAGAGAAAGCGTCCGTCGTGTAGTTTTGGTTTGCGTGATGCTTAACGACGATTCCGTCGCCGAGTTTAACCCTGTTGGTCGGGTCTGAAAATTCGGGGTGGTTGGGGTGAACCGCGTGGGCGTTGTCGTCCGAAACCATAAACGAGCTTGCGAGCATTTCGTCGAGCTCGTTTTCTTTTCCGAGGCATTTCGCAATTCTCGTTAAAACGTCGATGAGAAATTTCGAGGCCGCGCCCTGTTTCGTTCCGCTTCCCACTTCCTCGTTGTCCGCAACGTAGCAAATCGCAATTTCCTTCGGCTCGGCTTTTACAATCGCTTCCAAAGACGAAATCGCGCTCGTTAAATTGTCTATTCTCGGGCTGCAAAGAAGTTCGTCGTTAAAACCTGCCGAAAACGGCTTTTGCGCGGAAACGAGATAGAGGTCGTATTCTTTAACTTCTCCGTCGCCCGCAACGTCTTTAAGTTCTTTTATAAGCCCCTTGCCCGTTTCGTTTTCGTTGAGAATTTCGGCAATAGGGGACATATCGGTTTGGGGGTTCAGCTTCAATCCCTCGTTCACGGAGCGGTTAAAATGAATGGCCACCGAGGGAATAACGAAATTGTGCTTAGAAGTGAAAAGCTTGGCTATAAGTCGATTATCGCGGGAAACGATAACTCTTCCGGCAATCGTTAAGGGGGAATCGAGCCAAGTGTAAAAAATGCCGCCGCCGTATCTTTCAACGTTCAGCTTTTCGTAATTGTCGCTTTTCATTTCGGGGTTCGCCTTTATCTTGAAGCAAGGGGAATCGGCGTGCGACGCAACTATATTAAAAGAATTTTCGCCTCCGATTTTAAACGCGATAATCGCCGAGCCGTTTCTCGAAACGAAATATTTTCCGCCTTTTTTAACGTTCCATTTGTCGTTTTCTTTAAGTTCTTCAAATCCGTTTTCTTTCAAAAATTCCGCGGCGTTCGCGCAAGCGTGAAACGCGGTTTTGGATTTATCGAGAAATTCGGTGAGTAAATTCATAATTCGCCTCCGCAATAATAAACATAATATATGAGCATTATAATTCATTTTATAAAAAATGTAAAGCAAGACGCGCCGAAAAAGAGAAAACGAGGTGAGTTATGCGAGGCGTGATAGAAATAAACCTGAAAATTCTTGCGGAAAATTGCGAAGCGATGAAAAGAAACTTGCCGCAGGGCGTACTTCTTGCGGCCGTCGTGAAAGCCGACGCTTACGGGCACGGCGCGGGGGAAGTCGTTAAAACGCTTAACGACAAAGCTGATTATTTCGTGACGGCAACGGTTGAGGAAGCGGAAGAGGTGAGAGAATTGACGAAAAAGCCTATTCTGTGCCTTGCCAAAATCGACGAAGAAGAGGTGACGCGTTGCATACTTAAACGAATCGAAACGAGCGTTTCGTCGGAAGAGGATTTGGATTTGCTCGCACGTTCAAGTGAACGATTGGGCGTATGCGCAAGCGCGCATTTGTGTTTCGACACGGGAATGAACAGAATGGGCATTAAGGACGAAAAAGCCGCCTATAAGTTGATTAACGAGGTATTTTCTTGTAAAACCGTGTCGATTAAAGGCGTTTATTCGCATTTTTTCGATTGTAAAAACAGGGTTAAAACCGCGGAGCAGTTTTTGCTTTTTCGCTCGTTTTTTGATAGTGTGCCGAAAAAAACGATAAGGCATATTGCCGCAACCGAGGGCGCGGAGGAAAAATGCTACGCACTCGATATGGTAAGACCGGGAATCGGTTTGTACGGGTACGGGACGAGAGGTGTTAAACCGGTTATGGCGTTTAAGAGCAAGGTTGCAAGAGTCGCAAAGCTTAAAAAGGGCGAAACGGTCGGTTACGGCGGTTCGTTCGTCGCAAACGAAGATTGCTTCGTCGCAACCGTTTCCGCGGGTTACGCCGACGGAGTTCCGCGCGCCTTTACCGGCGGCGAGGTTCTTATCGGCGGAAAAAGAAGGCGAGTCGTCGGTAACGTTTGTATGGACTACTGCTTCGCGCTTGCGGATAAAGCCGTGAAAACGGGCGACGAGGTGGTTTTTATAGGCAGCCAGGTAGGCGAAACGCTGACCGCGGAGGATATGGCTCATTCTTCGGGAACGATTTCATACGAGATTCTCACGGGCGTTAAACGCCTTAAAAAGATTTATATCAGGTAAAGCGTTTATATTCGTTGACATTTTTCGCGTAAGAGTTTAAAATACCCGTATAGGCTCGGTATTCGATTGGTTGCCGCCCGCGGGCGGAACGGTTCGTTTCGCCCGCGGGCGGCGTCGAATGCCGAAATCCTTTTTACGGAGAATACTTTTATGGCAGAATTTATGGGTGATTTAAGGCGTAGCTCGATGTGCGGAACTTTAAGAATTTCGGACGTCGGCAAAGAAGTTACGGTGATGGGCTGGACGCAGAGAAGAAGAAACCTCGGCTCGCTCGTTTTCGTTGACCTTCGCGACAGAACGGGGCTCGTTCAGGTCGTTTTCGACGATACCACGGACGAAAAGGTTTTTGAAAAAGCGCAGAATATCCGTTCGGAATACGTGCTTGCGGTTAAAGGTAAAGTTCGGGAAAGAGAGAGCAAAACGAACAAAATCGCTACGGGCGAAATCGAAATTCTTGCCGACGAACTTAAAATTCTTTCCGAAGCCGACACCACGCCTTTTGAAATACTCGACGAATCGAACGTAAACGAAACGCTTCGTTTGAAATACAGATACCTCGATTTGAGAAGGCCGTCTTTGCAGAAAAATTTGTTTTTGAGAAACGAAATAACCAAAGCGGCGAGAAAATTCTTCGACGAACACGATTTCGTCGAGGTTGAAACGCCTATGCTCGGCAGGTCTACGCCGGAGGGCGCAAGGGATTATCTCGTTCCGTCGAGAGTTCACGAGGGATGTTTTTACGCGTTGCCGCAGTCGCCGCAGCTTTATAAACAGCTTTTGATGATTGCCGGCTTCGATAGATATTACCAGATAACCAAATGCTTCCGCGACGAGGATTTGAGAGCCAACCGTCAGCCGGAATTCACCCAGATTGACGTCGAGATGAGTTTCGTTGAAGAGGTTGAGGACGTAATGTATCCCATCGAGGGGCTTATCAAGAACGTTTTCAAAAGCGCAATCGGGCTCGACCTCGGCGAAGGGCATTTCAGAACGATGACTTACCGTGAAGCTATGGAAAATTACGGCTCGGATAAGCCCGACACGAGATTCGGTTTGAAAATCGTGAATTGTTCGGATTTGTTTAAAAATTCGGAATTCAAGGTGTTTGCGGACGCTCTTAAAATCGAAATAGGGCCTATAAGAGGCAGCGTGAGAGCAATCAACGCAAAAGGTCTTGCGTACAAGTTTTCGAGAAAGGAACTCGACGCAACGGTCGAATATGCGAAAACGCTCGGCGCGAAAGGTCTTTGCTGGATGACTTGGGCGAAGGGCGGCGAAATCAAATCGTCGTTCGCGAAATTCCTCACGGCGGAAGATATAGAGAATATCAAGGCAAGAATGGGCTTTGAAGAGGGCGACGTTTTGTTCTTTGCGGCGGATAAGGATTACGTCGTATTCAACACGCTCGGCGGAATTCGTCTTATGATTGCCGATAAGCACGGGCTTATCGATAAGGACGTTTACGACATTTTGTGGGTAACGGAATTCCCGATGTTTGAATGGTCGGAAGAGGAGAATCGTTATATGGCGGTTCACCATCCGTTCACCGCTCCTATGAACGAGGACCTCGAACTTTGCGAGACCGACCCGTCCAAGGCGAGAGCCAAGGCTTACGACCTCGTTATCAACGGTCAGGAATCGGGCGGCGGTTCAATCCGTATTCATTCGAGAGATATTCAAAAGAAAATGTTCAATATTCTCGGATTTTCGGAAGAGGACATCGAAAAGAAGTTCGGTTTCTTCGTGGACGCGTTCAATTACGGCGCGCCCCCGCACGGAGGACTTGCTTTCGGGCTCGACAGGCTCACGATGCTTTTATCCAAGGACGATTCGATAAGGGACGTAATAGCTTTCCCGAAGGTGCAAACGGCGTCGTGCCTTATGAGCAGCGCGCCCGCGCCGGTAGAGCAGAAACAGCTTGACGAACTTTATATCGAAGTTAAAAAAGATTGATATTTTTAATAATAAGAAGCGGCGGATATTGCGAAAAACATCGCAATATCCGCCGCTTTTAAATAAACGCGTTTTTACCAAGGTTTATCGTCGTAAGGCGTGTTTTCAACGCCTTCGGCTTGAAGTTTTACAACCATTTTATCGAGTTTGCCTTTCCATATTTTTTTGAACCATTTCGTTTTTCCGAACCATTTGACGAGCGTAGGGCTGATTGCGTAATATACGCGTATAAAAGTTCTGCCGTACCAAGTCGAGCCTAACGTATCGTCGCGGAAGCGGCGAAGAGTCCACACCTCGGGGCAGTCGTACGAGCCGTACACGCAAGTCGCGATATAACACCCGCCTTTTATTTTTCTTGCGTTGTCCGAAATTATATCTATGAGATATTGTTCGTCGTGCTTTTTCGCAATTCGTTTAAGTTCCGAAATATATGCCTGACGAACGGGGCGCATTATTTTTTTACACCACGAAGAACCGCCCACGGCGTGGATTCCGTCTGAATTGTCGTAAACAAATTCGGTCGCGTCAAATTTATCGATATAATAACCGATTTTTCTTAAAACCTCTTCCTTGTTTTCGGTTGTCGTTTCATAGTAATCGCCGATTTCGGCTATCGAGTTCAATAAAACTTTAATCTTTTGTTGTCTTGCAAAAAAGTCTTTTGAAAATAAGGACGACATAACCCTTCCGTATGCGCTGAAAAAAACCGCCTCGATATTGCTTGATTCGTATCGTTCTATCGTACCGTAACTTTTTTCGACTTTTTTCCAGTCGTCGTTTTTTAACGCCATTCTTGCATTTTCAAAAAGTTTTATAATATCGGGGGATTCTGCGTTTTGGTTAATATCGCCGCGAGCTTTGTTAAAATTATCGTTGATTATTCCGCCGTTTATGATGATTTTTGCTTTTTCGACAAGATATTTTCCTCCGCAATGCGGACAGGTCAATTCGCCTTTTGCAGAATCGTCGATTTTCAAGTCCGCTCCGCAATCGGGGCATTTTCCTGCTACCAATCCCATAACGTTTCTCCTTTAAAAAATAAAAAATGCGGCAACCGAAGTCACCGCACCAAAAGCGCAAACCCCGATTGTCGCCAAACAAATTCCAAGTATACGAAAGGATACCCTTACACAATAACTCGATGGGATTTGCGATTTTGCAAAACGCATATAGTTATTGTGTGCGGCAAAATAAGGAATAATTCCCTTTTTTGCAAAAAGAAAATATCCCCGCATATACTTATGAAATTTGTTTGGCAATTTCATTGTATCATAAAAACTTAAAAATATCAACTAAAAAACAGAAAAAACGCAGTTTACTAAAAACTGCGTTTTAACCTGTGAAAGGTACGTTTTTTAAAAGAAATAAAATTCATTAAGCGGCGTTAATCGACTTATAGGCCGACTTTTACGCTTTAATCTTTACGTATTTAAGCTTTGCGTATTCGGGAAGTCCGTTTTTAAGCCTGCGCTCCGGTTCGCCCGAAATAAGAGGCAAAGCGTACGAAACGAAGTCGTCGGTAAGGTCCGTCCCGCTTTCGGTAATCCATTCTGCGGGAATTTTTTTCTCCGCGTTTGCCGCAGAGGAAAGCGGTTCGGCAACGTATTCAATCTCGTATTTCGCGCCGCCCTTCCTTTTAAAGCCTATCATTTTATCCGTTTCGCCTTCCGTGGCTTTTATAACAGCGTATCTTCCGGCGTTGAACGATTCTTCTATGTCGGTTGCGGAAGCGCAGTGCGCAGCGCAGCGTTGCAAAATATTCAGCTCCACGGCTTTGCATTTTATGCCGAGGGTTTTAACTTGCGCTTTCAACGCGTTTCCCACGCCGCCGAGTTGCGAATGGCCGAAAACGTCGGTAGAGCTTTGGTCTTCGCCGACGTATTTGCCGTTTGCAAAACGGATTCCTTCCGAAACCGCAACGACGCAGTATTTTTTAGCGTCAACCACGGCTTTAACGTCGGAGAGAAATTTCTCGTAAGAAAAAACCGTTTCGGGGAGGTAAATCAAATCCGCGCCGAAACCGTTAATCGAAGCGAGTTTGCTTGCCGCGGTGAGCCAGCCGGCGTTTCTGCCCATAATCTCAACGACGATAACGAGCGGTGAGGGGTATATCGAAGCGTCGCGGTTTATTTCCATAACCGAGTTGGCGATATATTTCGCCGCGCTTCCGTACCCGGGGCAGTGGTCCGTTCCGCAAAGGTCGTTGTCGATTGTTTTCGGTATGCCGATAACGTTCACGTCGTAGCCCGATTTTTGCATATATTTCGAGATTTTGTCGCAGGTATCCATACTGTCGTTTCCGCCGTTATAAAAGAAATAACGCACGTCGTATTTCTTGAAAATTTCGAGAATACGGCGATAGTCGGAATCGTTTTCGTCAGGATTTTTAAGCTTGTATCTCACCGAGCCGAAAGCCGAAGCGGGCGTGTATTTCAACGCTTCGAGTTCGGCCTTGTCTTCAAACGAAATATCGAAAAAATCTTCGTCTAAAACGCCTTTTATTCCGTGATGCGCGCATAAAACTCCGGTAACGTTTTCGTTATCCAAAGCTTCGATAAGTCCGCCGGCGATGCTGGCGTTGATAACCGTCGTAGGGCCGCCGGATTGCGCAAACACGCATTTTCCTTTTAAATTCTTCATATTTTCGTAAAAATTTAAGCCCGAAAATCAGCAAAGCTTCGAAGCCATTTCGTAAAGCTGCATATTCATCGTTTTGGTTTGCGAAAGAGCTTCGGTTATGTCGAGGTCCACGATTTCGTTTTTCTTTATGCCGATAACCCTGTTCGTTTTTCCTTCGATGAGAAGTTCGGTGGCTCTCGTGCCGAATCTTGCGGCGAGCATTCTGTCCGCCATAGTGGGCGTGCCGCCTCTTTGAATGTGGCCGAGAGTGGTTACTTTAACGTCCGCTCCGCTCATAACCGAAACGACGGTTTTGATTTCCTGTTCGTTGCCCGCGCCTTCCGCAAGAACGATAATATTCGAGGTTTTGCCTCTTTCTTTGCTCTTTTTAATATCTTCCGCGATAGCGCGAATGTCGTAAGGCACTTCGGGAACGAGGATATATTCCGCGCCGCCGCAAATTCCCGCATAAAGCGCGATGTCGCCGCAACGTCTGCCCATAACTTTAACGAGCGAAACGCGGTCGTGAGAAGTCATAGTGTCGCGAAGATTGTTTATAGCCCACAAAACGGTGTTCACGGCAGTGTCGAAGCCGAGGGTATAATCGGTGTACGCAAGGTCGTTATCGATAGTCCCCGGGATACCGACCACGTTGATTCCGTTTTCGTCCGATAAGCATCTTGCGCCGGTGAACGAACCGTCGCCGCCGATGACGACGAGCCCTTCGATGCCGAGAGCTTTAAGATTATCCGCAGCTTTTTTTCTCGTTTCGGGAAGTTTGAATTCGAGGCATCTCGCGGTTTTTAAAATCGTGCCGCCTCTTTGAACTATATCGCACACCGAGTGAGTGTTCATTTGCGTGATGCAGTTATTGACGAGTCCGTAATAACCTCTTTCCACGCCGTACACTTCGAGTCCGCTGTTAATCGCGCTTCTTACGCACGCTCTTATGCAGGCGTTCATACCGGGGGCGTCGCCGCCGCTTGTTAAAATTGCTATTTTTTTCATATGTTTACCTCCTGTAAATATGGTGTAAAAAAATTTTCTTTTTAATCGTAATTTTTGCGTTGACGAACGGAAGCCTTACGCAGAGAAGAATTTAATATCTTTTTCGTCGACGATTGAAAGAAGCTCGTTGACGAGCCCTTTGCAGTTTCTGACGGTTTGCGACATTTTATAGTTTTTGCCGTCTATCTTAAAACATACGATAATATCTCCGGGGTAGGTGGAAAGTATGTCTATAAGTTCGTTTTTAAAGGATTTCGTGTCGTCGTGAAGGATAATTCCGAGGTAATCCTTCGTCGCTTTAACTTTTTCTTCGGGCGCGGTTTCCTTTTCGTTCACGTCCGTAACGGAATCGACGATGATGCTCGCGCGGTCGTCTTTAAGTTGAAGTTTGCCGCGGATTTTAACAACTTGTTCCACCGCTATTTTATCCTTGAATTTTTCAAAGGTTTTGGGGAAGAACACGCATTCTATCGCTCCGTAAGTATCTTCGATGGTGACGAAAGCCATATTCGAGCCGGATTTCGTGGTGATTTTGTCCGAAGCGGTGATAATTCCGCCGATGAAAACGGGCATATCGTTTTTAACGTCCGTGAATATCTTGTTTCCGTCCTCGTCTTCTTCCACGTTTGCGAGCATTTCGGTGGTGAAAGAGCAGTCCGCAAACTTGGCTTTATACCCGTCGAGCGGGTGGCCGGAAACGTACACGCCGGTAACGTTTTTTTCAAGCGAAAGCTTCGTTTTATTGTCGTATTCCGGAACGTCGGGGTAGTTTACGGTGAAGTTTGCGTCCTCGGCCAAAAAATCGCCGAACAAACTCATTTGCGCGCTTTCGCGTTGCTTTGCGATAATCATAACGCGGTCGATAAGTTCGTCGTAAATGGCGATAAGTTGAGCGCGTTTCTTCCCGAAACAGTCAAACGCTCCGGCGTAAATAAGGTTTTCAACCAGCCTTTTGTTCAAAACCTTGCTTTCGCATCTCGAAATAAAGTTTTCAAAAGAAAGGTATTTGCCGTTTTTTTCGCGTTCGGCGGTTATGGAATCTATCGCGGCGATGCCTATGCCTTTAACGGCGGCAAGTCCGTAACGAATTTTGTTGTTTTTAACGCTGAAATAGCCCACGCTTTCGTTTATATCGGGCGGGAGAACCTTTATCCCTTCTTCTTTCGCGTAAGAGATATAGTTCTTTATTTCGTCGATATTGGTGATACGGTTGTTTAAAACCGCGGTTAAAAATTCCGCTTCGTAATAACATTTAAGGTAAGCCGTCTGGTAAGTTACGAGCGAATACGCCGCGGCGTGCGATTTGTTGAACGCGTATTTCGCGAAGTCCTTCATCTCGTTCCAGATGGCGTGGGCAACGTCCTCGGGTACGCCGCGTTTAAGGCAGCCGTCGATAGCCGTGGAAACTTTGCCGTGTTTATCGACCGATTCTTCCTTGCCGTGAATGAAGATGACTTCTTCCTTTATCATATCGTCCACTTTTTTCTTGCCCATCATACGGCGGACCATATCTGCCTGACCGAGCGTGTAACCGGCAAGAGCCTGAACGATTTTCATAACCTGTTCCTGATAAACTATGCAGCCGTAGGTTTGCTTTAAGATTGGTTCGAGAAGCGGGTGCGCGTAGGAAACCAGTTCGGGGTTGTGTTTGCATTTAACGAATTTGGGTATCGAATCCATAGGCCCGGGGCGGTAAAGCGACACCGCCGCGACTATATCTTCGATGCAGGACGGGCGAAGTTCTTTCATAAACTTCTGGAAGCCCGCGGATTCTATCTGGAATATGGCTTTCGTGTTGCCCGTGGAGAGCAAATCGAAAACTTTCGGGTCGTCGTAGGAGGATTTATCGAAATCGAGTTCCACGCCGTGGTTTTGTTTGATATAATCGATTGCCATTTTAATATCGGAAAGGTTTCGAAGGCCAAGGAAGTCCATTTTAAGGAAACCGAGGTGTTCGAGTTCCACGCCCGTATATTGGCTGGTTATATCTTCGCCGTTCCTGCCGAGCGGCATATGCTTATCGAGAATATCCGCGCCGATAATAACTCCGCAGGCGTGCGTGCTTGCCTGACGGGGAGAGTCTTCGAGCTTTGCCGCAACGTCCACAACCCGCCTTATTTCGGGGGAGTTGTTGTACATCGACACGAGTTCGGGAACGGAGAAATCCACTCCGTAATCTTTCGCGCCCTCCTTCGGGTGGTATTTTCCGAATACTTTAAGGATAATGTTGGGGCGTTTCAAATCGAATTCTTCGCCCTTTGCGTTTTTCCGAACGAGTTTGTTCGGCATAGCCTTCGTAACTCTGTCGGCCTCGGAATAGGACACTTTAAGCACTCTCGCAACGTCCTTAATGGCGTTTTTTGCCGCCATCGTTCCGAAAGTGACTATTTTACAAACTCTGTCAAACCCGTATTTTTTGCGGACGTATTCGATAACTTCCTGACGGCGGCTATCCTCGAAGTCCACGTCGAAATCGGGTGCGGAAACACGTTCGGGGTTTAAGAAACGCTCGAAGTAAA
>ERZ808278.1204-NODE-1204-length-11756-cov-2.990941_pt1 | contig 11756 bp, 7 predicted proteins | sample MGYA00521239_ERZ808278 | MGnify/ENA primary metagenome ERZ808278 (study PRJEB31516, sample SAMN03275600) | gut metagenome | biome: mammalia-associated habitat; material: feces | host: Papio cynocephalus | place: Kenya | collected 2012-07-17 ... | reverse complement strand
CGGACCGATTGCCGTTTTCCAGGCTCTTTGCCACCTTCATTATAACGACCTTCCGGCAAGAGACAGAAAGGCTCCGAAGTTTTACGTCGAGGACAACGTTGACCCCGAAAGAATGGCTGCGCTCTTTGACGTTATAGACGTAGAAAAAACAGTTTTCAACGTTATCACGAAGAGCGGCTCGACGTCCGAAACGATGTCGCAGTACCTTATTATATATAAGGCTCTCAAGGAAAAACTCGGAGACAACGTTAAGGATCACATCATCGCAACCACGTCGAAAGAGACGGGTAATCTTATAAAAATCGCCAAAGCGGAAGGTTATAAAACGTTTTATATTCCCGACGGCGTAGGCGGAAGATTTTCGGAGCTCAGCCCCGTCGGCTTGCTTCCCGCCGCGGTAACGGGCGTTGATATCGGCGAGCTTCTCGCGGGCGCGGCTTATATGGACAGAATTTCGATGAACAAGAGCCTTAGCAAAAACCCTGCGCTTATGAACGCCGTTTTGCAGGATATCGCGATGAAGAGAGGCAAAAACATTTCGGTTATGATGCCTTATGCGGACGGACTTAAATATTTTTCAGACTGGTATTGCCAGATATGGGCGGAGTCGCTCGGCAAAGAAGTCGATAACTCGGGCGTAAGGGTAAACGCGGGACAAACCCCCGTAAAAGCTCTCGGCGTAACCGATCAGCACAGTCAGGTTCAGCTTTACGCCGAAGGACCTTACGATAAGGTCGTTACCTTCCTTGCTGTCGGAAAATACAGAAAAGAAGTGGTTATTCCCGAGGGTTGCAAGGATATCCCCGACGTTCATTTCCTTTGCGGGCACACGCTCAACGAGCTTATTTCCGCGGAGAGAGTGGCGACGGAGTATGCGCTCACGGTCAAAAAGAGAATGAATCATACCATTATTCTTCCCGAAATAAACGCATTCACGATAGGCGAGCTTATCTGCTATTTTGAAATGCAGACGGCTTTTGAAGGTGAGTTTCTCAATATCAACACTTACAATCAGCCGGGCGTTGAAAACGGCAAAAACGCAACCTACGCGCTTCTTGGCAGAAAGGGTTACGAAGCCAAGAGAATCGAGCTTGAAAGAGCTCCCGAAAAACTTGACGGTTACATTATCTAATACAAATTATCAGGAGCAAAAATGCCAAAGAAGGACGAGCTTGCAAAATACCTTTTTCATCAGGGAACGAATTATAAAGCGTACGAATATCTCGGTGCGCACTTTGTAAAACGCGGAAAAAAAGAGGGCGTTGTGTTCAGAGTCTGGGCGCCGTCTGCTGTTTCCGTTTCGGTTGTCGGAGATTTCAACGGCTGGGATAAGTCGGCGAATCCTATGATAAACGACGACGGAGTTTACGAAACGTTCGTCGAAGGGTTAAAGGTTTTCGACAATTACAAATACTGCGTGGTTTCGGATAAAGGCGAGGTTTTAAAAGCCGATCCTTACGCTTTCCACGCCGAAACGACGCCCGAAACGGCTTCCAAGATATACGACCTGGACGGCTATAACTGGAACGACGGCGAATACGTGAAGGAAAGAGCAACGAAAAATACGCATACTCTTCCGATGAATATTTACGAGGTAAATCTTCTGTCCTTTAAGAGGAAGGAAAACGGAGATTATTATTCCTACGAGGAGCTTATCGGCGAGCTTGTGCCGTACGTTAAAAATCACGGCTATAATTACGTTGAAATGATGCCCGTAACGGAGTACCCGTTTGACGGCTCGTGGGGGTATCAGCCCACGGGATATTTCGCCGTTACTTCGAGGCTCGGAACGCCTAAGGATTTTATGAAGCTCGTCGATGCCTTCCACAAGGAAAATATCGGCGTAATTCTCGACTGGGTTCCCGCGCATTTCCCGAAAGACGAATTCGGTTTGTACGAGTTTGACGGCGCGCCCCTTTATGAAAATAAGGGCTGGGACAGAATAGAGCATAAAGGCTGGGGAACGAGAAGATTCGATTACGGCAGAACGGAAGTTCAGTCCTTCCTCGTCTCGTCGGCGTGCTTCTTTTTCGAGAAATATCATATAGACGGAATAAGAGTAGACGCGGTCGCCTCGATGCTTTATCTCGATTACGATAAAAAGCCCGGGGAGTGGCTCCCGAATCAGTACGGCGACAACAAGAATTTAGAGGCGATTTCCTTTGTGAAAAAGCTCAATAAAGCCGTACACGAGGAGTTTCCGTATGCGATGATGATCGCCGAGGAATCGACGGCGTATCCTTACGTTACGAGACCTGTTGACGAGGGTGGGCTCGGCTTCGATTATAAATGGAATATGGGTTGGATGAACGACGTGTTATCGTACGTCAAAATCGACCCGCTTTTCAGAAAATACGAGCATAACAAGCTTAATTTTTCAATGATGTACGCTTTTTCCGAGCACTACATTCTTCCCATTTCGCATGATGAGGTCGTGCACGGAAAGGCTTCGCTTTTAAACAAGCAATTCGGCGATTACGACGATAAGTTTGCGGGCGACAGAGCTTTTATGGGTTATATGACGGCTCACCCTGGGAAAAAACTTATGTTTATGGGCTGCGAGTTCGGTCAGTTCAAGGAATGGAATTATAAGGAAGGGCTCGAGTTTTTCTTAAAAGATTACGAAAAGCATAATAAGCTTGACAGATTCTTTACCGAGCTCAACGAGTTTTATCTGTCGGAACCTGCGCTTTACGGCGATGACGACGGCTGGAACGGCTTCGAGTGGCTCGCCGCGGACGACAGCGATAAAAATTCGCTCGCTTTCGTGAGAAAATTCGGCGACAGGCAAATCGTTGCCGTGATAAATTTCAGCGGAGCCGATTTCGCTTACAGAATTGGCGTTGAAAAAGGCGAATATAAAGTCGTGTTCAATTCCGATAAAACCATTTACGGCGGAAACGGAAAGAACAAAAAACGCGTATATAAATCAGAACAAAAGGAATGGGGCGGCAAAACAAATTCGATAGAAATCGAAATGCCGAAACTTTCTTTTATATATCTTTTAAAAACTAAATAAACCCGTCGGTAAAACCGACGAAAAAGGGAGGGTAAAATGATAAGCAAAAAAGAGTGCGTAGCCATGCTTCTTGCCGGAGGGCAGGGAAGCAGACTGTTTGCACTTACGAACAAAATAGCAAAGCCCGCGGTGACGTTCGGCGGAAAGTACAGAATAATCGATTTTCCGCTTTCCAACTGCGTTAATTCGGGTATAGACACGGTCGGCGTTTTAACGCAGTATCAGCCGCTTATTTTAAACGACTATATCGGTAACGGCGAACCGTGGGATCTTGACAGATCTAACGGCGGAGTACATATTCTTTCTCCGTATCAGGCTAAACACGGCTCGGAATGGTTCAAAGGTACGGCAAACGCCATTTATCAGAACATTTCGTTCATAAAAAGATATAATCCCGACTACGTTCTCGTGCTTTCCGGCGACCATATTTATAAAATGGATTACGCAGATATGCTCAGAAAGCATAAGGAAAGCGGCGCCGATTGCACGATTGCGGCGATAAAAGTTCCTCTTTCCGAAGCTTCGAGATTCGGAATCTTAAACGTCGATAAGGACGGCGTGATTTACCAGTTCGAGGAAAAACCCAAACAGCCGAAAAGCGATCTTGCGTCTATGGGAATATACATTTTCTCTGCGGAAAAGATGTATAAATACCTCGAAGAGGACGAAGCCGACCCGTCTAGCTCCAACGATTTCGGAAAGAACGTTCTTCCGAAAATGCTCAATTCGGGCGAAAAAATGGTTTCTTACACATTCAACGGATACTGGAAAGATGTGGGAACGATAAACTCGCTTTACGAATCAAATATGGATTTATTAGGCGAGGCACCGAAATTCGATATCGCCGACCCGTCCTGGAGAATACGTTCGAGAAACCCGATCGCTCCGCCACAGTTTATCGGAAGCGACGCGCGCGTTGTCAATTCTCTGGTCGTGTCGGGCTGCGAAATCGACGGAAACGTCGAAAACAGCATTTTGTCGCACGACGTTAAAATCGCCAAGGGTGCGGTAGTTAAAAATTCGATCATTTACGCTTGCGCCGAAATCGGCGAAGGTGCGGTCGTCGAGCATGCGATAATCGACGAAAACGTGAAAATAGGTAAAAACGCAGTTATCGGCGAAGGTCAGAAGGACGAGTCGCTTTCCGTCGCCGTGCTCGGAAGAGATATAACCGTTTCCGATAACGCAGTTATCGGTGCGGGACAGATCGTAGACGAAAACGTTTAAGGAGGGAAGAAGATGAGTACGCTCGGTTTAATTTTTTCAAACATACACGATAACAACGTTCCCGAACTCACCGCTAAAAGAACGGTTGCTTCAATTCCGTTTTGCGGAAGATATCGCCTTATTGACTTCGCTCTTTCGAACATGGTCAATTCCGATATCACGAAAGTCGGAATAATAACGAAAAGTAACTTCCAGTCCTTAATGGATCATATCGGGAGCGGAAAAGACTGGGATCTTGCCCGTCACGTAGGCGGCTTGTACATTCTTCCTCCGTTCGGAGTTACCGAAAGCAATATGCTTTATTCCACAAGGCTCGAGGCATTGAAAAGCGTTACGGGATTTTTAACCAAATCTCACGAGGAATACGTCGTTATGAGCGATTCCGATATGGTTTGTGCGGTCGATTTTAAACCGATTATTGCGGAGCATATCAGTAAAGGTGCGGATATGACGCTCGTTTACGTTAAAAAGCACAGAAACGAAGTCGGCGGAAGAGAAAACGTATTTCTGGATATCGATAATGATAATAAAGTTAAAGAAATCGTATACGATTCTCAGGATGAAACGGTAAACGTTTACACGAATATGGTCGTCATTTCGAGAACGCTTCTTATAAGCATTCTTGCCGACGCTTTTTCGCACGGAGCGAAATCTTTTGTAAAAGAGGTTGTTTCCGCTCAGCTTTCTTACGGTAAGGTAAGGGCTTACGAGCATAAGGGTTATTACGAGGAAATCACCTCGCTTCAGAAATATTACGACGAAAACCTGAGGCTTTTAAACAAAGAAGTTAGAGAAGAGGTTTTCAGAAAATCGAATATTTACACCAAGGTTAAAGATTCAGCGCCGACGAGGTACGGAGAGAACGCTATCGTCAACAATTCGCTCATTGCAGACGGTTGCACGATAGAGGGTGAAGTTTATAACAGTATAATTTTCAGAGGAGTTACGGTCGGGCGCGGTACGGTGATCAAAAATTGCGTTATCATGCAGAATACGACCGTCGGCGAACAAGTAACGCTCAATTGCATTATAACCGATAAAAACACTCTGATAAAAGACAGAAGAACGCTTTCGGGCAGTGAAAATCACCCGTTCTACATAGCTAAGGGAACGGTAATTTAAAAGGAGTTTGATATGGCAAAGACTACTGTAAAAACCACCGAAGAAAAGGTTGAAGATAAAAAGAAGGTAAAGCCTGCGGCTAAAAAGACCGTTAAGGAAGAGAAGCCCGCCGAGGCAAAGAAAGTTGTAAAGGAAGAAAAACCTGCTGCGGCTAAAAAAGCCGTAAAGGAAGAGAAGCTTGCTGCAGCTAAAAAGACGACAAAAGAAGAAAAGCCCGCAGCGACTAAAAAGGTTGTTAAGAAAGAAAAACCCGTTGAAAACGCTATGCCAGAAGTAGCTTCGGGAGACGTTAATTTCACGGTCAGGGCTTTAAATTCCGTCTTGTTTGTTGCAAGCGAAGCAAATCCCTATCTCGGAACGGGCGGCTTGGCGGACGTTATCGGTTCGCTTCCGAAGTCGCTCGCAAAAAACGGCAATTATGACGTAAGAGTAGTTATGCCGCTTTACGGCGATATAGATCAAAAATACAGAGCACAAATGAGATTTTTAATGAATTTCAACGTGCCTTTGGCTTGGAGAAATCAGTATTGCGGCGTATTTTCGCTTAAAGCGGACGGCGTTACGTTCTATTTCATCGATAACGAATACTATTTCAAGAGAGGCGGGCTTTACGGTTATTTCGACGACGGAGAAAGATATGCGTTTTTCTCAAAAGCCGTTCTCGAAATGATGGTTCATCTCGATTATTATCCCGAAATCCTTCATTGTCACGACTGGCAGGCGGCTCTTTCGGTTATATATCTTAAAACGCTTTACGCAAATCGTTACGGCTACGACCACATAAAAGCGTTGTTTACTATCCATAACATAGAATATCAGGGTAAATACGGCTACGAATGCTTAGCCGACCTTTTCGGACTTCCCGAAAGCGTTAAAAACGTTCTTGATTACGAGGGCTGTCTTAACCTAATGAAGGGTGCGATTCAGCTTTCCGACAGATTTTCTACGGTATCGCCTATGTATGCGAACGAAATAAAAAACCCGTTCTTCGCCCACGGGCTTCAGTATGCCGTATGCGAAAACGAATTCAAGCTTTCGGGCATACTTAACGGTATAGACGAATCGGTATACAACCCCGCAACGGACGAAAAGCTCTTTAAAAATTATTCCGTTAAGGATATGGGCGGAAAGGCGGTTTGCAAATCCGAACTTCAGAAAATGCTCGGGCTTCCCGAAAAGACCGACGCTCCGCTTATCTCGGTCATCTCCCGCCTCGTTCCCGCAAAGGGACTTGAACTTATCAAATGCGTAATCGAGGAACTTCTTGCCGAAAACGTTCAGGTTGTTATTCTCGGAAAAGGCGAGGGCGAATACGAGGAATTTTTCAAGGGTTTAGCCGAAAGGTATTCGGGTAAGTGCAGAGCGATTATTGCTTACAACAAAGACCTCGCAAGCAAGCTTTATTCGGCATCGGATATTTTCCTTATGCCTTCAAAACAGGAGCCTTGCGGTCTTTCGCAGATGATTGCCTGCAAGTACGGTGCCGTTCCCGTGGTAAGAGCAACGGGAGGACTGTTCGACAGCATCGCGCCGCACAATAACGCCGAGAGAAAGGGCGGAAACGGATTCGTATTCGGGAATTACAACGCCCACGAGATGCTTTACGTCGTAAAAGACGCGATTTACACTTTCGGCAATAAAAATGAATGGAACGAAATTGTTAAAAATGCGATGACTACCGATTTCAGCTGGCAGAAATCGTCGGGAGAATATGAGAAATTATACGACAAAATGTTGGGGCTTATAAAATAAAAACCGACAAACAGGAGACTTAAATGGGAAAAACTGAAATCACGCCTAAAGAAATGAAGGACGTAATCAGCGGAAAGCTTTCGAGATACTTCGGCGTTTCCGTAAAAGAAGCCACCACCGAGCAGCTTTACAAGGCGGTCGTTATGGCGGTAAGAGACACTCTTTTAGTAAAGGGCCAACCCCATCCCTAAAAAGCGCAACGCTTATCACTATAAAACCAAAGCCGCAAAAGCCAAAAGGGTATATTATCTTTGCATGGAGTTTTTGCTCGGACGTTCGCTTAAAAACAACGTTTATAATCTTGGAATCGAGGAGCAGGTAAGCAAAGTTTTGAAAACGAGAGGCTTAACGCTCGAAGATCTTTACGAGCTCGAGCCCGACGCAGGTCTCGGAAACGGCGGTCTCGGAAGGCTCGCGGCTTGCTTTATGGACGCTTTGGCAAGCGGAAACTATCCCGCGATGGGTTATTCCATCCGTTACGAATACGGGCTTTTCAAACAAAAAATCGTAGACGGCTGGCAGACCGAATTGCCCGACGTATGGCTTCCCGGCGGCGAGGTGTGGCTCACGCCCCGTTCGGATATGGCTGTAAGGGTTAAATTCGACGGAAAAATCAGCGAGGAATGGACGAGCGAAGGAATGAAAATCGTACAAAACGATTGTCAGGAAGTCGAAGCAGTTCCTTACGATATGATGATTTCGGGAAAGGATTCGGAGGCTGTTTCCGTTCTGAGACTCTGGGCGGCAAAAAGCGTGAGAAACTTCGATATGAACTCTTTCTCCGAAGGCGATTACGTTCGCTGTATGCAGGAGGATAATGAAGCGGAGCTTATTTCAAAGGTTCTTTATCCGTCCGACAATCACTCCGAGGGTAAATCGTTAAGGCTTAAACAGCAGTATTTCCTTGTTTCCGCAACGTTACAGAATATTATTAACGAACACGTAAGAAGATACGGCGATCTGCACACGCTTCCCGATATGGCGGCGATTCATATCAACGACACGCACCCCGCGCTTTGTATTCCCGAGCTTATGAGAATACTTATGGACGAGCACGGCTTCGGCTGGGACGAATCGTGGGATATCGTGAAAAGAACCGTTGCTTACACCAATCATACGGTTATGAGCGAAGCCTTAGAGAAGTGGAACGAGGATCTTATCGAAAGACGCCTTCCGAGAATCTACGCGATTTTAAAGGAAATCAATCAGAGATTTTGCGGAGAAATGTGGAACAAATTCCCGGGAGATTGGGATAAAATCGAGAGGATGTCCATTCTTTCGCACGGTCAGGCGAGAATGGCTAATCTTTCGGTCGTAGCTTCGCACACGGTAAACGGAGTTTCCAAGCTTCACAGCGACATTATAAAGAACAGTATTTTCAAGGATTTCAACGACGCGTATCCCGAGAAATTCACCAACGTTACGAACGGCATAGCGCACAGAAGATGGCTTTGCCAGTCCAACAAGGAGCTTACCGAGCTTTTAACGGAGTGTATCGGCGACGGATTCGTTATGAACTCCGAAGAGCTCAGAAAATTCAAGGCTTTTGAAAACGATGAAACTGTTTTGAAACGTCTTGCGGAAATCAAAAAAATAAAGAAAAGTCAGCTTGCGACCTACGTTTATAAAAAGACGGGTTACACGCTTTCGCCCGACTCGATTTTCGACGTTCAGGCAAAGAGATTGCACGAATACAAGCGCCAGCTTTTGAACGCTATGTATATCATCAATCTTTACAATAATCTTAAAGAAAATCCCGATGCGGACGTTATCCCGAAAACGTTTATTTTCGGCGCGAAAGCCGCTCCCGGGTATTATATGGCGAAGAGGATTATCAAACTTCTTTGCTCGATTGCGGAGGATCTCAGAAAGAACCCCGACAAGAGAATAAGAGAGAAGCTTAACGTTTTGTATCTCGAAGATTATAATGTTACGATGGCTGAAACTCTTATGCCTGCGACCGAAATTTCCGAGCAGATTTCCACTGCGGGAAAGGAAGCGAGCGGCACGGGCAATATGAAGTTTATGATAAACGGCGCGCTCACGATCGGAACTTTGGACGGCGCGAACGTAGAAATGAGAGAATCCGTCGGCGACGAGAATATATTTATATTCGGAATGAACGCAAAGCAGGTCGAAGATCTTTGGAAACACGGCTACGACGCGTGCGCTTTCTATAATAACAACGTTGTTCTGCAAAAAGTCATCGCAAGCCTTAAAAACGGCTTTGCGGGCGAGAAGTTCGACGATATCGCAACGTATCTCCTTACCAATTCGCCTATTGCCGACCCCTATATGTGTATGGCGGATTTCAGCGACTTCCTTGCCGTTCACGATAAAGCCGACAAGACGTATAAGGACGTTTTGAAGTGGAACAAAATGTCGCTTAACAACATTGCGGGCGCAGGAATATTCTCGGCAGACAGAAGCATAAAAGAATATGCCGAAAGAATCTGGCATTTAAAACAGATAAAGTAAAATATGGTTGTAAATTACGATCCGCTTTCCCTTGAAAATAAGAGCGTTACGGGCGCGATTAAAGAGGGGGAGCGGCTCGATATAAAGATTAAAATAAGCGGAGCGGAGCAGTGCGTTCTCGCTCTTTTCGAGGACGGAGCCCCGACCGAAAAGATATTTGACGGCGTTAAAAACGGAGACGGATTTTCCTTTTCGATAGAAGGTTTATCTAAGGGTTTGTATTTCTACCGCTTTTACGCCGACGGAAAAAGAATCGGAAAGAGCGATTACGGATTCGGCGAAGAAGGCTCGTTAAACGACTTTCAGTTGCTTTGCTATAAAGACGGCGAAAAGTTATGCGGCTTTGCGGGCGGGGTTATGTATCAGATTTTCCCCGACAGATTCGCGAGAGCCGAAGGCTTCGGCGACGCTTCGGGAAAGAAGCTTAGAAGAGACTGGGGCGGTTGTCCCGAATATCTTCCCGATAAATTCGGCAAGATAAAGAATAACGATTTCTTTGGCGGGAACTTTGAAGGGATACGCCGAAAAATCGATTATCTTAAAAAACTAGGCGTAACTCATCTGTATCTTAATCCCGTATTCAAAGCTTATTCAAACCACCGTTACGATACTGGCGATTACACATGTTTCGACCCGCTTTTAGGTACGGAAGAAGATTTTACGTCTCTCGTAAAAGCTTTAAAAATCAACGGTATTTCCTTGATTTTTGACGGTGTATTCAATCACACGGGAGACGACAGCGTTTACTTTAACAAATACGGAAATTATCCGTCCGTGGGGGCTTATCAGTCTAAAGATTCCCCGTACTACAACTGGTATGTGTTCGAGGAATTTCCCGATAAGTATCTTTCCTGGTGGGGAATAGATATCCTTCCTACGATAAACAAATCGAGCGAGGAATTTGAAAACTTCATTGCGGGAAAGGGCGGAGTTATCGACAGGATGATGAAGCTCGGCGCGGGTGGCGTAAGGCTGGACGTCGTGGACGAGATAACCGACGAGTTCGTTGAAAAAATCAACGAAAGAGTAAAGGCTTACGGAAGCGACAAGATAGTCATCGGCGAGGTCTGGGAGGACGCGACGAATAAAATCGCGTACGGAAAACGCAGAAGATATTTTCAGGGCAGCGAGCTTGACAGCGTGATGAACTATCCGCTTAAAAACGCGATCATAGATTTTGCGCTATGCGGAAAAAGCGATTTACTGTATAAAACGGTCAGAGAACAGATAGATAACTATCCGTCTCAAGCTGTAAATTCTCTTATGAACATTCTCGGCACTCACGACACGCCGAGAATACTGACCGTTCTCGGGAAGAGAGGAATACTCGAAACCGAGCGGTCAAAAATGGCAAATGAAAAGCTTACCGAAACGGAGAGAAAGGAAGCTGTTAAAATGCTGAAATGTTGCGCCGTTTTGCAGTTCTGTCTGTACGGAGTTCCCTGCATTTATTACGGAGACGAACAGATCACGGAGGGCAACAAGGACCCGTTCAACCGCACCTGTTTTGTCGAAAACGAAAACAAGGAACTTTTCGAACATTATTGTTTTTTGTCCGATTTAAGAAAAAAATACGACTGTTTCAAATTCGGGAAAACGGACGATATCGTTTCCCGCGAAGGGTTCTTTTCGTTCTCGAGAGAATGTGAAAACAAGAAGATATATATAGCCGTAAACCTCGGTGAAAAACCCGTCGAAATGGTTTTTGACTGTGAGGTTTACGAAATGTCGCGTAACGTAAAACTCTCTAAAATCACTTTATATAACTGTGATTTTTCGGTTTTTTACAAATGCGGATAATCCTTTTGCGATAAGTATGAACATTTATGAAAAAACGCTCGCGGAGCTGAAAAAATACAGCGACGCCGAGTATAAGGAATTTAACGATAAAATAATCGCCTCGGCATACGAAACGATCGGCGTGAGGATCCCCGTAATAAAGCAAATCGCGAAATCGATTCCGCAAAGCGAGATAAACGATTACCTCGAAAATTGCGCATTCGATAATTACGAGTGCACGCTTATTTACGGGCTTTTGATCGCAAGGCTCGGCTTTGACGAAATGTGGAGCAGAAAGGATTTCTATCTTTCAAAGTGCGACGGCTGGGGTCTTGTCGATTCCTTCGTTCCCGCAATCAAAGTGAGCGCAAAGGATAAG